>Ga0334883_1001111_pt1 | contig 42266 bp, 39 predicted proteins | sample GraSluR1_MG_6_FD_207230 | JGI IMG/M metagenome (GOLD analysis project Ga0334883, IMG submission 207230) | Sludge microbial communities from methane-producing bioreactor in Wageningen University, Netherlands - Granular Sludge_09_05-R1 | ecosystem: Engineered > Bioreactor > Anaerobic >...
ATCAAAAGACCACCAAAAACAACCCCCAAAAAGAGCCGCCCCCAACAATCCCCATCAAGGCCATCTTCACTTATCAACCACCCCAGAAGAACCAAAACCCTCCCGAAGCGACCCGACCAACTATAGCTTAAACATCAGCCAGAATCAAACCCGCAGGTCCAACCCCGTCGAACCCCCGTCAGCCACCCAGCCCGGCACACCCAACCAACAGGTGCGACCGTTCCTGACAAACCACCAGAAACCCGATATCAAATTGATCACCACCACAACAGGCAACCACCAGAACATCAGGGATAAAACCCCTAGCCAGAGCCCGAAAGCTCCGAATCCTGCCGATCGCCTCCCGCAGAAGGCTTCGCCAACATTACACACCCACGAGAAGCCCGGCAAACCGGCGGGACTTAGGTTACCCTAAGTCCCGCCGTTCGTCCTAGCCAACCAGTTTCACGGAGCCCACGGTTCGTTTTCCACGGCGGAGCAGGACCCACCGTCCGGCCAGCAGGTCGTCGTTGGTGAGGCGGGCCTCGACGTCGGTCACCTTCTGGTTGTTCAGGTATGCCCCGCCTTCGGCGATTGCGCGCCGGGCGGCCGACTTCGATGACACCACCCCGCTGGCGGCCAGAACGTCCGCGACCAGGGGCAGCTGTCCATCGATGGGGGCGATCTCGGCCGCCTGCACTTCCGACATGACAGCGGTCAGGGTGGAGTCGGGCAGCTCGGCCAGATCCCCGCGCCCGAACAGGGCCCGGCCGGCCAGTTCGGCCGCTTCGCGTTCCGGGCGCCCGTGCACCAGATCGGTGATGTCATCGGCCAGCGCGCGCTGCGCCGCGCGCTTGTGCGGGGCCTGCGCGGTCTCGAGCGCCAACTCCTCGATCTCATCGCGGCTGCGCCAGGAGAAGATCTTGAGGTAGTCGATGACCTTCGCGTCCTCGGCGTTCAACCAGAACTGGTGGAACGCGAAGGGCGAGGTGAGTTCCGGATCGATCCACACCGCACCCGATTCGGTCTTGCCGAACTTGGTTCCATCGGCCTTGGTGAGCAGCGGGGTCACCAGGCCATGCACGGTGGCACCCTCGGTCCGCCGGATGTAGTCGATACCCGCGGTGATGTTCCCCCACTGGTCCTGAGCACCGGTCTGCAATGTTGCGCCGTGTCGGCGGTACAGCTCCCGGTAATCCAGGGATTGCAGCAGCACGTAGGAGAACTCCGTGTAGCTGATCCCGTCGGTCAGTCGGCGGGCCACCACATCGCGGGCGAGCATCCGGTTGACCGAGAAATGCTTGCCCACTTCGCGCAGGAAGTCCAACGCGGACATCTGCGACGTCCAGCTGTAGTTGTTCTCGACGATCGCGGCGTTGCTGCCCTCGAAGCTGACGAAGCGACTCACCTGAGCACGAAGCCGCTCAGCCCACTCATGGACGACATCGGTCTCGTTCATGACACGTTCACCGGTCATCTTCGGATCGCCGATCAGTCCGGTTGCGCCACCGACCAGCAGAATCGGGCGATGCCCGGCTTCCTGAAACCGGCGCGCGACCAGCAGTTGCATCAGATGGCCGATGTGAAGGCTTGCCGCTGTCGGATCAAAACCCACATAAGACGTCACCGGCCCGCTGTCCAGATGGGCCGCAAGAGCGTCCACGTCCGTCGATTCGGCTACAAAGCCACGCCAGGTCAGTTCATCAAGCAGTGCATTCACCCGGCCAGACTAGCGGGCCGGCCCCGAACTCAGGCCTTCGCCCAGGCGGCGGCAGCCGCCGCGGTTGCACCCAATTCGGCGATCTGCTCGCGCACCCGATCGGGTGCCGTGCCGCCGCGTCCGTTACGCGAGGCGACCGACCCCTCGATCGTCAACACGTCGAGGACCTGCGGAGTCAGTTCCGGCGCGATCTCGCTCAACTGCTCGGGTGTGAGATCGGCCAACCCGATGCCGGCGCCCTCGCAGAACTGGACCGCGGCCCCGGCGATGTCGTGTGCCCGGGCGAACGGAACGCCCCGTCGCACCAGCCAGTCGGCCATGTCGGTGGCCAGCGAGAAGCCCCGCGGCGCGGCCTGGGCCATCCGGTCGGCATCGAAGCGCAGGGTGCCCACCATGCCGGCGACCGCGGGCAACAGCACGTGCAACTGATCGACCGAATCGAACAGCGGCTCCTTGTCCTCCTGGAGATCGCGGTTGTAGGCCAGCGGGAGCCCCTTGCAGGTAGCGAGCAGGCCGCTGACATTGCCGATCAGGCGTCCGGCCTTGCCACGAGCGAGCTCAGCGACATCGGGATTCTTCTTCTGCGGCATGATGCTCGAACCGGTCGACCATGCGTCGTCCAGTTTCGCGAAGCCGAACTCCGGGGTCACCCAGATGATGACGTCCTCCGAAAGCCGCGAGAGATCCACGCCCACCTGAGCGAGTACGTAGCTCGCCTCGACGATCACGTCGCGGGCAGCGGTACCGTCGATCGAGTTCGGTACCGACGAATCGAATCCGAGATCGGTCGCCACCAGTTCGGGATCCAGCCCCAGCGAGGTGCCGGCGAGCGCGGCCGAGCCGTAGGGGCTCACGGCGGCTCGCTTGTCGAGGTCCTGCAGCCGGGCGATGTCGCGTAGCAGCGGCCAGGCGTGCGCCAACAACTGGTGGGACAGCAGCACCGGCTGCGCGGTCTGCATGTGGGTGCGTCCGGGCATGATCGCGCCCAGATGCGCGTTCGCCTGATCGCGCAGCGCCTCGACGACGCCGAGCACGTCGAGGGTGAGCAGGCGGATCTCGCGGCGCAGCCAACGCCGGATCAGTGTCGCGATCTGGTCATTGCGTGAGCGGCCGGCGCGAAGGCGTCCGCCCAGCTGCGGTCCGACGCGCTCGATCAGCAGCCGCTCCAACGCACCGTGCACATCCTCGTCGCCGGGATCGGCGGTGACCGCGCCACGGGCCACGTCGGCGCGCAGCTGCTGCAGCGCAGCCACCATGGCCTCGTGGTCCTCGTCGGTGAGCAGCCCGGCCCGGTGCAACGCCGCGGCATGAGCGATCGAGCCGTCCAGGTCGTCCAGTGCCAGCCGCCAGTCGAAGTGAGTAGAGACCGACAGCGCGAACATCGCATCGGCGGGGCCCCCTGCGAAGCGGCCACCCCACAGGAATCCTTCGGCGTGCTGTGCTGCTGGTTGATCGGATACGTGTGTCACGCGTTCATCATGGCGCACTTGATGATCGCCTGCCATCTCAGCCACGCGCAGCGTCGTCTCCGGCGCCCTCGCGGGACTCCCCCGACGCCAGCCCACTGAACCAGTTCGCCAGCTCCTGACCGCCATCGGCATCCCGAGCGATCACCAGGATCGAGTCGTCACCGGCGATGGTGCCCAAAATGGCGTCGCGAGCGACACGATCGATCACCGAAGCGAAGTACTGGGCCGCGCCCGGCGGGGTCTTGAGAATGGTCAGGTTGGCCGATCCCGACGCGGAGATCAACAGCTCGGCGCATACTCGTGCCAGCCTCGCCTCATGGGCCGAATGATCGGAGGCGATCTCGGTGGCCGGCGGGGCATAGACCAGAGCACCTGCCGCATTGCGGACCCGCACAGCCCCGATCTCCAGGAGATCCTTGCTGAGCGTGCCCTGGCTGACGCTGATGCCGCCCGCGGCGAGCAGATCGGCCAGTTCAGCCTGCGAGCCGATCTCGCGGCGCTGAATCAGCTCGATGATGCGGGCCTGGCGGGCGACTCGCGTCGATGCTCGTGGTTGAGCCTCCTCACTCACGGCGCCGACTCCTGGGCGATGACCACGCCCAGCACCTGCGCGAATCTGTCGATGATCTCGTCGGTGACGACCAGTGGCGGTGCGAGCCGCAGCACGCTCGGACGAGGTGCGTTGATGATCCATCCGCTATCGAGCATGGCATCGGCCACCCGCGGGGCGATGTCGACGCTCAGCACGATGCCGCGCAGCAGGCCCCGGCCACGCACGGTCTCGATCTGGGGCAGCCCCAGACCCATGACCGCCTCGGCCAGACGATCACCCAGCTCGCGTGCCCGGACGAGCAGGTCGTCGTCCTCGATGGTCTTGAGGACGGCCAGCCCGGCCGCAGCCGCGATCGGATTGCCGGCGAAGGTGCTGCCATGGCTGCCGGGCGTGAGTAGTTCTCCGGCGGGCCCGATGGCGATGCACGCGCCGATCGGCACCCCGTTGCCCAGACCCTTGGCGATCGTGATGAGATCGGGATCCAGCCCGTCGGCCACCGAGGTCAGCCACTCGCCACAGCGTCCGACACCGGTCTGTACTTCGTCGACCCACAACAGGGCACCGTGCGCACGGGTCAGATCCCGCAAGCCCGGCAGGAACCCGGCGGGTGGGCACACCACGCCGCTTTCACCCTGGATGGTCTCGACGACCACGGCGGCGGTCTGGTCGTCGATGGCCGCCGCAGCAGCGTCCAGATCTCCGTATGGCACGAAGACCACGTCACCGGGCAGCGGTTCGAACGGCTCGCGGTACTTGGCGGTCGACGTCAGCGCGAGCGCTCCCATCGTCCGGCCGTGGAAGGAGCCCTCCATGGCGATGATCTTCGTCCGGCCGGTGAGCCGGGTGATCTTGAAGGCTGCCTCGTTGGCTTCGGTGCCCGAGTTCGCGAAATAGACTCGGGCCGCTCGATCTGCGGCGCCGCCGGTGGCCAGCTCGGCCAGCCGCTCACCCAGTTCGATCTGCGGGACGGACGCGAAGAGGTTCGAGATGTGGCCGAGGGTTGCCATCTGCTCGCTGACCGCCCGGACGACGGCCGGGTGGGCCTGACCCAGCCCGCCGACCGCGATGCCGCTGAACATGTCGGTATAGCGATTGCCGTCGGCGTCCCACAACGAGCAGCCCTCGCCGCGTACGAAGACGGTCTTCGGCAGGCCGAAATTGTGCATCATGGAGCGCTGGTAGCGCTTCAGCCACTCCGTCTGGGTGGGCATCATGCCTCCTGAATCTGCTCGGCAGCACGGACCATGGTGCCCATGCCCTCATCGGTGAAGATCTCCAACAGCAGGGCGTGCTTGATGCGGCCGTCGATGATGGTGGCGCGCTCAACGCCCGATTCCACCGCCCGCAGGCAGGCTTCCATCTTGGGACGCATGCCCGACTCGAGGGTCGGCATCAGCTGACGCAGTTCGGTGGAGTCGATCTCCTTGATGACGCTCTGCGAATCGGGCCAGTCCGCGTACAGCCCGGCCACATCGGTCAGCATGACCAGGCGATCGGCACCCAGCGCGGTCGCCAGCGCCGCAGCGGCGGTGTCCGCGTTGACGTTGTAGACCAGGTCTCCGGGCCCGGGCGCCACGGTCGCCACCACGGGGACGCGTCCGGCGTCGATGAGGTCGATCACGGCGTCCGGGTTGACCGTCGCGACGTCGCCGACCTGACCCAGATCGATGTCCTCGCCGTCGAGCTGGATGGTCTTGGGTTCGGCGGTGAACAACCCGGCGTCCTCACCCGACAGACCCACCGCGAACGGCGCGTAGCGATTGATCAGATTGACCAGCTCACGGCCGACCTGACCAACCAGCACCATCCGGACGACATCCATCGCCTCGGGCGTGGTCACCCGCAGTCCGCCCCGGAATTCCGAGCGGATATCGAGCCGCTTGAGCATGGACGAGATCTGCGGACCGCCGCCATGGACGACGACCGGCTTCACACCGCACTGGCGCAAGAAGACGATGTCTTGCGCGAAGGCACACTTGAGCTCGTCGTCGATCATGGCGTTGCCGCCGTACTTGATGACCATGATCTTGCCGGCATAGTCCATCAGCCACGGCAGTGCCTCGATCAGCACCCCGGCCTTGGAGATCAGGGTCGATTCGTCGTTGGTTCTGTGCAGTGCCATCAGGAGCTGTACTCCGCATTCTCTTTGACGTAGCCGTAGGTCAGATCGTTGGTCCAGATGGTCGCCTTGTGCTCGCCGGCGTGCAGGTCGACCAGGACCTGGCATTCGCGCCCCGTGAGGTCGACCAGTTCGCGCGGGTCACCTACTCCCCCGGCCCGGCAGACCTGGACGCCGTTCATCGTGACATCCAGTTCGTCGGCCTCGAAGGCGGCAGAGGTGACGCCGATCGCCGAGAGCACTCGTCCCCAGTTGGGATCGTTTCCGAAGATCGCGCACTTGAACAGATTGCTGCGGGCGATTTCCCTGGCCACCTCCAGAGCGTCCTGTTCGGACGCGGCCCCGGTCACCTCCACGGCGATGTCATGGCTGGCGCCCTCGGCATCGCCGATGAGCTGGCGGGCCAGACTCCAGCAGACCCTGGCCAGGTTGGTGGTGAAATCGTCCAGGTCAGGGATGGTGCCGGAGGCCCCCGAGGCGAGCGCGAGCACCGTGTCGTTCGTGGACATGCAGCCATCGGAATCGATCCGGTCGAAGGTCAGCGCGGTGGCCTTCTGCAGGCAGGTCTGCAGGTCGGGCGCCGATATCTCGGCGTCGGTCGTGATGACCACGAGCATGGTGGCCAGCGCGGGTGCCAGCATGCCGGCTCCCTTGGCCATGCCGCCGATGGTGTAGCCCTCGCCCTCGGCAAGCGCCTGCTTCGGCACGGTGTCGGTGGTCATGATGGCGTGAGCCGCAGCGTCACCACCGTCAGCGCTCAGCTGGTCAGCGGCCGCCGCGATACCCGACAGCACAGCAGCCATCGGAAGCCGGACGCCGATCAGCCCGGTGGAACAGACCGCGACATCGTCCGGTTCACAGTCCACGGACTGAGCGACGGCTTTGGCGGTGGCTGCCGCATCCTCGAGGCCGGGAGCGCCGGTGCAGGCGTTGGCCCCGCCGGAGTTGAGCACCACCGCGTGCAGCACGCCGTCGGCGACAGCTCGTCGCGACCAGATGACCGGAGCCGCGACCACGCGGTTCGAGGTGAAGACCGCGGCCGCATCGAACCGCGGACCCTGGTTGACGACCAGGGCCAGATCGGCCTTGGCAGTGGACTTGATGCCCGCCGCGATTCCTGCGGCGGCGAATCCCTGGGCTGCGGTGATGCTCACGGTGCGACTCCTATCGCCGATAGTCCGGTCGTCTCGGGCAGTCCGAGCGCCAGGTTCATGGATTGAATGGCACCACCTGCGGTGCCCTTGGTCAGATTGTCCAGCACGCCGACGGCGACCAGACGACCGGCCGCTTCGTCCACGGTCACCTGCACCTGGAAGCCGTTGCTGCCGAGCACCGATTTCGATGCCGGCCACTGGCCTGGCGGGAGCAGCCGGCAGAACGGCTCGTCGGCATAACTATCGGCGTATGCCGCCCGGACATCAGCCGCGCCGACCCCGCTGATCGGGGCCGTGACCACCGCGAGGATGCCGCGCGACATCGGGGCGAGCATCGGGGTGAAGCTGACGGTCGGATCGGTGGCGCCGAGCAGGCTGAGATTCTGCAGGATCTCGGGCACATGACGGTGCATCCCGCCCACCCCGTAGGCGCTCATCGAATTGAACAGCTCGCTGCCCAGCAGGTGCGGCTTGGCTGCCTTGCCGGCACCCGAGGTGCCGGAGGCGGCGGCGACGGTGATGTCCTGGCCGGTGATCAGTCCGTGAGTCAGTGCCGGCAGCAGGGAAAGGGTGACGTTGGTCGGGTAGCAGCCCGATACCGCGATCTGCTTGGTCGCCGCGAGCTTGGCGCGCTGGCCGGGCAGTTCCGGCAGGCCGTAGGGCCAGGTTCCGGCATGCTCGCTGCCGTAGAACTTCGTCCATTGCGCGGGATCGATGAGCCGGAAGTCGGCTCCGCAGTCGATCACCAACGTGTCGGCGCCCAGCTCGGCGGCGATCGGCGCGGATGCGCCGTGCGGCAACGCAAGGAAGACGACGTCGTGCCCGGCCAGGTTGTCGGGGGTGGTGTCGAGCACCTCGCGGTCGGCCAGCTGTGGCAGATTCGGCAGGTGCTCACCGAGCTTCGTACCCGCATTGGAGTGCGCCGTCAGGTTTCCGATGGTCAGCTCGGGGTGCGCAGCAGCGAGACGCAAGACCTCGCCGCCCGCATAACCGGTGCAGCCTGCCACCGCTATCGAATACGTCATGCGCATAACTATGCCGTGGAGGTAATAGATATGCAACTTCTTCCGGTGCGTTCCAGTGCCGGCGCTAGACTCCGAGGCTGTGAGGTTCGATGATCTGTCAACGGCGACCCGCGCCGACGCCGAAGCCGTCGCCGATGCGCTCAGCGACGTGAAACGGCTGGGCGTCGCCTACTCGGGCGGCGTCGATTCGGCGGTCCTGCTGGCTCTGTCGGTGCGCGTGCTGGGACGCGATCGGGCGCTGGGCCTGCTCGCCGACTCGCCGTCGCTGGCTCGTCACGAATTGCAGATCGCTCGCTCGGTCGCCGCGCAGCTGGGCGCGGACGTGGTCGAATTCGCCACTCACGAGGGCGATCGTCCGCAATACCGGGCCAATGGGGCCGATCGCTGCTTCTACTGCAAGGACGAGCTGTTCACCGTCATCTCCGAGACGCTGGCCGAAGACCTGTCGTTGGACGCGGTCGCCTACGGTGAGAACGCCGACGATGCCAAGCGTCTCGACCGGCCTGGGGCCGAGGCCGCGACCCGGCACCGGGTGTTGCGTCCGCTTGCCCAGGCAGGGATCACCAAGGCTCGCGTGCGGGCCCTGGCGCACGATCTGGGGTTGTCGGTGGCCGACAAACCCGCCGCGCCCTGCCTGGCTTCGCGGATTCCGCACGGTGAACAGGTCACCCCCGAGAAACTGCGTCAGGTGGAGACTGCGGAGCAGGTGCTCCGCGACCTGGGCTTCTCCGATTCCCGCGTGCGTCATCACGGCAAGATCGCCCGAATCGAGGTCCCGCTGGCAGAGATCGGACGGTTCGCCGACGACACCGTCCGTGAGCAGGCGCTGCGGGCGATCCGGGCGTCCGGGTTCGCCTACGTGACCATCGATCTGGCCGGGATGCAGTCGGGTGCGTTCACCATGCAGATCATTACCCGGCACGACTGAACTCCCCGGCTCCGCGCGCCTCAGCCCGCCGCCACCGCCTGGACTCCACTGACCAGCATCCGCAAGCCGAGTTCGAAACCGTCCTCGTCCAGGGCTGGGGTCGGCGAGGTCAGCACCCCCACCGCGAGCAGGTTCTGCCTGGTCTGCTCCTGGATGACGTGGCCCAAGACGAAGTGGACGATTGCGCGGGTCGCGCGCCGGGCATCGTCCGGCGGCCACCCGTCGGCTTCGAGTACCTCGACGGCGCCGGCATCGGGGATACGTGTGCACAAGCCCACTGCCAGGCTGGCCGCGACGAGCTCGGCGGCGTCGCGATGGCTCAGCAGCACCTCGCGCAGATCACATGCCCATCCCGCGATCGACATCGATTCATCGCAGGGCGCCTGACCTGCGAGGATGGCATCGGAGACCGCAGCGAGCAAGGTCTGCTTGTTCGCGAAATGCCAGTAGATGGCGGCAGCCTGCACGCCCAGCGCATCGGCGATGCGGCGCATCGACAGGTCCGCCAAACCGTATTGGTCGAGGATTCCGAGAGCGGCATCGACGATGCCCGCCTTACTCACAGCCACCCCCCGACCATACCCGGGTGTCCTGCCCCGTCGGCGCACTGTTTCTGTTTCGTTGCCGCGATCGGCGATACTTGCTCAGGGGCTCCGCGAGTTGCCATGCACGATCGCGAGGCCTCACCAAATGAAAGGGCGACAGATGTCGAAATACGAACAAGCGAGCAGATTGCAGGGTGTGCACTACGACGTGCGCGGAAAGAACATGGTTGAGGCTCAGCGCATGGAGGCTGAGGGCCAGCGGGTGCTGCACCTCAACATCGGCAATCTCGCCAGCTTCGGATTCGCTCCGCCCGAAACGATGGTGCGCACGTTCATCACCCATCTTCATGAATCCGATGGCTATTCCGATGCGCGTGGCATCTATTCGGCGCGCACCGCGGTCGCGAACTACTACCAGACCCGCGGGCTGAACGTCGATGTCCCGCAGGTACTGATCGGCAATGGTGTCAGCGAACTGATTTCCATGATTCTGCAGGCCATGACCAATATCGGCGACGAGATCCTCATTCCCGCCCCGGATTACCCGCTGTGGACGGCGCAGACCGTGCTGTCGGGCGGGCACCCGGTGCACTATCTGTGTGATGAGTCGAACGGCTGGCAGCCCGACATCGAGGACATCAAGTCGAAGATCACTCGGCGCACCAAAGCGATCGTGGTCATCAATCCCAATAATCCGACCGGCGCGGTCTATTCACGGCAGTTGCTCCAACAGATCGCCGACATCGCCCGGGACAACGAATTGGTGGTGCTGGCCGACGAGATCTACGAGAAGATCCTCTATTCCGGCGAGCACATCAATATGGCGAGTCTGACGGGGTCGGATGTCTTGTGCTTCACGTTCTCAGGGCTTTCCAAGGCCTACCGGGCCTGCGGCTGGCGGGCCGGCTGGCTGGTGTCGACCGGGCCGCTGGACGATGCGTCGGATCTTTTCGAAGGTCTGCAACTCCTGGCGAATATGCGCATGTGCGCGAACGTACCGGCTCAGCATGCGATCCAGACCGCGCTCGGCGGCTACCAGTCGATCGATGACATGGTGAAGCCGGGCGGACGCTTCCACGACCAGCTGCAGGTCGCCCACAAGCTGCTCAACGATATTCCCGGGATCAGTTGCGAGCCTGCTCGTGGTGCGCTCTACCTGTTCCCGCACCTCAATGCCGAAATGTTCGACATCGAGGACGACGAGGAATGGGCGCTGGGTCTACTGCGCCGCAAGAAGATCCTGATCAGCCATGGCCGCGGCTTCAACTGGCCGCATCCCGATCACTTCCGCTTGGTGGCGCTGCCCGAGGAGTCGGTGCTGCGCGAGGCCGTCGGACGCATCGCCGAGTATTGCGAGGAGACCCGCGTCATCGACTGAGCGCCTCGTCCAGCACACCACAGCCTCCGACAATCGCGTCCGCTGCCGAGTGTTCGGCAGCGGACGCTGTTCTGGGTGACCGTTGGCGAGGGCCGCAGGCCGGCCCGATGGGCGGCCACGGGGCGACCGGGACCTGGGGGCGCCTCAAGCGCGCTGGCTGGCTCCGCAGTTCTGAGCGGCCTTGGCCACGGCGGCCTCGCGCGCGACGGCGGCCTCAGCCTCGGTCAGCGTCCGGTCGGCGGCCCTGAATCCCAGCGCGAAGGCCAGGGACTTCTTGCCTTCCCCGATCTGCGCCCCGGTGTAGATGTCGAAGAGCCGGATCGATTCCAGCAGCTCGCCGGCGCCGTCGATCAGCGCTCGCTGAACCTCGGCGGCCGGCACGTCGACGTCCACGATCAAGGCGACATCCTGCTTGGTCATCGGGTAGGACGACAGCGGCGCGATCTCGCCGCCGCGTGGTGCCGTGGCGATCAGGGCATCCAGATTCAGCTCTACCGCGCAGGCCCGCTCCGGCAGACCGTAGGCCTTGACCACCGATGGGTGCAGTTCTCCGGCGTACCCGATCACCACGAACTGGTCGCCGACGCCAACACCGAGTTCGGCGCAGCGGCCGGGATGCCAGGGTGTGTGAGCAGCAGCCCGCCGAACCAGTGTCGACCCGAGCGCCGAGGCGGCCGTCTCGGCGAAGTAGACGGCGTGTGTCCAGTCCGCCCTGATCGCGGGATGCTGCCAGCCGGCCGGTAGCCAGTTGCCGGTGAGCACAGCGGCCAGCATCCGCGGCTGGTCGGGCAGGTTGCCGGTCACCGCCTTGATCTCGGCGTCGCTGGGACGATGGGAGACATCGGGCACCGGAGCCGGGGCCGAGCCGTTGGCCCAGAACACCGAACCGCATTCGAACAGTGCCAGATCGTCCTGCGAACGCGAGGTGTTGCGAGCGACCGCGGTGAACAGCCCCGGCAGCAGGGTGGTTCGCATGAATGGCTGGGTATCGGCCAGCGGGTTGGCCAGCCGCACCAGTGCGCGGCGCGGATCGTCCGGGCTCAGCCCGAGCTTGTCGAGTTCCTCGGAGCTGATGAATGGCAGCGTGATGAGTTCGGCGAATCCGGCCTGCGCGAGCGCGGCGAGTACCGCACGACGCGAACGCTGTTCGAAGCTCAGCCCCCGTCCCGCGGCAGCACGCGGCACCTCGGCGGTGATCAGCTCGAGGCCGAGTTTGCATCCGACCTCTTCGACGTAGTCGTAGGGATCCACCAGGTCGCCGCGCCAGGTCGGCGGCACCAGGTCGAGCCAGCCATCGGGTTGCTCGGTGACCTCGACGCACGATGCCCTCAGCACGTCGACCACCTGCTGCGCACTGATCTGCGCTCCCAGGATCCTGGCAGGCAGGTCGGCCCGGATCCGCTGAGTGGGCATCACCGGGACCTCACCGGTCAAGGTGTAATCGTCGGCCAGCTTCCCGCCACCCAGTTCGGCCATCAGCCGGGCCGCTGCCCGTGCCGCGGCAAGCGGCAACGCGGGATCGACGCCCCGGGCGAAGCGGACCGACGCTTCCGACGCCAGCTTGTGACGGCGGAACGTGCGTCCGATGCTGGCAGGATCGAAATGAGCCGCCTCCAGCACGATATTGCGGGTCGACGCCGAGAGCTCGGTGGTCCGGCCGCCCATGACGCCGGCCAGGCCGATCGGGCCGGAATCATCGGTGATCAGCAGATCCTCGGCCGACAGTGTCCGGTCGACATCGTCGAGGGTTACCAGATGCTCACCGTCGACCGCTTGACGCACCACGATGGTGCCCTGGAGTGCGTCCGCGTCGTAGGCGTGCAGCGGCTGCCCGGATTCGAGCATCACGTAGTTCGTGATGTCGACGTTGAGGCTGATCGAACGCATGCCCGCCGCAGCCAGCCGGTGTGACATCCACAGCGGGGTGGGCGCCTGCGGGTCGACGCCGGTGATGGTCAGCGCACTGAACAGCGAGCAGTTGGACGAATCCAGCCGGACCGGATATCCGGCATCGGTCTGGGTGGCGACAACCTCGGCGTACGGATCGGTGAATTCGACGCCGAAGGCCTGCGCCGTTTCGCGGGCCATGCCTCGCATGCTCAGGCAGTATCCGCAATCGGGGGTGACATCGATCTCGAGCACCTCGTCGCGGGCCTGCAGAAGGTCCATCGCGTCGGCACCGAGGGTCGGTGGTTTGCCGTCCACCAGCTCGGGAAGCACCAGAATCCCGGTGTGGTCCTCGCCGATGCCCAGCTCATCGACCGCGCAGATCATGCCGTCGGAGATGTGACCATAGGTCTTACGGGCGGAGATCGCGAATCCCCCAGGCAGCACCGCACCGGGCAGCGCCACCACGACGGCGTCACCGGCGGCGAAGTTGTGCGCACCACAGACGATGCCTCTGGGTTCCGCCTCCCCGACGTCCACCTGGCACCAGCGAATGACCTTGCCGTTCTTCTGCGGCTCGTCCACGGATTCGAGGACGCGTCCGACCACGACCGGGCCGCTGACTTCAGCGCCCGTGACCTCAATGCGCTCGACCTGTAGGCCCACGCGGGTGAGCGCGTCGGCGACCTGCTGGGTGGTGACAGCTGCCGGCAGCGCGACCATCTCGCGCAGCCACGACATGGGAACCCTCATCGGGCGCCTCCTTGCAGTGAACGGGGGAACCGGATATCGCCTTCGACGAAGTCGCGTAGGTCGGCGGCGTTGTTACGGAACATGACCGTGCGATCCACGCCCATCCCGAACGCGAAACCCGAGTAGACGTCGGTGTCGATGCCGGCCGCCTTGAGCACGCGCGGGTTGACCACGCCGCAGCCACCCCATTCGATCCAGCCCTCCGATTTGCAGGTCCGGCAGGGGCGGTCGGGGTTGCCCACCGAATCGCCGTGGCAGACAAAGCATTCCAGGTCCATTTCGGCGCTGGGCTCGGTGAACGGGAAGTAGTGCGGACGAAGCCGGGTGCGCACCTCGCCGAACATCGCCTGCGCGAGATGATCGAGGGTGCCTTTCAGGTGACCCATCGTGATGCCCTTGTCAACGACCAGTCCTTCGAGCTGGTGGAAGACCGGCAGATGGGTCGCGTCGTACTCGTCGGCACGGTAGACCTTGCCCGGGCTGACGATGTAGACCGGCAGGTCACGGCTCAGCAGAGTACGCATCTGGACCGGGCTGGTCTGGGTCCGCAGCAGCTTGTGATCGGACGCCGGCTCGACGAACAAGGTGTCCGACAGCCCGCGCGCCGGATGATCGGGGCCGATGTTGAGCGAGTCGAAGTTCAGCCATTCCGACTCGAGTTCGGGTCCTTCGGCTACTTCCCAGCCCATGGCGACGAAAACGTCGCACATGTCGTTGATCAGCGCGGTGATCGGATGCAGGGCCCCTTCGGGATGCATGTCGACCGGAAGCGTGACGTCGACGCGTTCGGTTTGCAGGGCGGCCTCCAGTTCGGCCGCGTTGAGCTCGTTCTGCCGGGCCGCCACTGCAGCGTTCACCGAGCCGCGGGCCTGTCCAACGAGTTGGCCGGCGTGTTTGCGCTGGCCGGGCTCCAGCTTGCCGATAGCACGGTTCGCCAGGGCAAGCGGCGATTTGTCGCCGGCATGATCGATGCGCACCTGCTTGAGCTCGGCGGTGGTCGTTGCGGCGCCGACAGCTGCGAGCGCGGCATCAACCAGTCGCATGATCTCGCCGACATCGAGCGGATTGGGGTCTTGGTCTGCGGATTCTGAGGTAGTCATGGGCTCCCCTCGGGTTTCTGATTCTCGACGGCATCAGACCGCTCGCAGCCTGCTGCGCACGGGCATGGTCGTCAGTTTGCTGGGCCACCCGCCGACATATCGACTGGCGAGGTGGCAATGGTCGGTGATCGAAGAGCAGGCCTAGACCTGCGCGATAAACGTCGCGACTCCAGCGACCCGGCTGGCTCCACGGAAGATTGCACCGACAAGCATGGGCTCATGCTATCGCATGGTGTTGGGCGCTGGCCGTGGCGTACAGGCAGACCGCCGCCGCGGTCGACAGGTTGAGGCTCTCCGCGCGCCCCCACATGGGAATCGAAACGACCTCATCGACCAGATCGACGACATCGGCGGGCAACCCCCACGCCTCGTTGCCCATCACCCAGGCCGTCGGACGCGCGAGCTCGGCGTGCGGAATCCGGTCGAGGCCGCGACCGCCGGCATCGGCGGCCAGCACCTGCATGCCCTGGTCGCGCGCCCAGCTCACGGCTTCGTCCAGCGAGGGTCCGCTGACCACCGGAAGGTGAAAGATGCTGCCCACCGAGGCTCGCACCGTCTTGGGGTTGGTGCGTTCCACCGAGCCGTGGGTGAGGATCACCCCGTCGGCCCCGAACGCGTCCGCGCACCGGATCACGGTGCCCGCATTGCCGGGGTCGCGCACCTGGGCGCAGATGACCACCAACCGCGATCCGGAGGGCAGATCCTCGAGCCGGGCGGCAGTGTCGTGGACGATGGCGAAGATTCCCTGGCTGGTGACGGTGTCGGCCAACTGGGCGATCTCGCGCTGGCCGGCCTGGACGAGCGGGATGCCGGTGGCGAGCGCAAGGATCTCGCGATGCCGGCCGGGATCGTCCACGATCAGCAATCTGATCTGGTCGGGGTCGGCGAGCGCCTCCCGGACGGCCTGAGTGCCCTCGACCAGGAACTCGCCGGCGGCCTGGCGGCCCTTGCGTTGATGCAGTCGGCGGGCCGAACGCACCTGCGCCTGGGAGATCGGCGCGAGGGCATTCGGCCCGCCGTGGATGTCAGTCACTACCTCAGGCGACAGGCTGCTGAGCAGACTGGGCGACCTTTACGAGGCCGGCGAAAGCCACCGGATCGTTGACCGCCAGCTCAGCGAGCATCTTGCGATCGACCTCGACGTTGGTGGCCTTCAAACCCGCGATGAAGCGGTTGTAGGTCATGCCGTTCTCCCGGCAGGCCGCGTTGATCCGCTGGATCCACAGGCTGCGGAAGTCGCCCTTCTTGGCGCGACGGTCGCGGAATGAGTAGACACCGGAGTGCAGCGTCTGTTCCTTGGCCTTGCGGTACAGGCGGGACCGCTGACCGCGGTAACCGGAGGCCTGCTCCAATACTTCGCGGCGCTTCTTTTGTGCGTTGACTGCGCGCTTGACGCGTGCCATTTCGTGCTCCTTGAAAAGTGGTTCGGGTGGATGGCGACGTCAGCCGCGCTTCGACTTCGGCTTGTAGCTACCGATGAGCTTGCGGATCTTCTTCGCATCCTGAGTCTCCAGAATGCCGTCCACGTTCAGCCGACGGGTACGCTTCGACGGCTTGTGCTCGTTCAGGTGGCCCTTGCCGGCACGCTTGTGCTTCAGCTGGCCGCTGCCGGTTACCTTGAACCGCTTCTTGGCACCGGAGTGCGTCTTCATCTTCGGCATGGTGCCGCTCCATTCTCTCGATCGTCCCGAGGCGGGATGCCGCACCGGGGCAGGGTCCGTTACGAGACCCTCTGGGTCTTATAGGAGGACGTCGGGGTCCATGTTGTCCGCGGGCCCCTTCTTCTTCTTGGGCTGGCCTGAGGCAGATTTCGAGCGGAGCTCGGCCTCGACGCGCCTGTTCTCCTCCGCCGCCTCCTGGCGTTCGGCCATCCGCTTCTCGCGCTGGACGGCTTCGGCTGCCTTGGCCTCGCTCTTCTTGCGGGTGGGAGCCAGCACCATGTGCATATTGCGGCCCTCCAGGCGGGGAGCCTGCTCAACCACACCGTCTTCCGAGACGTCATTGGCGAGTTGTCTGAGTAGATTGACGCCCAACTCGGGACGCGACTGCTCACGACCGCGGAACATGATGGTGATCTTCACCTTGTCGCCGCCCTTGAGGAAGCGGACGACGTGACCCTTCTTGGTCTCGTAGTCATGCTCGTCGATCTTGGGACGCAGCTTCATTTCCTTGATGACGGTGTTCGCCTGGTTGCGGCGCGATTCGCGGGCCTTCTGGGCGTTCTCGTACTTGAACTTGCCGTAGTCCATGAGCTTCGCCACCGGCGGACGTGCGCTGGGGGCGACCTCAACGAGATCCAGATCGTGTTCGTGAGCAAGCTGCAGTGCCTGCTCGATGCGCACGATGCCTACTTGCTCGCCCTGCGGTCCGACCAGGCGTACCTCGGGTACCCGGATCCGCTCATTGATACGGAATTCGTTGCTGATGACTGTCCTCCAATATGTCGTCGGTTTGGCTGATCGGCTTGGGCGGCCCGGTCGCGGTCATGAAAAAAGGCCTCCGCGGACGCGAAGACCTGACGATGAGTGGCTCACGGGCGTCATGGGCGCTCTCGCACCCGCCCTCCCCGGGTATCCTTCTCCCGGGAACCACTGCGGTACCGACCCAAGACCAGCGTTCTGCCGTCGTGGGTGGAGGGTCAGGCCCTCACTTCGTTGGCTCCGGTCTGCACGAGACCGATCAGCATGGTGAATTGTACCGCGATCGGGTGTCGGGACCCAAACTGGTGCTCACCCGTGACAGGCTTTCACTATGAACGATACGACGATCATCGTGCTGATTAGCGTCGCACTGTCAGCGGTCGCAGTTGTCTGGGCAGTCCTGAAATGGAACTCGCGGCGCAGTGCGCGCTACCTGATGCGCGCTACCGGAGTCATTCTGATGGTCGTGGGGGCCGCGTTCGCCGGTCTCACCGGGCAGGTCGTCGAGTGGATGCGTCATCTGGCACAGCTCACCACCACCATCTCGATCGGTCTTGGGCTGGCCGCGCTCGGGCTGATCGCCTACTTCATTGGCGGGGCCATCAAGGCCCCCACCAAGGACGAGGCCAAGCTGCGCGAGTATGAGCGACAGGCCAAGCGACGCGAGGAGGACGCGAAGGCCGCAGCGAAGGCCGACCGCCTGGCGAAGAAGGCCCAGGGGCCTGCACCGAAGCCCGCCGAGCCGACGGTTGCTCCGCCGCCAGCTGCGCCCGGCGCTGGCGAATCAACCGACCCCGATGACGAGGTGGCCAACATCTTGCGCAAACACAACATCGAGTAGACGACATGCCCACCGGCCAGCGGCCGGTGGGCATTCACATTGTCGGGCCCAGCTCTGTCACAAACGGCAGGCGGACAATTCGCTCACCAGAATGCCGCGAGCGCCCAGGTCGTGCAGATGATCCATCAGCAACTGGTGGCCTCTGGCCGGGACCATCACGCGGACCGCGACCCAGCCCTCCTTCGCCAGTGGCGAGATGGTCGGGCTCTCCAGGCCCGGGGTCAGCGCCGAGGCCTCTTCGACTTGCTCGACGGGGATGTCGTAGTCCATCAGCACATAGTCTCGGGCGACGATGACCCCGGAAAGCCGCTGCTGCAGGTGGGCCAGCGCAAGCGGATCGATGTCGCCCCTGTTCTGGGGGCGCTGCACCAAGATGGCCTCACTCAGCAGAATCGGATCACCGAACAGCTCAAGCCCGGCCTTGCGCAGGGTGGTTCCGGTCTCGACCACATCGGCGATCGCGTCGGCGACGCCCAGCCGGATCGATGATTCCACGGCCCCGTCCAGATGTATCAGTCGCGCGCTGATGCCGCGCGCGTGGAGGTAGTCGCTCAGCAGGCCCGGGTAGCTGGTCGCGATCCGCTTGCCGTTGAGATCCTGGAGCGTCCAGGCCCCATTGGCGGGCGCAGCGAAGCGGAACTTCGAGGCGCCGAAGCCCAACGCCATGATCTCTTCGGCATTGGCCCCTGAGTCGAGCAGCATGTCGCGGCCGGTGATACCCAGGTCGAGCGTGCCCTCTCCCACGTACACCGCGATGTCACGCGGACGCAGGTAGTAGAACTCCACATTGTTGATGTCGTCGACCAGGACGAGGTCTTTGGTATCGCTGCGCTGGCGGTAACCGGCCTTGCTCAACATGGCGGCGGCGGACTCCGAGAGAGCACCCTTGTTGGGCACAGCAATTCTCAGCATTTCTGGCACGTCAGTTCTTTCTTGCCGTCGGGATATCGCAGGGGAAAGTCACAGATAGCGGTAAATGTCATCGGGTGTCAGACCGAGCTTCACCATCATCGTTTGCACGTGATAAATGAGTTGACTCATCTCTTCGGCGGTCTCGTCCAAGGTCTGGTACTCCGATGCCATCCACACCTCGGCGGCCTCCTCCACGATCTTCTTGCCGATCGCATGGACGCCGGCGTCCAGTCGTTCCACAGTGCCCGAACCCTCGGGACGGGTGGCTGCGATCTCGGTCAGCTGGGCGTACAGGTCTTCGAAAGTCTTGCTCACGTGGGCTAAGCCTAGTGCAGCGCTCAGATGGCCCTGACGACCTCCTTGATTTCGGCCACCATGCCCGGACGCACGGACAGCTCATCGGCACCCAACTCGATCAGGGTCCGGGTGGCGTCGAGGTCGCTGGCCAGATCGCCGCAGACCGCCATCGGGATGCCGGGCAATGCGGCTCTGATCAGCCGGATCAGCTCCAATACCGCCGGCGAATCCTGCCTGGCCAGCTGCCGGACCGCGTCATTGGTGCGGTCCGCAGCCTGCGTGTACTGGCTGAGATCGTTGGTGCCGACACTGACGAAATCGACCAGTGCAGCGAACTCGGCAACCCGCAACGCGGCGGCAGGCACCTCGATCATCATCCCGACCGGCACCGGATCAACGCCCAGTTCGGCCCGGACGGTCTCGACCTGCTGCTTCGCCCAGGCCATTTCCTCGGGGTCGGTGACCATCGGGATCATCAACTGCAAGTCCACCTGCTGGGCGGCCAGCAATGCCGCCTTGATCTGATCGCGGAAGATCTGAGGCACCTTCCGCATCATCCGGATGCCCCGCTCGCCCAATGCCGGATTGTCCTCGGGCTGATTGGGCATGAACGCGAGCGGCTTGTCGCCGGAGGGGTCCCAGGTCCGGATCGTGATCGGTCCCCCGATGGTCTGACCGATCCGCACGAAGACCTCGGTCTGTGCCTCAACGCTCGGAGCGGTGAGGTCCTTGGCGAAGATGTTCTCGGTGCGCACCACGCCGCTGCCGTCGGCGCCCTGGTGGGCCGCCGCCTGAGCGTCGTCCACCGAACCGATGTTGGCCTCCACCTTGATCGTCTGGCCGCTGGTGGTGACCGCTGGTTCATGAGCGCGCAGCTGCGCTCGCTCGGCGGCTGCGGTGCGTTCGGCGTTACGGCGTGCTAGTTCGACGCGCAGGGCTTGGTCGGGATGCGGCCAGAATTCGCGGGCAACCGGATCGAAAGCCACCAACTGGCCGTCGGTGATCTCGGCGGCCTCCCGGCAGCCGGTCAGCACCGGGATACCGCGGGCTTGGGCGGCGAGCATGCCGTGCCCGCTGGACCCGCCGGCGATCGTAACCACGCCCATGCACAACCTCGGATCGAGCCGCATCGCAGTGGCCGCGTCGAGTTCTTCGAGCACCCAGATCCGCGGCTCGTCGGGCGTCTCTTGTTCGAGACGACGCCCGAGCAGTGCCAGTAGCAGCATCCGCCGCAGGCTCCGCAGGTCCTGGCCGCGTTCACGCAGGTAGGCGTCGGTGAACTTGTCGAAGGAACGCGCCATGCCGGTCAGCTGGTCGTCCACCGCATCGACGGCACTGAAACCGGCGGTGATCCGCCCGACCACGCCGTGCTGCAACTCGCGATCGGCCAGCATCATCCGCTGAGCCTCGAGGATGCCTGGCACCGCTTCGCCGCCGGCGATGATGCTGTCCAAGAACTCGTCGACCTCTGCCACGGCCCCGTTGAAGCGCGCCAGTTCGTCCTTGGGTGTCAGCGGGCGGTAGTCACCGACCGGTGGACGCAGGCCGACCTGGGTCACCGGGGCCATGACCGCTCGGCGTTCGGCGGCCGCCGGGACGTCACCGAATGCCCGTACCGCGGCGGCGCGTCCTGGGTGTCCGCTGCCGGCCTCGCTCGTGCGTGCGGCCCGGGGTTTGAGATCCTCGCCGTAGTTCTGGGTGGCCAGTCCGGCCAGCACATCGCGGGCGGTGTCGGCGTCCGGTCCCGAGATCCGCGCCTCGAGGATCTGTCCGCAGGCCACTTCTAGTCCTGCGATGCTCGACAAGCTGTCGCCCCGTGCGGTGCCTCTGCCGGTGGAGGCGTTGCTGAAAGTAACGTCGGCGTCCAAGCCGCGCAACGAGGTGACGATCATCGCTGCCGGCCGCACATGAATGCCGTGCGGATTGCGCACCGTCGCCCGCCAGACCACTCGGTGGTTGGGCGCTGGCTGTTTCGCCGGCGGACGCGCCACCTGCAGCAGATCGGGGCCATGCTTGCCGTCGGTCAGGTGAGCGGACTTCGCCTGCAGCGCTTCCCGCGCTTCTTGATCGACTTCGACCAGCGAGGCGCCGGTGGAGGCGCTCACCACGGCCGACAACAGCCCCTCCACCAAGGGTGCGGGACTGATCATGACCCGTTTGGCGAGGTCACCGTCCAAGAACTCGATCGCCAACTCGGTGCTGAGCAGCGCGCTGCCGAGATCGAGCAGCACGAGCACGCCATCGGGCGAATCGACCGAGGTGATCGCCAAAGCGATCGCCGCAGCATCGGTACCGAAACTGCCATCGTCCATGCCGGCGGCCACCGCAATTCTGGGTGCATCCGCCGGGACCATCTGCTGGGCCAACGCCACGACGTCGTCGGCCAGCGGACGGCTGTGCGAGACGACAACGATTCCGATCACGCGAGCGTCCTCGCCGCCGCAACCAGCAGCAGGGTGGCGCTGGTCGCGCCCGGATCGGCGACTCCGGCGCTGCGCTGGCCGAGATAGGACGCCCGGCCCTTGCGCGCCACCATCGGCACCGTGGCGTCGCGGCCTGCTGCTGCCGTATCGGCCGCCGACTGCCAGGGATGATCGGGATCTTTCTCGAAGGCGTCCACGGCCGGGACCAGCGCATCCAGCATCGTCTTGTCGCCCGGATTCGCCTTGCCACGATCCAGGACACCCTGGACGCCGGCCCGTAGTGCCTGCAGCCAGTCGGTCTGTCCGATCGGACCGTCGTCGGGCAGAGCCGCGGCCAGCCGCAGGAAGAAGGTTCCGTACAGTGGGCCGGACGCGCCGCCGACTGTGCTGATCAGCGTCATGGCCACCTTCTTCGCATATGAGCGGGCGTCAGCGAAGTCGGCCGGATCAAGCGCGGCGACCGCCTTGGTGCCGCGGACCATGTTCGCGCCATGGTCCGCGTCACCGATCTGGCGGTCGAGATCGGTCAGCAGCGGCTCGTTCTCGGCGACCTCGGTGGCGAAGGCCTCCAGCCAGCCGCCCAGTATTTGTGGTGACAGCTCCATTCCCGTTACCACCGCAGGCCCGTGGTCGATACCGGTGCGTCCCAGTAGTCCAGCAGTTCGCTGTCGGCTTTGACCAAAGTGACCGAAGCCCCGGCCATCTCGAGCGATGTTATGTAGTTGCCGACGAGATTGCGCGCAATCTGCACGCCTCTGGCTGCCAGCAGGTCACTGACCTCGGCATACAGCCCGTACAGCTCGATCAGCGGAGTGCCGCCCATGCCGTTGCAGATGACGATGACCGGGGCACCGGTGAAATCGAGATCGTCCAGGATCGGATTGACCAGACGAGCCGCCAGGTCGTGCACCGAAGCGAGCTTTTCGCGGCTGCGTCCCGGTTCACCATGGATGCCGATGCCCAGCTCGATCTCGTCGTCGGCAAGATCGAAGGTCGGGCGTCCGGCTGCGGGCACGGTGCACGAGGTCAGGGCCAATCCCATGGAACGAGCGGCATCGGCGGTTCGCTGAGCGAGCGCGGCCACCTCGGACAGGCTGCGTCCGGCCTCGGCGGCGGCCCCGGCGATCTTTTCTACGACGACCGTGCCGCCGACGCCTCGGCGCCCGGCTGTGTACAAGGAGTCGGTGACTGCGACATCATCGGCCACCACGACGCTGGTGACCTCGATGCCGTCGGCCGCCGCGAGCTCGCCGGCCATTTCGAAGTTCATGACGTCGCCGGTGTAGTTCTTGACGATCATCAAGGTGCCCTCGCCCGAGTCGACGGCCTGGAGCGCGGCCAGCACCTGATCGGGCGTGGGGGAGGTAAAGACTTCGCCGCACACTGCTGCGTCGAGCATGCCCGGGCCGACAAATCCGCCATGCAGCGGCTCATGTCCCGATCCGCCACCGGAGATGACAGCGACCTTGCCGGGCCGGGGCGCATCAGCACGGATGACCAGACGGTTCGTGTGATCCACCTTCAGCGTCCCGGGATGCGCGGCCTCAATGCCACGCAACGCATCAGCAACGACAGTGCCAGGATCGTTGATTAACTTCTTCATGCCCACCAGTCAACCACTGAGACCCTATTAGCCGCGGCGTCTAGCATTGAGGAACCATGCAGGAGGTTTCATGACCGATCCCCAGCCGTCGCAACAGGCCGAGGTACCCACGCCAGAGCGCTCGTCCGACGAGCCTCATCGTCCCGTCCGCTCACAGGCGCCTTCGGGCCCGCCGCCGCTGGATTCACCGCGCCCGTGGCGCACCGAAGGCTTGCCGAAGGAGTCCAAGGGGCAGAACGGCAAGAAGGAGCCGAAGAAATCGCGGCTGTGGCAGTTCTGGGTGATAGCCGGGATAGCGTTGCTCGGATTGTGGGGTCTGCTGACCTGGCAGGACGCCAGCAACGCGCCACCGACGATCCCCTACACCGAGTTCATCTCGCAGGTCGAGGCCGGAAACGTCAAGGAGATTTACGCCCAGGGCGATACCATCCAGGGCGAATTGACCAACGAGGCGAAGCTGCCTGACGACGGTGACGACAGCACCGAAGAGGGCAATTACACCCAGTTCACCACTGAGCGCCCGACGTTTGCGCAGGACAATCTGCTGTCCGATCTGCAGGCCCACGGGGCGGTCGTGCGCGCGACACCGGTGGTCGAGCAGCGCGGCGCAGTCGCGAATCTGATCTCCTCGCTGGTGCTGTGGGGCCTGCTGATCGGTGTGTCGATCTGGGCCTTCCGCAAGATCGCGAAGGCGGGCGGTGGCCTCGGCGGCTTCGGTATGCAGCGCGAGGTGAAGCCCATCGAGAAGACGGCGGTGCGAGTCAACTTCTCCGATGTTGCCGGCATCGACGAGGTCAAAGAGCAGGTGGACGAGATCGTCGACTTCCTCAAGAGCCCCGACAAGTACCGGAAGGTGGGAGCCCGCGCGCCGCGCGGGGTTCTGCTCGAAGGCCAACCCGGCACCGGCAAGACGCTGCTGGCCAGGGCGACCGCCGGCGAGGCCGATGTGCCCTTCTTCAGCGCCTCGGCCAGCGAGTTCATCGAGATGATCGTCGGCGTCGGCGCCCAGCGGGTGCGTCAGCTGTTCGACGAAGCCAAGAAGGTAGCGCCCGCGATCGTGTTCATCGACGAGATCGACGCCATCGGACGTGCGCGCGGCTCCAGCCGCGCCTCGGGCAGCAACGACGAGCGCGAGCAGACGCTGAACCAGATCCTCACCGAGATGGACGGCTTCGACGGCACCGAAGGTGTGGTCGTGATGGCTGCGACGAACCGTTCCGACGTGCTCGATCCCGCGCTGACCCGGCCGGGACGTTTCGACCGGGTGATCACGGTCAGCCCGCCCGACCAGATCGGCCGCGAGAAGATCCTGAAGGTGCACACCCGCCAGATTCCGCTGGCCACCGACGTGAACCTCAAGGCGCTGGCGCAGACCACGCCGGGCGCCACCGGCGCCGACCTGGCCAACCTCGCCAACGAGGCGGCGCTGCGGGCGGCACGGCGCAACGACACGCTGGTCTACCAGGCTGATTTCACCAACGCCTTGGAGCAGATCCAGCTGGGTGTGGCGCGCAGCGTGCTCATCCCCGAGGACGAGAAGCGCCGCACCGCATACCACGAGGGTGGTCACGCGCTGCTCGGCATGCTGCAGAAGGGCGCCGACCCGGTGCGCAAGGTGTCGATCATCCCGCGCGGCCAGGCACTCGGTGTCACCTTGTCGACACCCGATACCGACCGTTACGGCTATGACGAGCAGTACTTGCTCGGACGCATCGTCGGCGCGCTCGGCGGCATGGCTGCCGAGGCCGCGGTCTATGGCGTGGTCACCACCGGCGCCGAGTCGGATCTGCGCTCAGCCACCTCGATCGCCCGCCAGATGGTCGGCAAGTGGGGCATGTCGTCCAAGGTCGGCCCCATGACCGTGCTGTTCGACGACGTGAACCCGCGCGAGCTCGGCATCTCCGACGAGACGTTGTCGGTGGTGGACGCAGAGGTACGGGCGATCATCACCAAGTGCCATGCCAAGGCGGTTGAGCTGCTCAATGAGAATCGGGACAAGCTTGATGCCATCGCCAACGAGCTGCTCATCAAGGAGACGTTGGACGAGCCCGAGGTCTACAAGATCGCCGGAATCGAGCGTCCAGTGCAAGACGACTTTCATTCCGAGTCGGTCGGCACCAGCGCAGACTGACCGGCGCAACTCATCGCTTGAATGATCATCGTGTGGGACTCCTGCCTGCCAGGAATCCCACACGATGGTTCTTGTTCAGTCGAACGAAACCCCCAGCAGGGCGTCCACGGCCTCGGCGACCTGGGTGGGCGCCTGGGAGTCGGTGCCATCACCGGCCAGCGCGGCGGCCGTCCATTCGTCCACCGCGGCAAGCGCCCGAGGCGAGTTGAGGTCACCGCGCATGGCACGACGCAGATCATCGATCACCGGTCCGGCGGGAGTGCCGGCGGGTGCCCGGAAGGCGGCGACCCAGGCGTCGGCCCGCCGCTGCGCCCACTCGATGTCGGTGGGGAACCATTCCCAATCGTTGCGGTAGTGATGGGCGAGCAGTGCCAGCCGGATGACCGGTGCCGCGACCCCCCCGGCGCGCAGCCGCGAGACCAGCTCCAGGTTGCCCAGCGACTTGCTCATCTTCTCGCCGTTGAGAGCGACCATGCCGACATGCACATACGCCTGGGCGAAGCGCTCCCCCGTGACCGCGCGTCCGACAGCCGCGCACATCTCGTGATGCGGGAAGGCCAGGTCGCGTCCGCCGCCTTGCACTGAGAAGTCCGAGCCGAGGTAATGCTGCGCGATCGCCGTGCACTCCACGTGCCAGCCCGGGCGCCCCTGCCCCAGCGCGGAGGGCCACGACGGCTCACCGTCCCGCTTCAACAGCCAGACCAGCGAGTCCAAGGCGTCCACCTTGCCGGCACGATCCGGATCACCACCCTTCTCGGCGAACTCGGCCAACTGCTCGGCGCGAGTCAGATGGGAGATCTGCCCGAATCCCTCCACGGCGTCGGAGCGGAAGTACCAGTCCGGATACTGCTCATCGGCGACCCGGTAGGCGAACTGCTTGGCGTCCAGCTCCTGGACGGTGCCGATGACCAGGTCGAGGGCTTCGGTCGCCGCCACATAGTGGTCGGGCGGCAGCACCCGCAACGAGCGCATGTCGGTGCGGAAGAGCTCGACCTGCGATGCGGCCAGCTCCCGCCAGTCCTCGCCGGTCTCCTCGGCGCGCTCGAGCAGCGGATCATCGACGTCGGTGATGTTCTGCACATAGGTGACATCGAGCCCCAGGTCGCGCCAGGCCCGCTGCAGCAGGTCGAACGTCAGGTAGGTGAACGCGTGACCCAGATGGGTGGCGTCGTACGGGGTGATGCCACAGACATAGAGACCGGCAGAACCGGTCTGGGGCCCTACCGCCTTCAGCGCACGGGATTCGGTGTCCCACACCCGGACCCGATCATCGATCTCAGGATTGGTGTTGCGGGGCAGGTTCGGAACGCGAGCGGCAGGCCAGGCATGCATGACCCTAAATTTAGCGGCAGCACCCAATCCGGCTGGCCGCCGGTTCACTACGCGAAGTCGATCAGCTGTTTGCGGTAACCATTGCAGCGCGGGCACAGATGCCCGTTCGGCCAGATGGGCTGACCGCAGAACGGGCAGCTCGGATTGTGCGAGCCGAGCAGCTTGCCGGTGCGGACGATGAAGTCCCGCGCCTGATCGAGCGTGATGACCACCTGGAGCACCTTGTCGTCCTCGCCCAGTGCGCCGGGATGGGCCATCTTGCGGTAGACCCCCTGCGCGAACAACTCGACCTTCAACGACGAGGTCTCCGGCACCCAGGTGATGGCCATCGTCCCGGCGCGGAAATCCTCATCGAGCGGAACATCGAGAGGATCGCTGTCCCAGGGACGCGCCCGGCCGGCTTCACGATCGGAGCGGATGCCACCGATCTGCTCCAGTTCGGTGAGTACCTGACTGATGTGTTCGGCCAGCACACGGATCTGCTGGCGCTCGCAAACCACATTGGTCATCCGCGATCCCTGGCGCGTCTGCACGAAGAAAACCCGCTTTTCGGGCTCGCCCACGGCGCCACTGACAAACCTGTCAGGGAAGGCGTACCGATGGGTCAGCTCCATGAAACTCAGGGTAAGCGTCTTGGCGACGGGCCGCTGGGATTGAGCACCGGTTCGCTGAATCTGTGCCAGGGATCAGCTCGGGGCTTGCTCGCGAACGGGCGTGTGCGCAGGCCGGGGGGAGGCCGACAGCTAGGCTAGCGGGCGGGATTGGCCCTGCCGAGGGCTGTCTGCGCGTCGGAAGGATCGCCAATGGGTTGGCTAGAAGCCATCGTGCTGGGCATCGTCCAGGGGCTCACCGAGTTCCTGCCGATCAGCTCCAGCGCCCACCAACTGGTTGTCGGGCAGCTCTTCTTCTCCGGTCACGATCCGGGTTCGGCATTCACCGCCGTCACCCAGCTGGGCACCGAGACCGCCGTGCTCATCTACTTCTGGCACGACATCGTCCGCATCATCAAGCAGTGGGCGCTGTCGCTGGTCAAGAAGGTCCCGAGCAGCGACCCGGACGCCCGGATGGGCTGGTTCGTGATTGCCGGCTCGATGCCGATCATCATTTTGGGTCTGTTCTTTCAGGACGCCATCGACACCACGCTGCGCAATCTGTGGATCACCGTCGCGATGCTCGGCGGTGTCGGTCTGGTGCTGGGCTGGGCCGACCGGATGGCCGCCAGACGGGAGCCCGTGCCGGGCGCGGCGCGCCGGCAGCTGGGCCCCAAGGGGTTGACCGATCTGAGCTGGCGGGACGCGATCATCTACGGCCTCGCGCAGGCCTGCGCGCTGATCCCGGGGGTGTCCCGCTCCGGTGGCACCATCTCGGCCGGCCTGTTCCTGGGCTATTCGCGCCCGGCGGCGACTCGCTATGCCTTCCTGCTGGCGATCCCCGCGGTCTTCGGATCAGGTGTGTACAAGCTCAAGGACATCGGCGAAGACGCCTGCGTGGCCTGGGGGCCGACGATCCTGGCGACCCTGATCGCCGGTTTCGTCGGGTATGCGGTGATCGCCTGGCTGCTGCGCTACATCACCACGCATTCGTTCACACCGTTCGTGCTCTACCGGCTGGGGTTGGCCGTGCTGCTCGCCGTGCTGCTCCTGACCGGCTACCTCGATCCGCAGGCCCCGATCGTCACCGGCTGCGTAAGCTGAAGCCCATGCGACGACGTGCGGTGGGCGCCAGCGGGCTGAGCGTCGGCCGCCTCGGGTTGGGCACCATGACCTGGGGCGGAGATGTCGCTCCGGACACTGCGCGGGCGCTGCTGCGGACCTTCGTGGACGCCGGCGGCGACCTAGTCGACACCGCCCCCGCCTACGGCGGTGGACGCGCCGAGGAACTCCTCGGCCGGTTCATGCGCAGCGATCTGCGCCGCGATGATCTGGTGATCGCCACCAAAGCCGGCTTCGGTACCCATGGCGGATCCCAGGTGGTCGACACCTCGAAGGGCGCGCTGCTGGACGATCTAGCCGATTCGTTGCGGCGGCTGCGCACCGATCACGTGGATCTGTGGCAGGTGCACGCCTGGGGCGATGCCCCTCTGGAGGAGACCCTGGCAGCCTTGGACCAGGCCGTCAGCGCCGGAATGGTCCGGTACGTGGGGGTCTGCAACTACATCGGCTGGCAACTGGGCACGGCGGCGGCCTGGCAGCGGGCGGTGCCCGGCCGGGCCCGGCTGGTGAGTGGCCAGATCGAGTACTCGCTGCTGGCGCGACGCGCCGAAGTCGAGGTGCTGCCGGCGTTGCAGCATCACGGGATGGGGCTGTTTCCCTGGTCGCCACTGGGCCGGGGCGTGCTCACCGGCAAGTACCGAGGTGGGACTCCGCGGGATTCCCGCGGCGGACGCGACCACATGGCGTGGTTCATCGAGCCCTACCTGGACGCCCGCTCGAATGCCGTGGTGGATGCGGTGGCCCGCGCTGCCGATGGCTTGCGATTGACGACTGCCCAGGTGGCGTTGTTGTGGGTGCGCGACGCCCCGGGCGTGACCGCGCCGCTGCTGGGGGCTCGGACCGTGCAGCAGCTGTCGTCCCTGCTCTCGGTGGACGATCAGACCCTGCCGAAACCGATCGTGGCTGCGCTGGACGATGTCACCGGAGGGCCTCATCTTGGCCGGGAGTGATGCCAGAATCAGGCATGAGAATGAACGTGGCGGTGTGCGCGGCGGCGGTCGCGCTCGTGCTATCGGGGTGCGGATCATACGGCACGCCTGAACCCTCGCCGACAACGACGCCGATGGCGCCAGCTCCCACGACAACGGTCACCGTGGAGACCACGGTCTACCCGACCGATGAGAACGATCCGGTGAGTCCCGCTCCATATGCGACCGCTTCCACCTCGGCAGCCCCTGCCGGCGCGCTCAGCGACCTGCTGATCACCGATGTGCGCACCGGCGCCCATGACGGCTTCGACCGGGTCGTGATCGAATTCGACGCCGGCGCCTCGAATTCGGTGGCCTGGTCGGCCGGCTATATGACCGATCCCCGCGCGCAGGGCAGCGGCCTACCGATCGTGATTCCGGGCGCGTCCGCGGTGCTCGGCGTCACCGTGCATGGGCTCAGGATTCCAAACGGGGAGACGGTGCTCAGTGGATTGCTGGACGGCAGCGCGCACGGCGGGATTCGCGGGGTCTATCTTGACCCGGTCTTCGAGGGGATCTCAGTGATCAATATCGGCCTGGACGCTCAGCGCGGCTTCTACGTCTTCGGTATGGAGGCGCCGAACCGGCTGGTCATCGACATCCAGAGTTGACCGTTCGTCCGGTGCAGGCAGCGGGCGCACGCGACGGGGAGGACTGCTCGCGGAGGTCGGCGGCGTCGCAACCGAGCGGATTCACAGAGGGTAAGTGGGCCTGGCTCGGATGATCCTGCGTCGCAGCCAGGCTTGGCAGCTACCGTCGCGATATCGGCGAAGCCTCATGAGCTCCCAGCCACCCACCTCGGCCTGCTCGGTGAGCACTCGCTGCACCTGCCGGTTGGTGATCCACCTGGGGAGGCTGATCTGGCCGACCTCAAACTCGGCCCCCGAGACGAACTCCTTCCTCAACGACCACGACGTGATGTATGTGGTGGCTGGTTCTCCCATCACACCTCCCAAGATGAGTCGCATCCGGTTGATGTCCTATCGTGCCACCAGCGTGGGGACGGTGGGGGGATATCCGCTCTCTGCGCCCAGGATGCCGCCTGCGTGAGAGTGTGCGCATCTGCCGAATGCACCGTGATGGCGCTCCGTGATGGTGCTGCACGGTCGCTGCAAGACCGAGCCAAGGCATCGACGCTACGGACGGAATCGGCGGCTCATTGAGTGCTGACCAGCTACGACCACCAGTTCGCGGTTCGGGGCGCTTTGATGCTATTGTTTCTTGGCGCTCGAAAAATGAGCAACGACACCGGTCCGGGTGGCGGAATAGGTAGACGCGCTAGCTTGAGGTGCTAGTGCCCGTTTTAGGGCATGGAGGTTCAAGTCCTCTCTCGGACACTCGTCTCGACCCGGCTCTACTAGGCATCTTTCCTGGTAGGTCCGGGTTTTGTCGTTTCGGGAAGTGTTCGGGGCCAGCCGCAACTGGCTCCAAATCTCGTGTGGCAACCCCCCAAGCCGGCCCGGCCCGAGAACTGCTCAGGGCCCTTCGACACGAGGCGCGAATTCCCGGTACAGGTTCATTCTTTCGAGACCCAAATCAAGGTGACGGCCCCGGTTTGCTCTGGGAACTCCGGCCAGCCAGGATCGCGATCCCCTCGATGATCGCCCAGGCCAGGTTGGCGCCGATGAGCACGAGAGGCAGCACCACCAGCACGTTAAGCAGAACCTCGGCCCTGCGATCCATGGTGTTGCCGAGGTAGAGATCTGAGTACCAGAACACGATGAACAGCATGTAGAGCATCGCAGCGAGGAGTCCGGCCAACGCGACGCCGAGCAGCACGATGTGGCCGAAACCGCGTTTGCGCTGGCCCAGATAGAAGTTGTGGACGCCAAAGACACCAAGAAAGAAAGCAAACAACGCTGCCTTCCTCTTCGACAGTGGTTCGCTCGATGGAGGTTGCGGTGGCACGCTCCACTGTCCGGGTGATGATGCTGTCACTGTCAGTCTCCTCGCGCCATCGTGACCCCGATCCTAAGCTGCCCGGGGGCGATGACCTGGGCGTCCTCCTAGGCCAGGGGCCCTGGTAGGCATCGAACTGACCCGGCGGTCGGCGGAATTCGCCTCGTCCTCAGGAGCCTGGCTCGGGGTCGTCGGCCCGCGACCACGCGATCGGGTCCGCGCTTGAGGCACCGTCAATGAGCACGCCGCGACGATGGCCCCATCACACTCATAGTCGAGGAGGCTCCGGCATGCCACCTGCAACGCCACCAACGATGAAGAACACGCTGTCTGGACGGTCATGGCCGGTCCCACCAGGTTCAGTTTGTAGGCGAGGCGCGTCGCGACCGAATCCGGCAAGTTCCCGATGAGGGCGAGCATGTTGGAGTCCTCAACCACCTGAGGACGTGCGGACAGAACGTTGTTCAGCAGGTATGTGCTGAACGATGCTGAGGCGAACACACCCCATCTCAGTTCATCGCCACTGGCGCGACCCGCGTTCTCGAGCGCCTCGAACGCACAGGTCAGCATGAGCCTCTGCTGCGGATCCATCAGTTCCGCTTCAGCTGGGGATATCCCAAAGAACTCATGATCGAACTCGTCGATGTTCGCCACACTGGGTACCCGCGGAATGTGGCCATCGGACACCGGATCGGGAGCGTTGACGTTCAGTTCCCTCCCGTCGACCAACGCCTCCCACAGCTCGCGAGTCGAATCTGCTTGGCTGTAGCGACCCGCCACAGCGGTGATCGCAACGTCGAACCCGCTCATTAGCCATCCCTCCGGTGGTGCTTCGCGTTGATCTCGCGTCTTCTCTGCCATTCGTGCTCGCGCCGAGCCCTACGTTCCGCCTCGCGTGCTTCCTGAAGTTCTCGATCCCGGAGTTCCACTTCGCGGGCAGGACGCACGCGAAGTGCCAATGACTCGATCGTCGGGTTCTGGAACAGGTCGACGACAGCCAGACCAGCCTCGGGGTAGGCGGACTGCAGCACGTCAAACACCTGAATCAGCGAGAGGGATGTCAGCCCTGCATCGAAGAGGTTCTCCGTGCATGTGAAATCCTCGTGGCCGATCACTGAGGCGACAGTTCGATGAATCTCCCGCTCGACAGGATCAGTGATGGTCCGTGCCGGCACCTGTTCATGGGCGATCAGCCTTGCCAGTGCAGCCACGTCCAGTTTTCCATTACCGTTGGTCGGCATCGATGACACGCACGCGATGCGCTGCGGCACCATGCACGCGGGAAGCAACTGGCGCATTCCCGCTTTCCACGTGGGCACGTCCCTGGCTCTGTCAGAGACCACAGCAGCCATGAGCCGCGAGGGTTGCTCAGGATCCATAAAGGCGGCGACGACAGCAGCGCCCGTCACGCGCCTGAGCGCCGCCGACACTTCTCCGAGCTCGACTCGGAACCCACCGAGCTTCACCTGGCCGTCCATTCGCCCCAAGAACACGAACCTGTTGTCTCTGCACAACCTCACTCGGTCTCCGGTGCGGTACCACCGCCCCTTCAACCGTCCGGGATCCGTGATGAACGCACGTTGGGTCTCCTCGGGCATACCCAAGTACTCCGTCGCCAAGCTCTCTCCGGCGACGAGCAACTCGCCGGGGACACCCGGCGGTACCAAGCGCAGCGCTGAGTCCACCGTGGCCACGCCAGCATGAGGAAGAGGAGTACCCAGGGGGGCACCCCCACCGTCCTGACTCAGGTCATCAGATGTCAGATCCCCCGTGATACAGGCGACGGTTGACTCCGTCGGCCCGTAAGCGTTCAGGACGCGACCGCCACGGGGCATCACGCGAGTCGCCCACTGGGACGCCACTGCGATCGGCACCGCTTCTGCACCCAGCACCGTGACGCGCAGCGCTGGTAACCCTTCGTCGGGAAGGAATCGCATGATCTGATCAGCAAGACTGGGCGTCAGCAGTACGGAGGTCGCACGCGAATCGACCAGGGCGCGAGCACATCTCTGGACATCGCGGACCACATCAAGGTCGGGCAAGTGGACTGCCCCACCCGAAACAAGCGGCACCAAGATGTCCAGCACTGAAGCGTCGAAGGCCAGATGATGGAGCCGTACCCATGACTCACCCGGGCCACAGGTCACCACCTGCAGCCATGAAGTGAGGAACGCCCCCAAGGCACGGTGGGAAACTTCCACACCCTTGGGGCGTCCCGTGGATCCGGAGGTGAACATGACGTAGGCCGGAGCATCGAGATCCACTTCAGCTTGATCCGGAACAGTGTCCTGAGCCCCTGCAAGGAGTTCGGACAGCTCCACCGCGGTGACACCATGATCCGCCAGTGTTGCGACGGTCTCGCAATCCCCGATGACAGGTACTCGACCCAGTGTCTCGAAGACAGACGGGATTCGCGATATCAGATCGGGGTCGATCGGAACATATGCTCGTCCACTTCGGAGTACACTCGTCACCGCGAGGACCTCGTCGATGCCCCACCTGTGACAGACGACAACATGCTCCGCTTCGGGCCACCGAGCATTGATCTCAGAGGCCAGACGCCTGCCATCAACATCCAGTTGCCGGTGGCTGACGATTCGGCCCGGTTCGATGAGCGCCACTTGGTCCGGATAGCGCTGGGCCGTCCGCCCCATCATGTCGACCACCGTGGCTGTCGATCCCCGCCCGTACGCCGCCAGGGCCTCGAGAACCGGGCTTGGTCCGTCCGGATCGACCAGCCCGATCGAGTCCAACGGAGAGCATGGGTCGGACAAGATCTGACGAATGAGGCTGCTGAACGCACCCACGACGTCGATGTCGTCAGCCCAGCTGCCCACCTCGATCACGCATCGGAATCCTCCTCCCGTTGCGTCAATGAACTCCGAGGACACCACCGACAAAGGGAAGGCAACATGACCAAGCGGGACCTGCAGTGGCTCGAGCCTGATCTCCTCGTCGAGCCCTGAGGGCTCCACACCTTGGTGTGTGAAGCAGGAAGCCAGACTTCCAAGGACCGGAGTCATCCCCGTCGCCGAGTAGTCCACTCCACGTCGACGCAACGATTCCAGAATGCTGATCTGAACCGTCTTGACGTACTCCAAGAAGGTACGGCCGCCCTCAACCGCAACCTTCACCGGAAGGGTGTTCACATGACATCCACAGGCCTGCTGACAGACTCGGGTGCTCACCGGACAGCCGAAGACCACGACTTCCTCATCGGTCAGTCGGGCCTGCAGCAGCGCCGCCACTGCGATGAAGAAGGCGCTCGCCGGAATCCGGTGAGTTGACATCGTGGACCGCAGGCTCGATGCAAACTCACCATCCAGGACCAACTCATCGCGACGACCAGTCAACCGTCCCTTCTCGTCCTTGACGCCCAGCATCGCCGAATGCCCGAAGGTCGCGAAGTCCTTGAAATCCTGACGAAAGGACTCGGTAGCCCTCTCCATCTCCGCCTCATCAGCACGGACAGGATCCAGGACAGCACCTGCGACGTCAGGGTCCGAGTAGGGATCATGGCCCGCGCACAGTTGCCCCACCCGATCGCACACCAGGTATCCGGTACGCGCATCCCAGACCAGATGAGACGCCCGCACCAGCAGGTATGTCGCCCGCTTGTCAGTGACGATGAGTTCTGCGTCTACCAGGGGGGCATTCTCAATCGGCATCGCCATCTCTTGGAGATGACGGGCCATTGTGATCACATCGCCCTCTGTTGTTTCCGGGTCCATCTCCACGAGTCGACACCGCTGGTCAGGGTGAGGACCCGGGATGGATTTCCACCCCGACTGAGTGCGGGCTAGGCGTACAGCGAGACCCGGATCCCGACGCAGAACCGAGTCGACCGCGCACCGAAGAAGCTCAGGATCTACTTCGCCACGAACTCGCATCAGGCGCACCAACGTGAGCGTGGTGTCGGCGGGATTGAGCTCGAACTGTCTGAGCATGGTGTTCTGAGGCCACGACGTGGGACGACCGGGCTCTCCGCAACCGGTGCTCGGGGCCACCGCGGCTTCTGTCCTCGTCATTCTGCCTCCTTCAAGGCCTCGACCACGTCGATCCGTGCAATGCGAAGACCCAACGGGATGACGGTGGCACAGGCTGACAGCAAAGCGATCAGAACCGCGATTCCCACCGACCTGGGCGTGATGACCGGCGCGTAGTGCAGCCTCGGGCTCGCAACCTGCCTCACATAGATCCCCAGGAACCACAGGCCACCGGGTATTCCGAGCAGCACTCCGATCAGGGCAGACACCAGCACTTCGAGGGAGGAGAGGCGGCGCAACTGTCCCGATGACATGCCCAGAACGCTCAATGTCGCGTACTGACGGCGCCGCTCATCGAAGGTCAGATTTCCCAAGGAGGTGAGAACAATGACGCACAGGATGATCGCCATCACCCTCATGAGGTTGAAAATCCCTCCAAGGCTGGATCTGATGTTGACAGCGTTGTCCTGCTGGGAGGCTCGGCTGACCACATTGACCACTCGTGGATCGGCCTGGATCACGTCGGGGACCGCATCATCACCCACCAGGATCGCGGAAGGCGAGAACTGCTGCCCCAAGGACTCCCATTGAGCGCGGGACATGAAGAACCCCTGAGGCATCTCCGTGGCGACGATTACCGAGACCTCCAGGTCCAACCGTCCAAGATCGCCTGGAAGATCCAAGACGACCCTGGACCCCTCGGCCAGACCGAGACGCGTGGCAGTGTCCTCGGTGACCCGCAGGCCGGACTCAGCAGGCAGAGGCCCGTCGGAGGTTCTCTGTCGGAACCTGTCGCCTTCGTCCAAGATGGTGAGTACCCTGTCAAATCCGTCAGACGGATCGGTGAGGACTGGGATCTGCATGAGGTACTGGGGCAGAGCACCGAGCCCCTCGATGGCCACTGGACGGCTCGACATCCCGGTGACAGTGACTCGATACGCATAGTCAAGCGAGGTGGGACTGAACGACGTATCCGCTCGATTCTGCATCGTGTCCGGAAGACCGAAACCCGTGAACAGCAGCATGAGGCACCCGGCAACCCCCACAATTCCCATGACAAATCGCATGAGATTGGATGCAGTGTCCCGCAACGCCCAGCGCACACCCCAGTGATTTCCGGAGCCCATGTTGCGCATTCTCACAGCGGCCGATGAGACCTTCACCAGTCCCGGCCTCATGAGAAGTGCCGGGGCATCCGTGAGCGCCGAACCTGATGCCAAGAACCCACCAGCAACGCAGGCGGTGACAACCAATGTGGTGACCACAAGCGGAACCAATGTGTAGCTGACACGCCATGAGGGCAGATCGAACTGGCCTGACTGTGAGGCAAGTACGACTCTCGACAGGACTGGGGCCAGTCCCAGGCCCACCACTGACCCGGCAAGGCCGGTGATCACACCGAACATGGAGAAGTGGAGACGCAACTCTCCGCGTCCATAGCCCATGGACTGGAGGGTTGCAATAGTTTTGAGTTCGCGATCCACCAAGCGTTTCGTGGAGGAGTACATCGCAAGGATCCCCACAAGGAGAAACAGCGACGCGAAGAGCACCGACACGTTGCGGATCACCTTGACCCGATCATATGCAGGGGCGATGTGCGGGTCGGTTTCACGAGTGGTGATCCGGGAAGCGCGGTCACCGATGCTTCCCCACAACGCGTCCACGGCCGCGTCGGAGTCATCGGCCCTCACGACAACGCGGCCTGGAGTGCGATTGGTCCAGCCTTCACCCCACAACTTGGTCGCCGTCGCGGGAGTCACGTACCCGTAGCTGAACATGTCCTGCTCGGGGACCAAGAACACGGACTCCTCGACATCGTACAACTGGTCCGGCGACAGAACCTCTCCCCGGATCATCACTTGGACATCCTGACCGGTGATCGACCTGATCATGAGCCGATCTCCGACATCGAAGCCATGGGCGTCCATGTACCCTTCGCTGAGCCACACTCCTTCGCCGCCATCCGTAGGCGTACTCCCTTCAACCGGGCGGGGCAGGCTGATGGACCAAAAGTCCACATCCTCAGTGGAAGTTAGGGACAGCCATGTGTCTGCAGCATCGGTGACAACTCGAGCAACGGAGGCGTGGCGCGATTCCGCCCCGACCACATGAGGCGTGTCGCGGACCTCGGGCAACTCGACGTCGGCGACCCCCGGAGCCAGAGTCACCCAGATGTCGGCGGTCTGCGATTGCCTCGCATAGTCGTCTAAACTGACCCGCATCCCTCGCCATCCACCTTCCAGTCCGGTGTATGCGAGGACGCTGAGCATCGCCATGCAGAACACGGCAACGAACTGGGTCCATGAGCCAGCCATGCCCCGCCGAAGCATGGCCCGCTTGTACCTGGCTCCCGACGCGTGCATCAGATATCCGTCTCAAGCATCCGTCGCGCCGTCGAGACCTTTCCGTCACGCAGCCTGACAACTCGATCCGCCAACCGCGAGTAACCCTCATTGTGGGTGACAACGACCACAGCCGCATTCGAGGTCTCGGCAGCCTGCCGCAGAGTCCTCATGACCTCATCACCGGTCTTGGAATCGAGGGCACCAGTTGGCTCGTCACACAACAACAGAGCTGGCCGTTTGGCGAGCGCACGGGCGATGGCCACCCTCTGCATCTGGCCACCCGACAGCTCATGGGGAAACGACCGCTCGCGGCCCGCCAGGCCCAAAGTCTCCAGGATCTCGGATGGTTCGATGGCGCCCTTGATGCCTCTGCAAGCAATACCGACGTTCTCAGCCGCCGTCAGGGTGGGAATCAGGTTGTAGAACTGAAAAACGAACCCCACACGTTCGCGCCGGTACTTGGTCAGCCCAGCTTCAGACAGGTTCTCGATCTCTACACCATCGCAGACAACCGAACCAGACGTGGGCTGATCCATTCCGCCGAGAATATTTAGCAGGGTCGATTTCCCTGAACCGGAAGGGCCAACAATCGTGGTCAATTGACCACTTTCGATGTTCAGCGACACACCATCCAGCGCACGGACATCAACATTGCCTGTGCGATACACCCGGCGCACGTCCCGAGCAGCGATAAGCGCCATAATCATTCCTTTGACATCAGCGACGATCACGTGACGAGCCTTTGTGGCGTGGCTTTCTCGCAATCAAGACGAGCTCACGACCTAGAGTTCCCGGCACACCGCAATCACTGTCGACTGCGCAACAAACACGTCACCACCGCGTTTTTCCTGAGACAGTGAACGGCCCCGCCATTCGAGACCACAAGAACACTGGGCGTCACTCGTCGTGGTCACATCGCGCCGGCAGACGCACCTTTCGTTGACTCCCGACCACCGAGCAGTACCATCACGCCATGCGTAACCTCCGTTCACACACTTACGGTACTTCGAGTAGCGTAACAGGGAGGGGTTCAAGTGGGGAGGAACCATCATGCGGACTGGACGGCCACGGGATCCATTGGTCACTCAACGAGCGCTGGCGGCTACGTGGGATCTCTTGTCAACGAAGGGCTACTCCGCTTTGAGGATAGATGACATCGCGACATCATGTGGCATTGCCAAGACCACCCTGTACAGGCGGTGGCCGTCCTTGGCACACATCGTCGTCGACGCAGTGGTCTCCAGAATCGGCGACCGCACATTCACACCGACGGACGATCCGGTCGCGGACCTACGAGCTGTCTCCTCCATGCTCGTGCAGTCCGTCAATGCGGGAAAAGATTCATGGGTGAGCATCGCACTGAGTCTTCACGAGCAGAGTGATTCTGAACTCCGCCTCCGCTACCGAGAACGCATCATCGATCCGGTTCGAGAGCTACTCGCCGAGGTTCTGGAACGCACGGCCCTGGCCGGTTGTCTGGCGACGACCATACCTACGGATCAGCTCGCCGACATGCTCATCGGAGGCACTGTCTATCGACTGGTGTTCCTGCACTCACCTCTCACTGAGGATGAGGTGACGACCATCATTGGTGGTCTGCTGACAGCCCGCTGAGCCCGGGGTCGCTTGGCGCGCCTCGACGTGGCACACGGGTCTCCGCGCCCGTCACATCACCCAATGGGGTCGGGTTGGTCGTGACGTTCGGGACCCCTCGACGTGCTCAATGCTCGGCACCCGTCGTGTGCTCCCCGAGCAGTACCCAGCCCGCGCCATCGTGTTCCTCTGGAGTCAACGCACAGGGTCGGCCACCACAGCGGTGACCGACCCTGTTGTATCAGGCGCACTGCCTCACTTGACGAAGCCGAGCTCCTTCACCGCCTCGGCCTCACTGACCAGCTCGGACACCGAGGTCTGGATGAAATGCCGGGCAAACGCCGAAATCGGCAGATCCTGCACGATCTTCCAGTCACCCTTCGAGGTCGTCACCGGGAAAGACGACACCAACCCAGCAGGGACATCATAGGACCCGTCGGAGACCACACCCATCGACGTCCAACCACCAGCCGGAGTCCCCGCGAACCAGTCCCGCACATGCTTGATCGTCGCATCCGCCGCCGACGCCGCCGACGATGCGCCACGCGCCGCGATGACCGCAGCCCCCCGCTTGGCGACGGTCGGGATGAACTCGAAATTGATCCAGGCGTCGTCACCGACCCAGCAGGCGGCATTCTCACCGTTGATCCGCGCATTGAACACATCCGGATACTGGGTCGACGAATGGTTGCCCCAGATGGTCATGTTCGTCACCTCACCCACCGGCCGCTTCGCCTTGACCGCCAACTGGTGCAGGGCCCGATTGTGGTCCAGACGGGTCAACGCCGTGAACCGCTCAGCCGGGACACCCGGCGCGTTGTGGTAGGCGATGTAGGCGTTCGTGTTCGCCGGATTACCGGTCACCACCACACGCAGATCACTGGCCGCGTTCGCCGCCAGCGCCTGGCCCTGGGCAGCGAAGATCGCCCCGTTGGCCCCCAGCAGATCGGAACGTTCCATGCCCTTGGTGCGGGGCGAGGCCCCGACCAGCATCGCGACATTCGCGCCGTCGAAGATGTGGTTGGCCCCGTCGCCGATCTCCACCCCGCACAGCGTCGGGAAAGCGCAGTCCTCGAGCTCCATGGCCACGCCCTCGAGGACCTTCACCGCCCCCGGCACCTCGAGCAGTGGTGGATGGCGCTGCGCCCGGTCCTGGACGCGATGGCCAACCAGAACGGGCGCTGAGGAAGCCCAACCCTGGGCTGTGCCGACGCAGTGACCCGACGCGAAGTCGGATCGGTGCGGTGGCGGCGACAGACCGGTCTCCCCCACTCATGGCCTCACGCCGGGAGTGGAGCGAGCCGGACATTGCATCGTTGCACCAGTACCCGGGGTCTCACGCCGTCAACTCACGGATCCTGCGCAACACCCAGATGGCCCCGGGGATTCCGGGGATGATCGACGTCGCCGTGCCCGGCATGAACGAGCGGGTGCGGGCTGACATGCCCAGATGCATGCAGAAGGCTGCCGCCCAACTGAGCACCAGAGCACTGGTGACCCACCTGGTGAGGGTGCGACTGTCGCGGGTCAGTCGATACACCACCCACAGCGCCACGCCCTGCCCGGCGACGACCCCCGCACGAGCTGCAGGATTGGTTCCGGCCAGCGGGTTGGTGCGGATGTGCTCGTCGAACCAGCCGATCCCGGTGGTGCCGACGTCGGAGAGCCATGCGGCGATGGACAGCGCCACTTCCTCGCTCTGGTGGATGCCGAGCAGCAGCGCGGTCCAGGCCCAGGCGCGATCCGTGTCGGTCATCGGGCCGTCCGCCTACCCCGGGAGACGATGTAGCCGGTCAGGTGGGACACGGCCAACCAGCCAGCCACCCGGCTGATCGCACGGACAGGATGGATTCGATGGGGAACCTGTGCCTGATCCAGGGCGCGCATCACGTAGGCGAATTGCGGGAGCACGACGGTGGGCGAACTCAGCACTCCTGTCGTGTAGCCCTTGGTGACGAGCGAGGCGCCGATGTGGCTGAGGCCGTGCAGCCCGAAAACCCACTGGAAGTCCTGGTACAGCGCGCCCCTGCCCCGGCTGCGCACGCCGTCCGCCACGGCAGCGGCACACAGGGCACCCATCATGGCGACACCCACGTTGATGTGGGTCTGGTCGATGTCTCGCAGCAGCCCGGGAATCGGGACTCTGCCCGCCGTTCGCTCAGACACTCTGTCCAGGGTCTCCGGTAACGATGGGACGATGGTCAGGAGCTCCTCACCGTCGTTGGCGAGGAATGACAACGCGAGACTCAGCGGGACCGTCCACCGCTTATGACCTTCAAGCTGCCCATTCATGGGATAACCTCCCTTTTGGCGTATTTACGCTACCCGCAGTAGCGTAGTACCCAATCGGAGAGAACGGCGAGGTTCCCAGCCAATGACGACGAACCGCCACGTCCTCGACGCGCACAATGCACATCCACAGAGGAGAAGCGACGCGAGATGCCCACGCCAAGCTCAGGTGCCCTGTCTCATGTACAGGAGCTCTTCTGGAATGAGGCGGTCAATGTCCGCCCGACTTCTGATGGCTGCGTGATCGCCGGATGCATGTTCCCGCGATCCTGCGGGGAACCCATCGAAGCGATTGCGGAACTCACCCAAACGGGAGCGACGAAGGATGACGTGCTCTCATTGCTTGGCCTTGAGCCTCAACGAAGCGAACAGCTCATCGATGCCCTTACCGAACTGGGTGCCCTGGTCACTTCTCCACCGGGCCTGAGGCAGCTGGCACATGGCCTGTCAGCTACCCTCGGCGATCTGCTCATGGACGACCAGACACTGGCGGACAGCGAGCATGCGACGGCCTACCGGACCACGCAGGCGACCAGACAACCTCGTGGCACGACAACGGTTCAACTACCGGATGTTGAACTCGCCGACTGGCTCGCCCGACGGCGGACGATTCGTTCCTTCAACGACGAGCCCGTCGAGCTTGCACAGTTGGCCACTCTGCTGTCCGGCCTAAGCCTCGATCCACCGATGGGCCCTTGGTGGGTTGTGTCGGCCTGATCGGCGTGGGGTGACCTGCCGCGGGCAGGGGTGAGTTCCGGGCGTCTCATCCCGGTCGTCTACTCGGTCCTTGGTCGTGCCGTCGTCGCGGCGGTGGTCAGCTGGCCGCGGCCGGTGGCGGCGCGTGGGTTGCCGTGAAGAGCCGGTCGAACGCGCTCTGCCAGGGCCAGGCCTCGGGCAGGTGCAGG
>Ga0334883_1001114_pt1 | contig 42236 bp, 36 predicted proteins | sample GraSluR1_MG_6_FD_207230 | JGI IMG/M metagenome (GOLD analysis project Ga0334883, IMG submission 207230) | Sludge microbial communities from methane-producing bioreactor in Wageningen University, Netherlands - Granular Sludge_09_05-R1 | ecosystem: Engineered > Bioreactor > Anaerobic >...
GCTCCTATGATAAAAATCCACTCCAATTTCCAATAGTTTTTGCTTTAAGTATTTGCTATCACGAAGTTTGGGAAGTCCTCAAAGATCCAATCATTTGTGAGGGTCTTGTAGATGATCCCAAGGAACTTACGAGCCGTCGCGATGATCGCTTTGCCACTGCCACGTGTTCGTTGAATACGTTCATAATACCGCCTCAGATAAGGGCTGTACCGCTTGGCTGACAGCGTGCATTGCACCAAGGTCGTACGTGCCAGGGTCGAGCCATGCTTGGTGATCCGTCCGTGCCGAACCGACTCATTGGAATCCTTCACTTTCGGGACAATGCCAAAATAGGCCGCCAGCTTGTCCTCATCCGCAAAATCCTTCACATTGCCGATGACACTGAGCAGCACCGTTGCCGACCTGTCGCCAATTCCCTTGATGCTCTGGAGATTGGCGTGACCTTTCAGGTCCTTACCGTGCTCAGAGATGTCCGCATCCAGGCGTTTGATACTTGTGCTTAAAGAACGAATCTGATCGGTCAGAACTTCCAACTCGACCCGGACAATGGTGTCCCAGTCAAGCAGCATCACCTCACGAAGCCCCTTCTCCGTCGTCAGAGTCTCTTTCTTCCACTTCAGGCCATAACTATTCAGCACGTTGTGAATCTTGTTGACCAATGCGGTTCGCTGCTTGACCAGCTTGTCACGGGTCGCGGCCAGCGAATGTAATTGCGTGTGTTTCTTCTGTTTCATCCGTGCCTCGGGCAACATGTCCTTGCTCAAGAACCACGCCAACGTTTTTGCATCGTGCTTGTCCGTCTTCTTGACCGACTTGCGGATCACCATGAACCGATTCGGGTCCACCGCGATCACCTTCCGCACCCGATTACGAACCTGCTCGATAAACCATGCGGTGTTTCCCGTCGCTTCCACAGCCACAACGTCACGCCGTCGCAACGTCTTGCGGAACGCCTCCATGCGATCAATGGCATAACTGGCGATCCGTTGCTTGCCTTGCGCCGTCCGGTAGCAAACCGTGAAACTGTTTGTGTGCAAATCTACTCCAAGATAACTCATGCTGCGTTCTCCCAATTTAAAGTTGCTCACGTCTTTGGAGTAGATTGCTTGTCGGCGTCCACCATTCTCCTATGCAAGGTCGCAATGCCTTATTGTGGTCGGTTCGGTTCCAGGTCTGAAGTATTCTCCTTATCGGGGTCATTAGCCCCACATGACGCATGCAGCCTGAAACCTATCTACTCCGATTCATCTGAACCGAAGTTAAGACGCCAACCAGTCCTGTCAACCCAGATCTTTTTCTTTCCTTTTTCCCTCACTCAAAACCTTGGGGGAAAAGGGAAGAAAAATATCGGCTCAACTACGACTGACTTTTATCGTACCACCTCCTTACGGCATGTCCAGGCAAGCGGTCCGCTACAGCGGATCCCATGGTCCCCAGACGCCCAGCCTCATGCCGCTGAAGTCTTCCTGCAGGACCCGCTTTCTTGCTATTCTCCGTTCCAGAGCAAGTTCTTCATACCGCTGGTGAGCCGCTTCGTCGCCCACGTACATGCATCTGCAATATGTTGCGTCGGCGTAGATGAAGTACACTCTTTCGTCGTGCAGACTACGAAACAGTTCGCGCTGCGGCAGATCGGCCAGTTTCTCCATTTGTTCGGGCGTCTGCGCCACTCTCTTGCTGAATCCGGCGGCGGCAAGCATGTTTTCCATATCGCCGGCTGCCACCGATTCACAGCCTGCCGTGGCCACCATCAGTGCGACAAGCACGGCGAAACACACGCGGCAAACAACTGCTTTCATGTTTACCCCCCCGTATGCGGGCAACTTAACCTTTTGAGCCTTTCCACCCCGCTGTATGTGTATCGAACGCGCACCACGGGAGCTTGAGCGCAAAGAAAAGGGGACCGTCGGGAAGTATTGAAAACGGCCCCGATAAATGACCTTCAAATACACTGTTTACGCAGCCACTTCCGCAAGCGCTTCGTTCATCAGTGCAATCGCCTCGTCGATCTCATCGGTGCTCTTGAACCCGATGACCGCCGCGTCCAGCAGGCCGCACTTCATTGCGAAGTGCACCGCCCGTTTGCGATCCTCGAACTTCGTGAAATCGCCGTTGCCGGAGAGTTTCATACCGATGATCCCACGACCTTTCTGCCGCATGACGCCGACCTGCTCGATAACGGCGGGCACGTGGGAAACGTCGCTCGGCGCGTTCCATGTCTCCGCAGGCGTATCCATGTGAGCGCCCTGCGGGTTCAGCCTCACCAGGTGGACCTCGCACCAGGCCAGCGACGCCGAGCGAGCCAGGGCAGGAAGACTGTGGCATGACACGCCGTGGGACCGGATAATGCCTTTCTGCTTGGCCTCCTCGAACGCATCCATGAAGCGCTTCCGCTCCTGGTCCCAGTTGCCGGTTACCACACAGTGCGTCAGCAGGCTGTCAATATAATCCACTCCGAGTTCCTTGCGGAAGCGGTCAATCGTTTCAAGTGGCTTGTCGCCTCGCGCGGACATCTTGGTCTGGATAAACAGCTTTTCGCGAGGGATACCCTTGATCGCCTCACGGATGAACTCGTGCGTGCGGTACGATTCGGCTGTGTCGATATACGTGACACCCTGGTCGAACGCATATCGCAGCAGTCGCGTAAAACCGTCCTGGCCAAGGGCCCGCTGCACGTTGCCGCTGTTGCTGCCGCAGCCGATCCCTAAACGCGACAGCTTCAGTCCGGTCTTGCCCAGCGTGACCTGATCCACGGCCGTGGGAATTTTTTTCGCTGTCTGTGCCGGACCTGCCGCCTCTGCCGGCGCCGCCGGCGCCATAAGCACACCCGCAACGCCCGCGGTATACCTGAGAAACCCACGCCTTGTCGTCGTATGCCCGTTCATCATTCGCTCCTATACGCTAAGCCAAATAGAATGCGCCCAAACCACACCGATTGGGCTATTATACGGTGCAGCCGTATTCTTTTCAACAGCCGCCGCGATTGAAAACAAATCGGCTTTAAACTACAATCAGGAGAAATCAAAATGGAGGCAACGATGAAAAAAACAAGCGTCTTGTCCCTAACGGCGGCGTTTCTGGCGCTCATGTGCTCGGTCGCCTCACCCGCTGAAATCGCAGGCAAGGCCTATCTGTTCGCCCACATGACCAAGGAGGACTATGGTCGCCTGTACTACTCTGTGAGCACGGACGGGCGCCGTTGGACGGTACTAAACGGCGGCAAGCGGATATTCGACAATTACCGCGGACACCCGGACATCTGCAAGGGTCATGACGGGCGGTTTTACCTCATTGGCAACTACGAACGCCGGCGGGAGATCAGCCTGTGGGTTTCCGACGATCTTGTCAAGTGGCAGGCATTCGGCGACTTTTCGCCTGACATCTACAAAACGCATGGTTTCAAGCCCGCCATCGACTACAAGGGCGCTCCAAAGATCTTCTATGACGAGGTCTCTTCGCGATATCTTGTCACCTGGCACAGCACAATTCTGCCGCCGAGCAAGGAGGACACCGAGCAGTTCTGGCGCGGCATGCGAACGCTGTACGTTACGTCCAAGGATCTGAAGAAATTCACGCACCCGAAACGCCTGTTCGAGTTTGAGATCGCCACCATTGATACGATTGTCCGCAAGGAGGGTAAGCGGTACTGCGCCTTTATCAAGGACGAAAAGTACCCCGACTTCGACTGGCCGACGGGCAAGACGATTCGCATCTGCACATCCGAGAATCTGCTTGGACCGTATACCGAACCGTCGCCGCCGATCACCGGCAACTTTTATGAGGCGCCGGCTCTGATCGCTCGGCCGGACGACAAGGGCTGGTATCTCTATTGCGAGCAGTACCCCGCCGTATCATACGGCCTCTTGACCGCGCCGACACTGGCGGGACCCTGGCACGGCGTGTACTGGCAAGACTACAACCTGCCGAAGAACGCCCGCCACGGCTGCATGATTCAAATCACACCCAAGCAGTTGAATGTGATCTTGGCTGCCTATGGTGAGCAGAGGGCAACAGACCTGTAATGGGGAACAGACATGCTTCCCAAACCGGCAGGGTGTGTGGCGGCATAGAGTTTAATTCCAATCAGTTTGACCGGTGATACAATCAAACAATTAGGAGCAATATAATGAATCGTGGTCCCGTGTCATTCCTGAACAGCGCAAGATGGCTGATCGCAATCCTGACGTTAGTACAATTTGTCGCAGCATCAAAGGCCGTTGCGGTGCTGGACACGGATGCCTTGAAGCACTATGTCGAGCAATTCAACCGCCAGGACGAAGAACTGTACGTTCAGCACATCTCTAATGAGGAGGCATTCTCATTTCTGCGCGACAATATTCCGCTGTTGGCGTGTCCTGACAAGGATATCGAGCGGACATACTATTTCCGCTGGTGGACCTATCGCAAGCACATCAAGAAAACGCCGGATGGGTTCGTCATAACCGAGTTTCTGCCGCCAGTCGGTTGGGCGGGCAAACACAACACGATCAACTGCCCCGCCGGACATCACTTTTACGAAGGCCGCTGGCTGCATGACGCAGTGTACCTTGATGACTACGCCCTTTTCTGGTTCCGCAAAGGCGGCGCCGTCCGCAGCTACAGCTTCTGGGCCGCCGACGCATACTGGGCCAGGTATCTCGTCAGCGGCGACAAGGCGCTTCTTCTCGATCTCCTTGACGATCTGATCGAAAACTACGCCCAGTGGGAGAAGAGCCGCCTTGAACCCGATGGCCTTTTCTGGCAGATCGACGACCGCGACGGCATGGAGGTCTCCATCGGCGGCAGCGGCAAGCGCCCGACCATCAATTCCTACATGTACGGGGACGCAGTTGCGATTGCGCAGATCGCCGCGCTCGCCGGCCGCCGCGAGACAGCCGAGAACTTCCAGCAAAAGGCTAAGCGTCTCAAATCACTCGTCCACGAGAAGCTGTGGGATCACGACGCCCAGTTTTTCAAGACCCTTCCGCGTGACGGCAGCTCGCTCGTTGATGTGCGCGAGTTGCACGGGTATACGCCGTGGTACTTCAATCTGCCCGAGCAGGGGCACGAACAGGCGTGGCGTCAGCTCGCTGATCCCGCGGGCTTCCATGCGCCATATGGACCCACGAGCGCCGAACAGCGACACCCCGGCTTTCGCATTGCCTACGAAGGCCACGAATGCCAGTGGAACGGCCCGAGCTGGCCTTTCGCCACCTCCGTTACGCTGACCGCGATGGCCAACCTTCTCAATAACTACAACCAGAATATCGTGTCCAGGGCTGACTATTTCGAGCTGCTGAAGATTTACACAAAATGCCACCAGCTTCGCCGAGACGACGGCCGCGTAGTTCCGTGGATCGATGAGAATCTGAATCCGCGCACCGGCGACTGGATTTCCAGGACACGGCTCAGGACGTGGCGTAACGGCACATGGGACGCCGGCAAGGGCGGCAAAGAAAGGGGCAAGGACTACAACCATTCGACGTACTGCGATCTGGTCATCAGCGGCCTCATCGGCCTGCGACCGCGCAGCGACAATCAGATTGATGTGAACCCGCTTATCCCGCCCAACGCGTGGGACTGGTTCTGCCTGGACAACGTCCTCTACCGCGGGAGAACCATCACCGTCATCTGGGATCGCACCGGAGAGAAATACGGGCGAGGCGCGGGATTTCACGTATTATCAGATGGGCGCCGGATTGCTCACACCGACGCCCTGACACGGATTATCGTTCCGCTGCCGGAAAAACAGCACAGTCAACCATAACCGCGCCGGCGGCAGCGGCTATTTGGTTATGATGTTCATGATTTCGGTTGGTCGTTTGCCTGACTGATCGGCGACGTCGCGGATTGATGCCTCGGCTGTGGCGTCTATACCGGCAGCCTTCAGCTTGGCAATTGCATCCGGCACATCCACACCTTCCTGCTCGCAGACCTGCCTGATGGTCATGCGGCCCATGCCGCGACCCTCGCTTTGTGACCTGGCTTGCCCTTGTCCGTCGCCGCCGCCGCGATGGTTCTCCGGAACCCCCGCTGCGATCGCATACAGTGCATCGGGCGACATGTTGTGCCGCCGCGCGAGTTCGCCAAAGACCGCGTTCTCCGAAGCACCTTCGATACCGCCCGCGGTGAGATTCTCCAGAACCGCCTCCGTCGCGAGTCCCGCTCTTTTGGCAAGTTCATTAACGGTAAGCAACTCACCGTGCGGAATCGGCGGACGTCCGGCTTGTGCCTCCCAGCGGTCCTTTATCTGTTCGTTCCAGGCGGCCACCGAGTCGAACGGCGGCATATCCAGCGCCGCACCCGCAAAGACAATCGCACACAGAACCATCGCCGCCACCCACTCGACGCGAAATGCGAATGCGCGCGTTAAACGGCTCTTGAAATAACTTGTCAAGACCCGCCAGTTGTACGCAATGTGCAAACCGCTTGCGATCACGAACAGCCACGCAAAGCACATGTGCACCGCGCTCCACTGTCCTTTGCTGAGTCCCGCGAGTGTCCAGTTCGTCCAGTTCGCCGTTCGACCGCGAGGCGACAAATAAAGCATCAGCCCCGTTGCCGTCAGGACCACAAAAGAAATGGTTACAGTCACCGATACGATTGCCCGCAGGCTGAATCGCCTGATCCTCCTGCACTCATCCTGCATGTCTTGCGGCGCCATCACAGCCCCCTTTCGATTGTATACGGTTTCTACGTTTTGCCCGAGGCCGCCCGCACGGCGTTAAGCTGCCTGACCAGCGCGGGCAGTTCGGACAACCGCTGTATTCTCGCTATACCCTCCGGCGGCCGTTTGCGGGCGTTGGTGTGGGCATATTTCAACACCGGCGTCATCTTGGCCTTGAGCGCGCCGCGCACGTCCGTGTCTATGCGGTCGCCGACGAAAACTACATCGGTCGGCAGCACCCCCAACCTTTCCGCAGCCTGCCGAAACAGCCGCCGATCCGGCTTGCGGAACCCGAAACTGTGCGAATACACGCGGACGTCGAAGAAATCCAGTAATCCCAACTGTTCCAGATGCCGCTCCAACGCATCGCCGTTGACCCACGTGTTGCTCACGATCCCCAGCCGAAGACCCATCTGACGCAGATTTGTCAGCGTATCAGCCAGGTCGGGTTCCACCTCTGCACGTTTGACCAGCGGCTCGTACCACCGCCAGTTGAGCTCCCGCAACTGCTCTTCCGTCATGTCATAACCGCCCCGGGCGCCTATCTGCCGCAGCATGGCCAGCGAATCCCAGTCGCGGCGCGTCCAATTGCTAATCAGCAGCTTCAGGCGGATAACGCAGAAACTGGCCCACTTATAACGTCCCAAACCTCGAACCGGCTTCCCAAGATGCTGTAGATAGGCATAGGAATTCGTCGCCGCCTCATGGAACAACCGCCACACGTCTACCCGCCCGAATTCCAGCAGGGTATCGCCGAGATCGAAAAGCACAGCTTGTATCGGTCTATCTGTCAAGACGCTCACCGCAGCGGCGGCAGTTTATTGCCGAACGCCTCCGCAATCCACTCATCCATTTCAGCATCTGAGATGGCCGAAGCACGCTCGGCGGCGTACTCGGCATCGATCCTGTCTTTGATCGCAACCACACGCGGGTCGTGCTTCATGATCTCAATCTGATACTTCTCTTCGATGTAGTGCTTTATGCCCGCGGCGCCCGACTTGTCGGTGATCGCAACACCAACCGGCCGATTCAGCAGCTTCAGAGTATCGAAGCAGTTGTAAATCTCCTCATTCTTAAGCAAGCCGTCGGCATGGATCCCCGCGCGCGTCACATTGAAGTCCTTGCCAACCAGGGGGTAATTCGCCGGCAGATCGAACCCCAATTCCTTCTCGGCGTAGCGAGCAAGCTCCGTAATAGCCGCGTAGTTGATCTTCGGGTTCGTTCCCCGCAACTGCGCATGCTCGATCACCATTGCCTCCAGCGGCGGATTGCCAGTCCGCTCGCCGACGCCGAAAATCGAGGTGTTGGCCGCGCAGCAGCCGTGAAGCCATGCCGCCGTCGCGTTAACCTGCACTTTATGCAGATCATTGTGGCCGTGCCATTCCAGCCATTCACCTGGCACACCCGCCGACCGCAAAGCCGATACAAGTTTGGGCACCCCGCGCGGCAGCGAACTGTTCGCAAAAGGCGTCCCGAAACCCAATGTATCGCAAAGCCGGATCTTCACGGGCGAATCATACTGCCTGGAAAGCTCCATCAGCTCCTCCGCAAAGGGCAGCACAAGCCCGCTGATATCGGCACGCGTTACGTCCTCAAGATGACAGCGCGGCACAATCCCCTCGTCCAGCGCGGCCTTCACAACGTCCAGGTAGTCCTGCACTGCCTGCGATCGCGTCTTGCGCAGCTTCAGAAATACATGGTAATCACTGACCGAGGTAAGAATGCCCGTTTCGGCCAGCCCCATCTCTTTTACAAGCTTAAAATCAGCCGCGACCGCGCGAATCCAACCCGTGATCTGCGGGAACTCATATCCCAGCTCCTTGCAAAGCTCAACCGCCTTGCGATCCTTGCTCGAATACAGGAAGAACTCACACTGGCGAATCAATCCGGTCCCGCCGTCAATCGTCTGCAGAAAATCGTAAATCTTCGCCACCTGCTGGGGCGTATAAGGCGGCCGCGCCTGCTGCCCGTCACGAAATGTCGTATCTGTAATCCATATTTCGCCCGCCTCAACCGGCTCGGCCGAGGTGGCGTCAAACGTCATTTTCGGGAATTCTGTGTACGGAAAAGTCTCTCGGTACAGATTAGGTCTTGCCGCATCATCCAGCTTGTACTTCCTGTTTGCCATTGTGTCTCCTGCACTTAATACCTATGCGGCGCCGCTTCGAGCCCACGCTTGTCGCCCGCAAACCGCTTGTTCGCCCGCAATTCTACAATCTGCGGATCATTAGCCGAGGTGGGATTCGAACCCACACGTCCTTTTCGGACAGGGGATTTTAAATCCCCAGCGTCTGCCATTCCGCCACTCGGCCCCCGGCCCAGAGTATTACTCGAAACGCCTATCGGTCGTTCGCGCATTCGCATGCCCGGCAGAAAAAGCCCGGACAGTCGATCTAACCAGCCCCTGCACTACGGAAAACCGGGAGCGCGGAACCAACACGACCTATTGAGGTCACAAATGCACCCGGGGGGTCTATTATAACCACTCGCGTAAGTCCTGCAATACTCTTTCGACCGATTGCATCATTGCCAAAATAAGATAGTTCTGGATTATAGTTGTCTGCGATGTGCCGGTGCGCACAAAAAAAGCCCATGACTTACGCCCCGTAGCCATGGGCACTCCTCACCGCTCCAACCCGCCATTATACTAATGTGCGGGTGCCACACCTATCGGTAGAATTACCCATTTTGAAAAGTATTTCCCCTGAGACACTGCCTTGGCCGCAGTATTGGATAAAAACGGCCTGATACAAGGCTGCCTTGTTCAGGCGCCAACCCCAAAAGATTTCTTCTGCACGCGTCCCCGGCAGCGGTCACACTCGCATGCCCCCACCAGCCTGAGGCACGTACTGCCCAAAAGGGTCTTGGTTTCTGCGAGTTTGGCCCCCTTCGCCTCCATCTGCCTCAACGCGATCTCCGCCGCGCCCCGGTCATACGCCCCCACGGCGTCCACCAGAACCGTCACCGGCTTTCGCCGCATAAGCAAACCAAGGACCGTATGCTTTACCGCGTCTTCGATCCTGGCCCCGATAACGACAAACTCGTTAACCTGTATCTCCCCCAGTATCCGATCGGCACGCGGCTCTTCAAACGGATTTGAGCAGCGCTTGTGCAGTATAACCTGGTCGTACGTCTTCAGGATGTCGCGCGGCAGGTCCGTGCACCCGTCTGCGGCAAATGTCACACGGTTATTACGAACTGTATAGGGGACCTTGCGGCAACCTTCGGTGCCGGCAATGCAGAATTGATGCCCATTAGCTTGCGGGTCGTAAATCTGTTTTGTGGAGATCACGCGGACGTTCTTGACCCTTGCCCACGCCATCACCCGCCGGATGTTCTGCAAAACGCGGCGATGGTTGCGAACACAGGCACTGCCGTTGGCCAGAAGAAAGTCCTTTTGCGTATCGACGTCTATGACGATCCGCCGGCGTCTTAATGTTACAACGGGTCTGATCACTTTGCGTCTTTTCCTTCTTTTAGCGGTTATTCCGCCGATGTCCGGTGTTTCTTACGCCTGACGCAGACTAACAGTTCTATCAAACCATATCGAACATCCCTGAACTTGACTTGACGTCAATATCTGGGCAAAATACCCCCAGTCGCTTGTCGACCCTCCCCGGGCGGACGTGCAAAACCGGATTTGTGCTGGCCCTCCTGGCGCGGAATAATATACCACGAACATGAAAAAAAGAAAGCCAGAAGAATACAAAAATATTGTGTTGACGCCAAAAGACCCGTCAGAAAGGGTGGATTTCCTCAAAGTTTTTGGGCGAATCGCGCCCTTGCATGTGGAAATCGGCTCAGGAAAAGGGGCGTTTATACTCAGCGAAGCACAGACTCACCCCTATTGCGACTTTCTGGGCATCGAATGGGCCAACAAGTATTTTCTGTACACTGTCGACCGGATCGGCCGCTGGGGCGTGCCAAACGTCCGAATAATCCGTACAGACGTCGCAGCCTTCCTGCCTCAGAACATACCCGATGGCTCTGTTGCCGCCTTCCACATCTATTTCCCCGATCCATGGCCGAAGAAACGCCACCACAAAAGGCGATTCATAAACAGCGAAAACACAGACCAGATGATCCGCTGTCTGCAACGCGGGGGCCTCATAAACATTGCAACCGATCACGACGGCTATTTCGATCAGATCCGCCGCACGATCGAAGCCGCCATTGACTCCGGCAAGCTCCAGGCCGCAGAGTTCGTTCGATCCGCCGCAGCAAAGCCAGGCGAATATGTCGGCACCAATTACGAACGCAAATACCTTAAGGGCGGCAAACCCATTTACACCATCGCCGCAAAAAAACCAATGTAGCCAGGGAGTACGCATTCGGCGTGGACACGGCGAAAAGAACCGGTTGAGCAACGTTCGCTTCAGTACGATTCTTGCCCCGGCGACAACAAAGCCTGCCCGGCCCTGAAACCTCTTTCCCGCCGCCGGCGTAACAAGATTCAGTCCAGAAGCCGGACGAAGCTCTTATGCGGAGACGATTGATGAATACACAGACAAATATGAAGGACAATATATTCGCTTTTCTTGCCAGTCACCCCGTCTTCTTTCTGGCAACTTCAGTCAACAACGAGCCCCGGGTGCGGGCGATGAGGCTCTACCACGCCGACAAAAACGGCATCATCTTCAACACCAGCACCGCAAAAAGCCTCCACCAGCAGCTCCGGAGCAACCCGGCAGTGGAACTTTGCTTCTATGACGACGAAGACGGCGTACAGGTCCGCATCCGCGGAAAGGCCCTGCTTGTTGAAGACCAAATGAAAAACGAAATGGCACAGGCTGCCCCGGCACTGGCGGCCGTAATTCGCACCCATGACCAAAACCAACTGGCCGTTTACCGCGTCTCGGAGTGCACTGCAAGAGTTTGGAAAACCGATGACGACTTCATCCCCAAACTCATGAGCAACATCGAACTATCAAGCATCTGGATGGCCATGTACAACGGCGCCCGCCTCTGATTTCGCAAGTTCTCATTGCACACGGCAACACGTATCTGCATGGCGCGGCGCATTTTTCCTTGTAATAAACCGCCTCGTGACGCGTCTATCAGTCAAACAGAAACGTGAAAACAGACCGAAGAAAGCGAGGTACATAGAATGTCGTACAACAGTCTTACATCAGGAAAATTCGCGGAAGAATTGTACTTTTTGATTATGGCCTCTCCGCTGAAAACCCGAATTCAATCACTCGGCGAGAAATATGGCCTTACGCCTGCTGCACTCAGATGCGAGGTCATCGCCTTCGCCGACGCCATCGGACGAAACGCTGATATTTCCATGCAGGAAACCGTATATGTGCCCCGACAAAACGTCGGCTGACGCCGCCCCATGCCCCATTGCACAATGAAAGAGGGCGCCCTCGCTTGGGGGCGCCCTCTTGTACTACTGTAATCATTATCGCCGGACCGCTGCTTTATTTTGCGCCGGCTTTCTTCGCCTCGTTCAGCAGTGCTTTGGCCCGATTTGCCAGGTCGGCGCTGCCTGCCCGACCGGCGGCCTTCTCCAAGGCCTGGGCGGCCGCCTGAGCGTGTCTGCCGGCATCGGGACCCTTCAGCAAGCCCTCGGCAATCGTCACCACTGCAAGACTCGCCTCGCTCCTTGTACCGGCGTCGTCAAGGTAAGGCGCCGCCATAGCCAGCGAATCGCCCGAGGCGATCTGGCTGATCGCCCCCAAGAGTAGGCGTTTCTCCTCGACACGCTGCAACCGCGGAGTGATGGATGCGAACCCTGCCAGCTTCTGCGCATCCGATACACTCTGCAAAGGTATCAGCCTGATCGCTCCGCGGATGGCAAGTATCCGGGTCTTGGCATCAGCGGCTTCGGTCAGCTTGAGAACTTCATCCAACGCCTCCACCGTCGGCCAGCCGCACAGCAGCGAGACCGCTTCATCGGCGACAGTCGCATTTGCGTCCCTGGCAGCGGCTACAATCACCGCCAAGCCGCGCGAACCGCCCGTCGTTCTCAGCACGCGCAGCACCGCAGCCTTGTGCTCGCCCGACGCCTTGTCCGCAGCCGCACACAACTGCTCAACAAAGGATTCCGGAACCACCGCGGCAGCCAATGTCACGGTATCGTTCTCCCGAATCGTAACATTCTGCCGGACGCCTTCAACCGAGTACTCCACCTGCAACTGCTTGACTATTCCCTGCGCCGGATCACCGAAGTTGGCGTTGGAAGCCGTAATCGAAGGTGATCCGGATTCCACCATCTGCGCAACCTTCTTGGTAACGTTTGCCCGCCCGCCTTCGCCGACGGCGCCGTAGATCGCCTTGTGAACCACGACCTTGCCGGAACCCAGGCGCGCCTCCCGAGTGCATGCCGAACTGATCGCCCGCTCGGCCGCCCGAATCTCCGACCGACCCGAAGCCTTCAGCAGCAGATCAACAAGCATCGGAAACTGATCAGGTCCGGTCAGCTCGCCCAACAACGAAATACTGGCGCTGCGAACCGATTCGTCATCGTCCCGGCTGGCCTTGAACAGTGCTTCGGATACGCCGCCCATGCGTCGCCGCCCGATCAACTCAAGCGCCTTCAACTGGCGAGCCGTTTCCTTCGATTGCAGCATCTCAAGCACAACGGCGTCGGCTTGCTCGCCGCCCATAGCAGCAAAGCTTTCCTGGGCTGCTCTTGCAATGTCGCCGTCATTATCGAACATCAAATCAATCAGCGGCGGCTGCGTTGCATCACCTATATCTGAAAGCGTCCTGATCGCCGCCAGTCTGACCGCCTTGGGGCCCGACTTCGCTGCGCCGTACACCGCCTCCAGCGCCGCCGGGTCGCTGCGCTGTGCCAGTGCCTGCAGGATCAGCAACTGATTATCCACCGGCGCATCCGCCAGCACCGCCGTCAGCGATGATGTAACTCGCGGGCCGGTCAATTCGTGTGTGGTCTTGACGGCCGCGGCAAACATCACATAGTCGCTGCTCTGAAGATACTCGCTGAGAAGCTGGCCGCGCGGCCGGCCCCGGCGCGCCAGTAACGCACCGCGCACACTGCCTGCACGGACGTGGTGCGGCGCATCCGACGTCCGAAGCAAATCATAAATCGCCGCAGCCGCTTCGGCCTGTTCCTTCTCCATCAGCTTTTCTGCACATCGCAGCATCCCCTCGTAACAAGACCATTTGCGATCCGCCGGTGCCGACGCCAGGTGCCCTTTGAGCACATTTGCCGCTTCCACAGTGCCAATGCTGCCCAGCGAGCGAGCCGCCGCTTCGGCAATGGATGCATCCGAAGCCGTCAACAGCTTGCCAAGAGGCGCCACCGCTCGCGCATCGCCCCGCACGCCGATACTCGTTATGACTCCAGCTAAGGGCCTGCCCTTGGCCTGCCCCAGCGCCGCCAGAAGAGCGTCGTCCACCGCCTTGTACGGCATCGGCTCAAGCGCATAACGAGCCATGTGAGACAGCTTCTCATCCGTCAGCAGCGACGCCAACGGCGCAACCGCCTTCTCTGTCCCAATGTAGCTCAATTGGCGACATGCCGTGACCTTGGCCTGGTAGTCCGCGTCCGATTTCAACACTCCAATCAGCCGGTCCATCTCCGACGCCGCCGGAACTGTCTGAGCACTGCAAGGCAGCAGCGACGCCAAAACCGCCATCACAATTATTACGATCAGTGAATTCTTTGACATATCTTTATTCCTTCCTAAGCAGGGGCAAGGCTCACTCGCCCGTCACTAATCAAAACACGCTCTCCTATATCGTCCACGGTTCCCGCATCGCACGCACGAGGAAGCGATTGGCCTGGGGATCATTGACGAATTCTTCCTTTGCCGGATCGAACTTCACGTCGCGTTTCAGCCACATGCACACGTTGGCCGCATGGACGGTTGTCATCGTCCGATGCATCAAAACCTCGTTGGCAACCGCCGGACGCCGCGACTTGATGCAGTCCAGCCAGTTCCGCATGTGGCTCGGCGCACGCCCGGTACGCGCCAGGTAATCCGAAACGATCTTCCGGAAGTCCGAAAGCATCGCGGGCGATGAAACATCAGGCTGCGAGTAGCCGTCTGCCGCCGCGACCCACCCCTCGTCGCCCTCATACCGCACGCCGCACGAACCCCTCCACCATTTGTTGCCCCGCTCAAGAGTCATGATGACACCGTTGGAGAACCGCGTCTTCATCCCGTCGCCGCTTTCGTTGGCAACATAGCCGTACTCCACCGCAGAGCTGTGCTCCTGCCCTATGGCCTCCTGGCACTGGGCGAACGTATGGGCCCCCCACTCGCCTATGCATGATGTATGAAAATCATAGTGCCCTCTCCAGCCGCCGCGGCAATATGCCGCGTTGTAAGGCCTCCAAGGGCAAGGCCCTAACCATGCATCCCAGTCCACCTCGTCCTTGGGCGGCAATGGCTGCTCCGGCAGCCAGTCGTGCCGCATCTCAGCCGCGTCCCACGGCGCAATGTGCGCACGAACCGTATGGACGTCGCCCAAATGCCCAAGTCTCACCATCTCATTGCAGAAGATGAAATTGCCTTCGCTGAGCCGCTGCACACCCGTCTGGTAAATCCGTCCATAGCGTTGTGCAGTCTCAACAACTCCCCGCCCCTCCGCAACTGTCATCGAAGACGGCTTCTCGGAAAAGACGTCCTTGCCCGCGCGCATCGCCATGATCGAAGCAAGTGCATGCCATCGGTCGCCCGTGGTCACCAGTACGGCGTCAATATCGGTCCGCTCCGCCAGGAACTGCCGCATATCGGCATATAGAACGCAATCCGTATTACCGTAGTGAGTGTCCACCGCCTTCTTGACCGACTCGCGCCTGGCCTTCTGCGGATCGCAGGTCGCCACGAACTGGACGTCTGCTTCCGGCAGCATCCACCGAAGATCGTGCATGCCGCGGTTGCCGATGCCGATGCCGCCTACAATAATCCGCTCGCTGGCCGGAACCCGGCCGTCCCGACCCAGCGCCGACGCCGACACTACAAACGGCGCCGCGGCAGCAGCCGCAGTCCCGCGAAGGAACATACGACGTGTTAGCCCAGATCTCTTCTGCATAATTACCTCCCGATGATTGAGTGAGTTGTACCCTCGTCCAAAACCGTTCTCAATGAAGCAGTCCGCAATCGGCGATCTGCCCGTCCGGCAATCACGATCCGGACAAAACAATTTCTCCATTTTACCTTTTCCACGCAACGCCGTCAAACCTTTCCAACTGCGGTGTTTTGCGACCCTCTGACCGGTTCCCCGCGAGACAATGCTCCAAAAAAGGCGCTTTTGTACGTCAAAATTCCTCTTGACCGGGACGATATAATGCTGTAATCGCAGAGAGGCCGTGTAAACGTTTAATCCGTGGATGCCCGTTACGCAGAAAGGCCATAAAATGTATCAGGACAATGAGATCATAATGCTTATTCTGGGTCTCAGCGTCTTCATTTTTGTCATTATTCGCCGCCATGAAGTCATTCGTATCCCCGTCGCTGGACCGCTAATGGCCTCTTTTGCCGTTCTCGTGGCGGCATACATCTTCACTGTTCTGGAGGGTCCGTTCTATCCGCGTCTGTTCAACCTCATCGAACATATATGCTATGCAGTAAGCTCAATCCTGCTGGCCGTGTACGCCTTTATCGCTTTTTTTCGTCGAAAGGGCCTCCGGTGACCGCACTTAGCATAGTTGACGCCCTGGCCCTGCTGGCGACATTGGCGGCCGCACTTTTCATCGCACTTGCGTGGAAAAACATTCCCCGCGACGTTGCGGTACTGTTCACAATGATTCTGGTCGTGGTGCTTTATCGAAATCTGAGCAACCTCCTTGAGTCTGCCGCCATAACAAATGCTCTCGATACCCTGGAGGACAACGCAGAGGTTTTTTTGCCGGTATTCTGGGGCTTCCTGCTTTATGCGCTCGGACAGCAGGTTGATAAAAAGGCAAGAGCCGATCTGACCGCCTCCCTGGCAATGAGGAACCAGGAACTGCAAAGCATCGTTTACGTGGCGTCTCACGACCTGCGTTCGCCGCTGGTCAACGTCCGCGGCTTCAGCAATGAACTGGCCTCAAGCTGTTCACAACTTGCCGAGTTGCTCGACAATCCTGACCCAGACGAAGAGACTCGCACAAGAATCGCTGCCATCCTCAAAGAAGAAATACCTGAATGCCTCGGTTTTATCGAAGCCGGCGCCGGAAGCATGGACAGAATCATCGACGGCCTCCTCAAGCTCTCCCGCGCAGGGGCAGAAGAGATCGATATACATCCACTTGACATGAACCACCTCATCCTGGGTATACGGCAGGCCCTGAGCTATCAAATCGAACAAAAACACGCCGCCTTCACCTTGGGCGATTTACCGCCCTGCCTTGGCGACGAAAGCCAGGTCGCCCAACTGTTCTCCAATCTCATAGACAACGCCATTAAGTACCTCGACAACCGCCGCCCCGGACGAATAGCTGTTACAGGATGGCAGGAACTCGACCGTGCGGTTTACTGTGTGACGGATAACGGTATCGGCATCGCCCCGGAAGACCACGAAAAAGTCTTCGGAGTCTTCTGCCGCCTGCACCCCGACAAACCCACACCGGGCGAAGGTCTGGGCCTTAACATAGTCTCTCGAATCCTGGAACGACACCACGGCACAATTCGACTGGAGTCGAAGCCCGGCCAAGGCGCCGCCTTTTACGTGTCTCTTCCAAGGCCCTGAACTGAACCCGAATTCCCACCCGGGTTTTCGTCATCCCGCATATATAATAAAAATACCCACTCCACCCTCAGGGTTTAACCCTACTTTAACCGCCATCTCACAAGCCGCTAACAAGCCTCCGGTATAGAAACTCCTGCCGGGATACTTCTGAAGGTCGGCTTTGGAAGTCCTCATCCAAAATCGTATACTGGAGGTAAGAAATGCGCAAGATTCTTGTGGTTCTACTGTTAGCATTGGCAACCTCGTTTGCCGCTAATGCCGAAACCGATGAAATCCGAGAATTGAAAAAGGAGATCGACAAACAGTACGACCTGCTCCTCAAAATGCAAACCCGCATCGCAGAGCTTGAAACCGCCCAAAAAGACAGCGACAAGCAGATCATCCAAAAAGTAGCCGCCGAGGTCGAAAAACAGCAGGTCGCCGCCCCAAAGCCCATCAGTTGGGCCGACAACTTCAAGCTCAGCGGCGATTTTCGCTACCGCTATGAAAGCATCCAGGAAGAACGCGACGGCAAAGCCGACACCAACCGCAACCGCATCCGCGCACGTCTCATGCTCGAAGCTTTCATAAATGACGAATGGGATTTCGGCCTGCGCCTCGCAACCGGATCCGCCGATCCCGTTTCCACCAACCAGACACTCGAAGACAGCTTCTCAAGCAAGCCAGTCTGGCTCGATCTGGCTTATGTACACTATCACCCCCAATGGATGGATGGACTCGACATATATGCGGGTAAAGTCCGCAATCCGTTCTACAAGGTCGGCGGCAATCAGCTCATTTGGGATGACGATCTGAACCCTGAAGGCGGCTCGCTCAAGCTCGCATCCAAACTCGGCGCAAATGACATGCTCTACACCAATCTCGGCATATTCTATGTCGACGTCGATCGCGCCGGATCCAACCGCGTGGACAGCTCACTCTTCGGCATACAATCCTACTTGAAGCATAACTTCGCCTCCGGAGACTATCTCATCGCCGGTGCAAGCTACTATGACTACGGCAATCTAAAAGGTCGCAGCGGCCTTAAAGGAACATGGAGTTCCAGCAATTCGCTCTTCGGCAATACAGCCTCGGCGCCCAACGTCTTCGCCAGCGACTACAACATAGTGGAAGTCTTCGCCGAGTACGGCACCAAAGTAGGTGAACTGCCGGTGGCGGTCTTCGGCGACTACGCCAAAAACATCGCAGCTTCCACGTCCCAGGACACAGGCTGGCTTATCGGCGCAAAACTCGGCAAGGCCAGAAACCCCGGCTCCTGGGAACTGGCCTATAATTACCGCGATATCGAGGCCGATGCCGTGGTCGGCGCCTTCAACGACAGCGACTTCATCGGCGGGGGAACCGACGGGCGAGGCCACCAATTCGGCATCACCTACCAGCTTTCCAAAAACGTCCAGGCCGCACTCTCCTACTACCTCGCCGAAGAAACCCGCACCAGTGGCTGCGACGATGACTATAGAAGACTGCAACTGGATTTGAAATACAAATTCTGACTCTCCCCAAAGCAGAACTTGCAGGCAAACGGCTGTCGGCCTCGTGGGCGGCAGCCGTCCTGCTTTAGAGAACTCTGCACCTGGCAGATGCTTTGATCTTGGCTATGCCGTTTTCTACTGCGATCCGGCCTTCGGCAAAGAGTCGGATGGCTTCAGGGTAGGCGATGCACTCCTGCTCGAAGACCCGCGCCGCGAGATTGTCGGGATCATCGTCAGGTTTGACCTCACAGCACCGCTGGACTATGATCGGACCCTTGTCGTACTCGTTGGTGCAGAAGTGAACAGTGCAGCCGCTCACCTTGCAGCCCGCCTTCAGCACCGCCTCGTGGACATGCCGGCCCCACATGCCCTGCCCGCCAAAGGACGGCAGCAGCGCCGGGTGAATATTCATAACGCGGCTCTCATACTCTTTCGGGATATGCCAAAGGCACAGCCACCCCGCCTGGATCACAAGATCGACGCCCGCCGCATTGAGTGCCTCGCCGATCCGCTGACTGAACTGTGTAATGTTCGCATAGTCCCTCTTGCGGACAACCACAGGCTCCAGACCCAAACCGCGGGACAGTTCGACCCCTTTAATGTCGGAGCGGCTGCTGATGACGACGGCAATCCTGGCGTTTAATCGGCCGGCATCTATTTCCTGCTGAATATTAAGCATGGTTCGACCACCGCCGCTGAGAAGAATCCCCAAACGCAGCGGCGCACCCGCCTGCGACGACGCCGAGGCTGCGCATGACTTCAGTTCTACGTCTGCGCGGGCATCCATTGCGCGGTTCGCAAGTTTGTCCGCGGCAGCGTTTTTTTCTCGCGGCACGTGGCAAATGCGCCATTTCTCAAAGTCGCACAGAAGCCGCGTACATTCGGCAAAGAGCGGTTTGAGGTTTTCGCTCTTGACCTTGTACCGGCCGCCGATCTGCCGAGCCATGAGTTCGCTGTCGGTGTAGACTGTAACCCCCTTGGCGCCGAGGTCGCGCGCGGCGGCCAGCCCTTTGACCAAGCCCGTGTACTCGGCAACGTTGTTCGTGGTCTCGCCCAGCCAGAGCCCCTTGCCTCCCATGCACGCGCCTTTGGAGTCCGACAGAACGTAAGCCGCCGCCGCCGGACCCGGATTGCCGCGACTGCCGCCGTCGGTGTGTATGATGACATCCTGTTGCACGGTTCTCATCCTCGAAAAAAAGAGCCGCCCCCCAATTGAAAAACAGTTCCTGCCCCCCGACCCATGCCGCTAATCATGTTCTTCGGAGAGGATGAGAATACGGGTACAATTGGAACACCGGATAATCTCGTCCTTGGTCATCAGCCGATTGACGATTTCGGCAGGCAGCCCCATGAAACACCCGCCGCAACTGTAAACATCGACTTTTTCATTCTGCTTGCCCGCCACTGCAAGAGCTTCGCCGTCGTAAGTATCCGCCACGCGATTGAACACCTCAAGCACCTCGGGCGCCACGTCCTTTGCCGCGGCATCCCATTCGACCTGGATCTGTTCGACCTGGGCTTCGAAATCCACTGCCTTTGTTTCGGCGTCTCGGCGAACGTCTTCGAGCTGCTTTTTCTGTTGTTCGATCTGGGACTGCAACTCCGTACAGGCAGCCTCATCGGCTTCGACATTCTTCATCAATTCGAGCACCTGGTTCTCGATCTTGCTCGTGTCGGCTTTGGAGGTGTTCAGTTCGGTGAGGATGGCCGAGTATTCCTTGTTCGTCTTGGCCATGTTGAGGTGAGCTCTCAATTTGGCTATCTTTTCATCTCGCTGCTTCAATTCCAGTTCCAGGCGGTCCGCCTGAATACGCGTCATCTTTATCTCCTCCTTTTTGGCCTCGAAGCCGCTCTGGAGGGTTCGCAACTGGTTTTCCTGAAAGATGACCGTTCTCCTGCATCTGGAGAGTTTTGATTTTGCTGCCCGGAGGCGGTTCTCAATACTTTGCAGCTTAATCAGCGCACTTAATACTGGTCCCATTAAGACTCCTTTAACATTCCGTTTCTCCCCGTTCGCTGGCGCTATTATGTTTGCAGGCAAGGCAATCTTCAACAAAAATCTCATCATTTTGCCTTCCGCATCCTGAAATCAGTCGCCTGCCAGTCCGCCTTCACAACAAAATCCATTAGAAACTTTGTTTTTGACCTGCGTTCGTTATAATCGGGGCATGGAAACAATTGATCTGCTAAAAAGAATGATCCAGGCCCGATCCACCGCCGCCGACGGTGAACTAAAAGCCGCACAAGTGCTGGTTGACTACTTTCAGGCCAACGGCCTGACTTGTCGTTTGGATGTATGGGACGATAACCGAGCAAATGTTACCGTGCGCTTGGACTCGGGCAAGAACCGCCCTGCGTTGTTATTCGCCGCACATCTGGATGTCGTCCCGCCCGGCGAGACGGCCTGGCGCTTTCCGCCGTTTGAGGCAACCGAAGAACACGGCAGGATCTACGGACGAGGTGCGGCAGACATGAAGGGCGGACTGGTCGCCGCCGCAGCGGCGATCGTTGACGCCGCCCGAAACGGCACGGCGCTTCAGGGTGATATTGTCTTCACGGCCGTCGCCGGCGAGGAAACCGACAGCAGCGGCGCAACGCGATTCGTCCGCCGGCATGCCGAAGAACTGGCCGGAAAGCTGGCCGGCGTTGTGATTTGCGAACCTACGCGGTTCGACGTTATCACCGCACACAGGGGTATTCTCTGGCTCAACATTACCACCGCCGGCAAGACGGCTCACGGGTCCATGCCGCACCTGGGCGTCAATGCCATTCTCAAAATGAACCGCCTGCTTGATCGACTCGGAAGCCTTGAGATTCCGCACAAGCCCGACCCTCTCCTGGGCGGCTGTTCGATGAGCGTCAATCGAATCGAAGGGGGTAAGGCTGCAAACGTAATCCCCGACCGGTGCACAATCGAAGTTGACATCCGCACACTGCCGGGCCAGGAGCACGGCGCAATCATCGCCGAATTCGAAAAGGTCTTTGCCGAGCTCAAGGCAAGCGATCCTCAATTTGAGGCTCATGCGTCCGTTCTCAGGTCGGCCAACGCCCTGAGGACCGATGCGAATTGTCCGTTTGTGCGGGCTTTTCTGGAAGTTACCCGTGTCGCAAAGCCCATAGCCGTGGGTTTCACCACTGACGGGCCCCATTTCGTGCCGCTCGATGCGCCGATTGTCATCTTCGGACCCGGAGACCCCGCCGTATGCCACCAGCCCGACGAATACATCGAGATCGCCGATGTGGAACATGCACGCCTCCACTACGGGCGAATCATCCAACGATTCCTGACCTGACCGCAGTCAGCGGATACTGACGGTTCCCGAACCGGGCAGCTTGATGCTCATGCAGCGATCGCCTTCGAAGAACACGATTTCATCCGATGGCACTGCGTCAATGCCCAACGCCGTCTCAATTTCGATAGAGGTCGGTTTCTTGTCTAAGCCGGTGATCAGGACATAACCGCCCGGCAAAATGTCGACCGTGAAACGAACCTGTTGGGCGTCTTCACAAATACCCGCGATCGCCCCCGGTGCATGGATGAACCATTTGCGCTGGGGCAGTTTCTTGATATCGTAAAGCTTCCCCTTGCCGAAGGCTTCCCCGAGGTGTGCGCCGACCGTGCCGGGATTAATAGCCGGACCGTCGCTGACCTGATCCCGGAGGTGGAAAAAGTCCGGCAGCAGACCCTGCCGGTCCTTGTCGGACACAGGCCACGTCATTTGCAGACCGGCCAACGTAATGCCCTTGGCAATCGTCAGCCATGGTCCTTCGAGATCAATCTCAGCAAGCTCGTACAAGGCCGATGCATAGACAAGGCCGCACCACTGAACCGGCAGGCCGAACCAGACTGGCGCGACCCAGTTGGTCGCCCCCAAAACCGCGATCGTCGCGTAGGGACCCACTTCATGCTCGGTCGGATTGTCCAGGTAGACAAACGGCACGCCCGTCCACGCCCAGTATCGCGCTTCGTCGAGCAGGTCGGCTCGGTCCGTCAGCAGAAAACCCAAAACATACGCCTTGACCAGATAACCGCTGGCAAGAATGTCCGGAGTGTGCAGCGGCATCTCCCAGGTCTGCGCCCCGCGGGGGACGGTGTTGCGGTATTGCACGGTTTGCTTATCAAGCAGCGCCACTGCCTCCCTGATCAACTGCTTATCGCCACAAAGCGTCGCGGCCTCGAGTATTTCAACCAGTGCGCGGGCGCCCAATCCGTTGGCGTGGTTTTCGTAATGGGTCCGCCCGTAGTCTCGCTCGCCTGCTTTATAATGAATCAGCCCCTTCTCATCGAATCGGCCAAGCTGACTGCGGGCCTGTCGCTGCCTTTGCGAAGCATACTCCGCAACCCGCCCAAACACCAGCGGCCCGTTCGGAGGACGAACGTGCGAAACACCGCTGCCGAACGTATCACCCGCACGCAGTTTGCCAAGGGCGTTATCTCTTTCGTCCAGCAGGCGTTTGCGCAAAGCGCTACTCGCTGTCTTGCCCGCTAACCACGTCATGTAAACCGCCGCGTCGGCGGCCGGCTGCGCCCTGAAGCTCTCACCCCACACCGCATGTCGAAACAACCCGCCCTCGTTCGCCTTAGAGTCCAACCACCCGTGCGCCAGCAAATCCACCGCACCTCCGAAGCCGCCCTCAACCCGCGGCAGCGAAGGCAGAGGACGCACGGCAAGATAATCCTTCACCGCCGGCACAATGGACTCCCCTTTGCCGCCGATAATCGTGATCGTCGTCTTTATCGGCTCGTTGGCCCTTATTGCAAACGGCGCGTACGCCGCGAAGTCGTTTTCAAAGCGGAGGCCCCCGACCGCGGGCGCCGAAAGCTCCATCAGATGCAGGCCCGAATCGTAAATCCGGTCCGGCGAATCGAACGTCGCCGAAACCATCGCCGACCGCTCCCAGATCACGCCGATATACCGACCATCCTGCTGAATCGCCATCATCGGAATCGTGATCTTCACCGGATCCGGCGTCGAACGAATGTGGTTTGGCTTGGCAATGTCGGCATCGGACGAACTCGGCTCGTCGCAAAGGTATTCAACGCCGCAGAAAACCGCCTGATTCTTCCTTGTGCCGAGCTCGGGATTCCCGGCAAAGAGCGTCAGCCAGGGCAGCCGAACTGTCTCGCGGTCCTGATCGACCGTGACCGCGGTCTCAACGTGTATCGCGCCGGCGCGCTGGTCGACGGCAAACTTTCTGACTACCTTCCACACAGCCCCGTCTGTGTCTTTCAGCGTGGCGGTTACTGCCAGTCGAACGTCATCAGGACGCGCCGCTAAACGTCTTGCACTAACGACCTGTGCAGCACCAAAGTTAAGCCATCGAAATTCGGCGTCTTTGAAATAGCCGATGAATGGTTCATGATACCCCTGCGCCATCACTCGTCCGCCCACCCTGATGACAAAGTCGTCATACCGATCGCCCATGTACTCAACGGAGATTTCGCCCTGACGCACCATTGCCCTGACCGGCCCGGTTGTGTCCACGGGCGACGGTTTAACCGGCACGGGCGCCGCCGGCCGACTGAGCGATTCGACCTTGATCGACCGCACGACAATCCGCCCGGAATTGTGTGAAGGGTCCAGGCGAAGACGAGTACCCGGCCCAAAAGGCATGTTCGCAAATACGGTGTAGGTATGAAACTCACCGTCGTTGTTGACGCTGAAGCGGACCGCATCGGAAGCCTTGAAGGTCCTCCCGTAGAAAAATTCGCCCGCGCGGTCGGCCCAGGACTTCATCTCGACTGTGATGCGGATCAGCGTCCCGGCCGGGTAGTCCACGGCGGGACCCTCGATCCATGGATCGATACCCGTCGCGACGACCAGCAGACCTTCAGGCGTCGAACGGACCCGCTCGACACGCTCATTGCCTGACCAGCCGTGCGTACCCGTCCTGAAGTCCCATTCGACAATCGTCTCGGCTCGCAACCCGTTGGTCAGGATACCCGCAAAGGCAAAGACCAGTACACAGCAGACGTTTCGTGATACGCTTGTGGTTTTCATCATAGCTCCATGTTCAATTGTTAACATCGCCGCGGCCGTCTCTACCCCGCAAATATTGCTGTATCTCCCCGACAAACTTCTTGCCGTATCGTCTTCCTTTTTCGCGCCCGACACCGTGAACGCACAAAAAGTCCTCGGGCGTGCAAGGCCTGCGGCGAGCCATATCTCGAAGCGCCGCGTCACCGAATATCACGAATGCGGGCACGCCTAAGGCTTCAGCCAGTTCGCGGCGGACCCCGCGCAGATGCTCAAAGAGCCCCCGGTCGACTTCATGCCATGATTCCTTGGCAACCCTTGCCGTCTTTTCCGGTCCGGCCGCGGGCTTCAGAAGCCGAGGCGTCTTGCTGCCTCTAAGGACCTGCCAGCCCGCCTCCGTAACCTGCACGACATTGTATTCACCCGACTTCCTTGCGTACCCCTGCCCGACGAGCTGCTCTATCCACTGACATACGTCGCGAAGGCGGTACTCCGAGAGAAGGTCGTAAGTGCTTAGCTGATCGTGTCCCAGTTCAATGATGCGCTGATTCTTCGACCCGGTCAGCACCTGCGCAACATGATACGTTCCGAATCGCTGCTCGACCCGAACCATGCACGACAGAATCTTCTGGGCGATGACCAGGGCATCGTCAACCTGATCGACCTCGTCGAGGCACACGTCACACGCGCCGCAGTTCGGCTTGTCGAGCTTCTGCCCGAAGTAGCGAAGTATCGCCGCATGGCGGCATTCGGCGCTGTTGCAGAAATCGTACATCTCGCCAAGCTTGTCCACCGCAATGCGGGCGGGCTCTTCCTCCATCTGCCCCAGAATCCGCTTCCACGTATGATAATCGCCGCCGGAATGAAACAGGCAGCACTCCGCCTCAAGACCGTCCCGCCCCGCGCGGCCGCTCTCCTGCTGGTAATGCTCAATCGACTTGGGCAGGCCAGTGTGTACGACGTACCGAACGTTGGACTTGTCAATGCCCATGCCGAAGGCAATGGTCGCCACGATAGTATCGACCCTTTCCTTGATGAAGAGGTCCTGGTTCCTGCGCCGCGTATCGTCGTCCAGCCCCGCATGATAGGCCGCCGCATTGTAGCCTTTCTCATTCAGTGCCGCACAAAGCTCATCCACGTCCCTGCGGCGAATGCAGTAAATTATGCCGGATTCGTTCTTGTGCCTGTCGAGAACCGCGCAAACCTGCTTGATGCGATCATTCCGGGCCTTCACCCGATAAACAAGATTTGGCCTGTCAAACGAGCCCACAAGTACTGTGGGTTTGTCCAAATGAAGCTGTTCAACGATGTCCCTGCGGACATGCTCCGTTGCCGTAGCCGTGTAGGCATGTATCGCGATATTGCCCAGGCACTTCTTGAGCTGTCCCAACTGCCGATATTCCGGCCGAAAGTCATGACCCCACATGCTCACGCAGTGCGCCTCGTCGATGGCGATCATTGCCGGCTTGATCCGCCCAAGATATTCCGCAAACCCCACCGACATGATGCGCTCCGGCGACAGATAGAGTATCTTGAGCTGGTTGCCTGCAAGACGCTTGAATATTTCATCGCGCTCAATCTGGTTCAGCGAGCTGTCCAGTCGGGCCGCCTCAATGCCGCATTCGATCAGCGCGTCGACTTGATCCTTCATAAGACTGATCAGCGGTGAAACGACAACAGTCAACCCCTCCATCGTCATTGCGGGCGCCTGATAGCACAGCGACTTGCCCCCGCCCGTCGGCAGGACCACCAGCGAGTCCCGACCGCTTGACGCGCTGAGCATCGCCTCCTGCTGCAAAGGCAGAAAGGAATCGTAACCCCAGTATTTCTTCAGTACGCTCTTGAGCTGCTCAATCACGATCCTGCTTCTGTACCTCAAAAACATGGTCGCCGCTGCCGACGTTATCGACAACAATAAAACCGCCCTCGATTGTACCGGTTGTCTTCGCATTGTCCACAACGATCGAGCCGCTTCTGCTCCCAAATGACGGCACACAAACACGTGCAGTGGTATTGGCGGGGACGTTGACGCCCATGAGAAAGCTGCGGTCACTCTCCTTGAAGCCAACTATGACGGTTCCCTTGATCGTGGGAAGATTATAAGTCGCCCTCTGGAGGCCGCCGGGCTGCGGTTTGATCTGGATCTTTGCAAAGCCAGGCTCCATGGGGGTGATGCCCATGAGGCCGAACGGGATAATGTTGGCCGGCGCAGCACCCCATGCGTGATTCCAATCAAGATTGTTCTTGTACTTCCAGTCCCAGGCTTCGAGCGTGATTGTCGAGCCGATCGCCATCATGTTGTGCCAGCTTCGGTCATGCGTGGCGGTCATGAGCTGGAGGGCATACTCGCCTTCGCCTGCGGCGTAGAGCGCTTCGAGCAGATACTGGGCGCCGTACACGCTGCACTTCATGCCGCGGGATTTGATGAATCGCACGACGCTTTCGACGCGGTCGGGCGGCACCAGACCGAAGGCCAGCGGGAACATGTTGGCGTGGAGGGCGGCATGGGTGGAGCCCTCGCCGTCGATGTAGACGCCGCGCTCGGCATCGAACAGTTTTTCGTTAAAGGTGGCTTTCACAAGTCTCGATTGCATGCCGAACCGCTGTGCGTCGCCTGCATGGCCGAGCCGTTCTGCGATGTCTGCCATGATGCATAATGCACGGTAGTGCAAGGCGTTTACAACAGTATTGACCGCAACCATATCATAGCGATCGCGCTCGCCATATTGCTTATTCGTCGTGAACGACGCCGGCGGCCAGTCGACCAGATCGCGCGGCTTCTCTTTGAGGTGAATCGCCCGCAGCAGTTCATCGGTAACCATTCCCGTGTTTACGCTGATGAGGCCGTCCGGCCGGGCCAGCGCGATGAGGGTCTTGGCCTTGAGGTCCTCATAATACGCCTCCATTGATTCGGCATTGCCCGTCCACATATAATCAGCCCAGGCCATGAGCACGGAATGCATGATCCATTCGGTCGGCCAGGTCGGGTGCTCGATGAGGTATTCGTGGCTGAAGCGGGCCATGGTGTACTCGCGGTCGACGGCGTAGTGGCACAGTTGGTTGATGTAGGCGTCGGCCTCATACGGAATCCGCTCGCGGTCGCCGTCGACGTAGACGCCGCAGAAACTGGTGGCCTTAATGCTGTACTTGCACAGCCGCCAAACGCGGTCCAGTATTCGGTCCGAGTTACAGACGAACAAGGATGCGTGATCGTTGAAATGATAATTGATGGCGATCTGCGTTACGCTCTCCCGGGTGAGTTCAAACGGGCAATTGACGATTTCGCAGTAGCGAAAGGGCAGTACCTCACCGATATCCGCAGGCATCTTAATTGCCGCCGAGCCGGTGTTGCGTTTGTCCGGAGGGATAGCCACAGTGTACGTGTGTGTGCCCTTCCGGAGCGCAACTATGATCTTGCGATATCGAATGGTGCCCGGCGGCTTGCGGTCGACGCGGCCGGATTCATTGAGCTTTTCGCCGAGATGGACCTCTATCTGATGTGCCTCCGATTCACTGGTGATGGTCAGTTCGACAATTCCAAAGGCCGCCTGGCCGAAATCGAAAAAATACCTGTTTTCGTCAGAGTACCGGACGATTCCCACAGGTTTAACCCGGCGTTTCTCCAGCGGGTATCGGTTGTCCCACGCCGTCCAGTCGCGCCCTGCCGCATCGAACCTGCCCGTGCGAAAAGTCTGCGCCTTGCTCCAGTCGCTCGCATCGCCGTGCCTGTTCCACGTGCGAACCTTCCAAAAATACGATGTGTGAGGCTTAAGCGCATTGCCGCGATACTCGACATTCGAAGACTCCCGGCCTTCCGCCCTGCCCGTATCCCACATGTCCGCCCGATCTTCGGCCAGCAACGCCGAGTCCGTCGCAACGAGTATCTGATACGCTGTCTGAACATCATTCTGAAGTTCTGAATTCACGATCCATCCGAATTCCGGGTTGGGATCCGTTATGGTAGTCAGCTCAGGGTGCTCCATAAGCTCGCACATCAAACCCGTCGGCGCAGGACCATTCGATTCGCCCGCCGCCGCGCCGGCAGACAAGCACGACGCCAACATGCATAACAACAAACAAACGCCTCTTCTGGCACGCTTCATATTCAGCCCTTTCCAAATCGAGCGAGCAAGTCGGCCTTGAGCCCAATAATGCCGACAAAACGCACAACATCGCTATCAATGAACTCTGACGCTGTACAGCACACCTCCGTTAAACGGGACTTGTCGATCAGCCGGAATCCACCAGTTCAGCAATTATAGCAAAGATTTTCATGGAAAAGAACCCCGGACAAGCGGATTATAGAAGTGCCCGGATGTGAAAAGCCGATAACTCCAGCGTACTGCTTTGAAACACTGGAAGGTTGCCATAATATCGATAAGGTAGATTTTTTCGGTATACATGATGGATATGTCCCAACAGATCGCTTACTGGCGCGACAACGCCTGCGAAGATTTAGAAGTCGCTAATCAGTTGGTGACCGCCCGAAAAAGTCGACACGGGTTGTTTTTCGCCCATCTGGCCTTGGAGAAGATTTTGAAGGCCCACGTCTGCAAGGCTGCCGGCAAAGCGCCCCCTCGGATACACAATCTTGTCCGGCTTGCTGAACTGTCCTCAACAAACATGCCGGAATCTTACTTGATGCTCCTTTCTGAGTTGAATGCCTTCAACCTGGAAGGGCGATATCCCGTTCCTTTCATTGCCGATGTTTCGCCGAAAGAGGCAGATGACTATATGACACGAACGCGCGAGGTGTTTGAATGGTTGGACAGCCGATTATCGACAGCGTAAAGAGATACCTGACGGCACTGCAGGACTTGGGTATTCATGCCGAATTCGCCGTCGTCTTCGGTTCATACGCCAAAGGTCAACCAGATCAATGGAGCGACATCGATCTGATCGTCGTGGCGCCCGAGTTTGACCCGATCGCTTCCAGAGAACAGGTCAAACATCTTTGGCACGCCGCCGCCCGGACCGACAGCCGCATTGAACCAATCCCGTGCGGATGCCTCCGCTGGCGGAACGACACTTCCAGTGTCATCATCGCCGAAGCTCGCGCTCAGGGACAGATTATCACCGCCGCCTGAGTGCCCCTTCCGCCTCATTGAACCGCCTTGCCGACGATCGCTCCGATGTCGATCAGATACAACTGCCGACCGTTGCCTTCGTGCGGCGAATCAATGCAACCTTCGTCCCGTCCGGGCTGAATCGCGGGTGTGTATCGCACCGCCACTCGCCGCTGTATTCGCGCGGCAGGTGAAATCCGCCCAGCGAAATGCGCTCGCCCGAAGCAACATTGTAAAGATAAACATTCTGCTCGCGATTGGACCCCTGAGGATACGTATCGTTCAATATCCATTCATTGCCCGGCAGATATGTGCAATGGCCGTTGTGCGTCATCACCCCCTTGCCCACTACCTCGACCCTGCCCGTCCCGTCCTCATAAAGATAAAACGCATTGCCGTGCGACGGATGCCACGCCCACGCCAGGATATGCTTCGGATCCCGCCAGATAAAATGCGACGTCTTGCCGTATGGGTCGATGCAGCGGATATCCGCCCCGTCAAGAGCCGCCGTGAACATGCGCGTGCGAAAACCCGACGTCGCCGGCGCATCCGGCGCGCGCCATCGATGCAGAAACTCGAATCGCGTGCCGTCGGTATTAAACAGCAAATGGTTGAACCAGTGCTTGCCCGCCAGACAATCCGCCGGATCCTGCTCATAAGCAATCTTCGCCGCGTCCGCCAGCGAGATGATCAGCTTCGCCTCCCCCGTCTCCAGATCGACCAGCCATATGCCCGAATCCGCTGGCGCAAGCTCGTCCATGTACGGGTCCGGCAGCCCCGCATATCCGTAGCCCGGCCGCATGTCCTGTATCCGCCGAAAGTCCGCCGAAACCGCAAACCTCCCGTCCGGACTCACCGTGTAGATCGCATGATTGATCGTCCGACGCCTGCCGGTGAACACGTCCACAATGCGGCACACATATCGACCGTCCTGCCGGTCGTTGTACAGAATCTCGCTCGCCGACCCGGGCCGCCACTGAAGCATGCACCCCTGCTGCCACCCCCACGCGCTTGACGTACCAAGATCGGTCCATTTGTCCCCGTCCTCAAGATCGATCATCCCAACCTTGATCACGTCGTCGGCCCTGGGACTGCGATGCTCAAAATCCACCTGCATCCCCAGCACGTACCGCCCCGTCGGATCGAACTGCAGCTTATCGTAATAAGCAAACCAGTGAAACTTCGGCCCTTTCGTTATCGCACGCACCGCGGGTATTTGCTGAGCTGTATCCGCACGGAGATAACCGACGCATGAGCATACAACAGCCAGCATGACGAGAAGAAATGTTCGATTATTCACAACAGAACTCCTTATTGCACAGCATTGTGTTTTTTCATGGCATCGCTGATTTCGCCCCAAGGCAGACTTTCCGGCGAACGATTACCCATAGACGCAAGCGCCGCAGCCGTGCCAGCAGCCTCGCCCATTGCTGCGGCATTGCCCGTAACGCGGTAGCTGGAATGCGCAACAAAATCCCCGCTGATACACCTCCCCGCCAACAAAAGCCCCTTTACGTCGACTGCAATAAGAGCACGATACGGAACATCGTATGGCTTCGCACGGACCCCTTCGCGCATGATGCCCTTGTCTTTAGTTGGATCCGTCGAATGTACGTCCACCGGAAAAGTGACCCTGCAGACGGCGTCGTCATGCTCTGCGCCGTTGATCAGGTCGTCAGTCGACACTTCATATATGCCCCGAATGCGCCGTCCTTCGCGCACACCGATATGCTCCGGCGTGGCGATGATGTGCATATCCTTCCAGCACCCCCCCAGCCTGACGAGCGCATCGACGATTCTGTGTATCTCCGCGCGTGCATTACACGTCGCCAGCGTTGTGCCCTCCGCCTCGTGAGCCTTGACTCCGTATTCGTGGTTCGTGGCCAGGCAGAACAAATGATCCCTGATACAGAAAAGGGTAGGCTGCGCATAAGATGGCGAAACGCCCGCCCGCTTCATTTCCTCAAGCAGCCTGGCCTTGGGGTTGCTCTCGCCCAGCGGCTCAGCAAGGCCGCGAACAAAAAACGCAACCTCTTTGGGAACCAGCCCCGTCAGAAGAGCCATCATGCTCATCGGCTGAACCACGCCTGTGCCCGGCCGACCTTCCGCGAACGTACACCCAGCCATCGTCGCAAGATCGCCGTCGCCGGTACAATCGACGAACATCTTCGCCCGCCATGCCTCACGACCCGATTTTGATTCAGTCACCGCGACTCTCAGACGGTTGCCCTTATCCACGCCCGCCGCCGCAATTCGGGTGTGCAAACGAAACTTGACGCCCGCTTCTGCGCACATGGTTTCCAGCAGCAGTTTCATCGCCTCCACATCATATCCCACTGACCCTCCATATCGGGCAACGGCTCGGCGTGCTTCCAATCGTGTAATAATCTCGCGCATAATGCCGCCCTTATTACCCGAATCAAGAATCCAGCTCAGCAGTCCCGCCGTCCACATCCCGCCGAGGCACCCGTTGACCTCGATCAGCCGGGTCTTCGCTCCCAAACGAGCTGCCGCAATGGCCGCCGCCACACCCGCCGGCCCGCCGCCGCAAACGACCACATCGATGTCCTCGACAACAGGCACATCCCGTGCCTCCTCATGCCAGACCTCGACGGTCTGTACCGTTCCGGTCCGTGCTGCGGCCCACGAGGCAAAACCCACACCGGCCGCGGCCCCAACCTGAATAAAATGCCTTCGATCAATTCTATTTGGCATGTAGTATTCTCCCTTCGAATGGCAATCCGACTATTTCATTCGCAGACGAAAATAAACCGGTGATTCGGTGCACTCGAAACTTACAACCCCATCCTCGTCGACGCCATACGACACGCTCTCGGCGCCTTGCCCCGTCAAAGGCATCCGCTCGGCACAGTAAGGAGTCACACCCGTCGTAATCGTCGCAGTACACTCCCGGCCCACGCCTGTAGGCGACCACGCGACCACTATCTTCTCCCGCGGTTCGGCATGATGTTCATATTCATAGACATACAGATCGCCGCCCCTCTCCGCAACGATCCGCGAAAATCGGTACTCACCTAACGTCCTGTAAAGATGCGAAACGGCGTAATAAGACGGCTTCGGCTGATAGTTCCGCGTCAGGCCGCTCGACCCGTGCACCTGCGGCGCATCCTCATCGTTGAACCAGTACATGTACGCCCTGTCCAGGGCCATCGCCGAAAACACCAGGTACGCGCGGACGAGGTAACGAGCCTGCTCCAGCTCCGTCGAGCCGACCCAGTCCTTAAAAGTACCCTCCTTCGGAGCCGGCTTGGTGGTCGCGTCCCAGCCGAACTCGGTAATCCATACCTCCTTGCCCGGCGCATTGCCGTCGCGCCACTCGATCATCGCCCGCGCTTTCTTCAAAAAATCAATCTCCCGATCCTCCGGGTAGCTCCTCCGCCACGTCGGCCAGCCCTGAACCTGAGCATAACTGTGAAAGTTAAGCACGTCGTATAGTCCCTCCAGACCCTTCACGCAGTCGACGCTCTTTGCATATTTCTCGCTTTCGCCCACCGTCAGTGCGCACGTCGCAATCTTCACCCCAGGATCACCCGCGCGAATCCCCTTGGCCATGTTTTCAAAGATCACGCGATACGCCGCATCAGGATAATCGCCCGGCTCGTTGCCGATCTCGATAGCCTCAACGAGGTTGCGATTACCAGGCCCGAAAAACCTCGCCAGCGAAAACCCGTACGTATGTGCATCCCGCGCCGGATCGACCCATGCCTCCGCCGCAAGCCCGCTGAACATAATGGACGCACTGATCGCATACCCCGCCTCCCTCCACGACCCGTACATCGTCTCCCAGTTGACGCGGTTGCGCGCAAACGGAAACGTCGGCCAGAAATCCGTATCCTTGCCCACGTCCCACGTCATGCCGTGATAATCCCGCACCAGCCGGCAAACGTCCTTGTACAGCTCCGGCTTGAACTGCACCGTGTGCACGCACATCCCCATTAAGTCCCGCATCACCGGCTTCGACGTCGCCCCCCGTGTCGACAACGTCGCCGTCAACATAAAAATCACACTAACAAGATAAGTGATCCGATGCCTCACTCAGCACCTCCGTAAAACCGACTCTTCAATTTCTGCGAATCCTCAGCCGAAGCACCGCATCGCCCTTCAACTGAACCTCTACACCCTTTTGCATCTGCCCACCGGAATACCTGCGACTCGATCCGGCGTCCACGTCCTCAACCGTGTAGCTTTCCCCCTCCTCAACGGTAAACCACTCCGGAAACTGGTTGATCCGCGGCCAGTCGATCGGCAGTTTCATGATCGTCTTGTGCCGAGGCGGATCGAACAGCAGAACGCCTCTCCACGGCTCCTCTGCCCGAATCGCCAGACAAAGCTCACCCCCAACCCGTTCCGCTCCGAACACCACGTCCTTTCGCCACGGCCGAACCGTAACCCCCTGCGTCTTCCACAGACAATACATAATCGTCGTCCGCGCAAAATTCCCATCCCCGTGCCAACCCTCGATTACCCCGTCATCCTTCTGAATCGCCCACATCACCTGCATGTCAGCATTGATCCACTCCGCCGCCGAAGCAACCGGCTCGCGATTGTATAGGTTCAGCGCACTCTCAATCGAATCCGCATGCCCGTCGGCGCTGCTTCCCTCCCACGGATAATCCCTGTAATGCTCATTGAGACAACCCAAAGCCTTAAGAACCGCCTCCCTGTACTCTTTCCTGCCGTCGATCAGGTAAACCGTATAGTAGCCGTTCAGCGTATAGCCCCACGTGTCGCACGGATTGGGATCGTGCGCACCCGTCACCGGATCGACCCAGTTGTAAAACAGCCCGTGCTCGTTTCGCCCGACCTCCAGTATGCGGTCCAGCATTCGATGCACCGGCTCGCGATATTCCGCCTTCTTCCCAGGCCTTGCAAAATGAACCGCCGCGTACAGCTCGCACAAACCCGATACTATCTCGCAGCCGTGGTCGCGCAGCCGCAGCCGACCCTGCCCGCCGCCGGCCCCCGGCGCCGACCAGCGGGTCGACATGTCGCCGTCGACGGCATTGCCCGCTACGTTCGGATTCTGAAACGCGCTCGCTCCCGCAACCTTTACCCTGCAAATCACATCCCCCCTGCCATGCACCATAAGCTCCGCAATGTTGGTAAAGTCGTTCGCGTTGCTGCCAAATCCCGTTATCCGCACAAACCTCGCCGCGGCAGGCGCAAACGAATACGACTCAAAGTCATTCGTTCGACCTCCCGAAGCACCTGCAAACACCTCCGAGAACTCTTTCCCGTCGGCCGACAACTCAATCTTGAACTTGTATACACGCTGATCCCCGTAAATCCACGCGATCCGCACCTGCCCCACCTCCGCCGCCTCGCCGCAATCCAGCAGCAGCCACTGACCCCGCGGCCCGTCACCTCGCCCGTAGCCCGTCGGATGTCTGTCGCCAAGCAGGTAATAGTCCCCCAAGCGCACCGCCCATTCCAGGTACTTCGCCTCGCCCGTCATCCAGTACACCCGCGACAGCACCTGCAGCATCTCCCCGTTGATCTCCACGTTCTCCGAAACGATCCTGCCATACGGCGTATCGACGGGCGCATGCGCCCACATATCGTCAAGGATCGCCAGCATCCGTTCGCTCCAGGCACTCGCCCCTAACCACTCCGTCAGCGGCAGCAGACCGTCCTTGATATACTCCGAAGACCCGAACATAATGCTCGCAAGGTTCGCACTCTCACTCGCAAATCCCCCCTTCGAAAAAGAATACGTATCAGGCATGGCCCCAATGCGGCTCGTCAGCCTCGTCTCCGTCCGCAGCATCTCCAACATCCGCCCATCAAACAGCCCGCGATCCGTGATCGCCGCCGTCAGCACCATAAACGGATAATTATCCGCCGCACTGTCCTGCGCGTTCCAGATGTCCCGGCCCTGAGTAAGATTCCGCGGGATCAATCCCGTCTTCTCGTCGGCATGCGCAAGCCACCCGTCCACATACAGCCGGCATCGCCAAAACCCCTCATTAGCCAGCCTACCGTTAGCCTCGGCGACTCGAAATACATCCTCATGTCCATTGCCAAAGCACAACGGCGCCGGCAGCAACGCAATGCAAATGCATATCGACAGCAGCTTCGACATCACAACCTCCTCTCAAAAAAGCCTTTGCGGCATGGGCCCCTGCCCATGATACAAGGGCAATAATGCCCGTGCCTCTCATTGCAGTTCGAAGCGGTACTGCTTCTCGAACACCTGCTCAAAATCGTAAACTTCGTCGAAATCCTCAATCGTGTCGCTCTCCTGGGCGGTCATCCACTTGTAAGCAATCATCAGGTACACGATCTCCCCGATATCTCGCGTAGTCCGAACACCCCAGATATTCAGCACCATCCGCGCCAGCCGACCCCAGCGTTCAATCGCAAGATCGGCGATTCCCCGCGCAAGCTCGCCGCCGGTAATATGCCGCGGCTCCTCCGACTCCTCCTCTTCGCTGCGAATACGCTGAATACTATGCCCTAACCCGTCAAACACAAACTTCAGCGCCTTGGCGTCATAACGCCCGTCAGCATGCGAAATCTCTTCCAGCGTCTTCTTCATCCCCTGATCCTCAGCGCCTCCACAAGGCAATCCGGCCCCGGACAGAACGCACGAAGATTCTCCTCCGGCGTACCCTGCGGAACCTCGCACCCCGGCATCAGCATGAACCGCCGCCCGCCCGCCGCAAGGCACTCTCGCGCCGCCGCCGCAACGTCCAGAGGCGTCCCCTGCAAGAGCACCCCCGCCGGATCAAAATTCCCGCACAGAGTGATCCCATCCCCAACCAGCCGCCGAGCCTTCTCCACCGGCACCATCCAGTCAAAATCGATCACATCCGCCCCGGTCTTCGCCATGTGCTCGATCGTATTGTTGATATTGCCGCATATATGCAGCTTCACAGTCGCCCCCGCCTCGTGAATCCCCTCAAAAAGCTTCTTCTCCCACGGCAGCACGTGCTCGACGTACATATCCGGGCTGATCAAACTCGCCGCCGCATCGCCCACGCCGATCATGTCCGCCCCCGCCTCCACCTGCGCCCGGGCAAATGCAATCGCGTTCTCCACGATCACCTCGCACGCCTCCGCAAAAACCTCCGGCCGGTCGATCATATCCATCAGCGTATTCTCCACCCCGCGCAAATCGCCGTATTCCGCGATCGGCCCTTCCACCCACCCAAGAACGCTGTGCGTCCGGCCCATCGCCTCCGCCAGCCGCCGCACCCCCTCAATCCGGTCCTTCGTCCGAGGCGACCCATGCACATCGATCGCCCCCAACCTCTTCACATCCCCCGGCCCTTGAAGCAAACGCCCCCTCGGCTTGCCCACACCCTCCTCCGGATACTCAAACTCCACCCCGTAAGCGCTCGTCTCACGCCACGGATCGCTGATCGCGCTGACCTGATCGATATGAAAATCCCGAGTAACTGCAATCTGCGACTCCGCCAATACCGCCGCATCTAGATAATAATCCCGATACGTCCGCTCAACATAATGCGCCGCCCAGGCCATAAAAATCGGCACAACCGCCGCCCGATCAACAACCTCCCCACGCAATGTCGCATAAATCCTTTCCTTCCCAGTCATCTTACCCTTTCCCCAAAATAGGGACAGTCACCTGTTTTCTCACTTCTCGTAGGGGCACGGCATGCCGCGCCCTTGACATACGGTGGCAAAGCGACCCTGCAAAAAACTGCTATGCTTGCGGACCTCCGCCATCTGTCTTGCCGCATACGTCAATTGCGCGAAATAAAAAGGGGTCAGCCCTAAGCAATACGCACCGGTCTGGCTATACCCCGATTCTAAACCCCGCCAAAACCCAAGTCAAGCCAAACACAACGTCAGGCCCCAAAACCGACCTTAGCCACCCGCAAACAAACAACCGCCCCCCATACCAGAACCGAACCCGCAACGTAATCCGCCGCCAAGATGTTCAGGCAGCCGCCCCAACAACGCTGTTTGAGTCGGTGCGCAAAGCAGACATTCGCTCGAGTGTGCTTCTCCAAAAGCGGCAACACTCATGATTTAGGTTGCCACACCGATCGCAACGAGTATAATCACAGACATAACTGGATAACTATGAAGCAGAAAGTGTACATTGAAACCAGTGTAGTTAGCTACGTGTCGGGACGGCTCAGTCGCGATGTCGTTATCGTGGGCCGGCAGGAGGTCACGCGCGAGATCTGGCCTCTGTTGATAGAGCGGTTCGACTGCTGTATCTCCGCCTTGGTGCGCCGAGAGGTCGAACGCGGCGATCCCGAAGCGGCGGGCGCCCGGCTAACCCTTTTGGAAGGCACAACGGTGCTGACAATCTCAGACGAGGCCCGCGACTTGGCCAAGGCGATGATCCGGAAACGGCTTATGCCGTCCCGTTTTGCCGAGGATGCGTTGCATATTGCCATCGCCGCCGCGAACGGCATGGATTACATTCTGACCTGGAACTTTCGCCACATCAACAACGTACAAATGAAAAATAAGTTGCAGAGTTTTCTCGCCAGCTACGGATATGAGCCGCCTTTGGTGTGCTCTCCGGAGGAATTGTTCGGAGAATTGATGTGAAAGACCCGATTGTCGAAGAGGTCCGCCGGGCGCGGGACGCCCACGCAAAGCAGTTCAACTACGACTTGGACGCCATCTGCGAAGACCTCAGAAAACGCGAAAAGGCCTCCGGTCGCCCAACCGTCTCTCTACCCCCCAAACGGAGCGAAAAGAAGCCCGTATAATACAGGCCAGGCACGAACAACGCCCCGAAGCGATTAAAGCCCCGCGGTAGCTTTTCCTTGATCTTTTCTTTCTCGCGGCCCATAATGCATGTATACATGTTCAGGAAAGCACAAGTCTTGTATGTGGACGTCGCCCATGTTAAGAAGGAACCCCTGCATCCCCTGAACCTGATTTCAAACCCTTTTCCAGAGAGGTCACAATGGGTTATCTTTCACGACGCGACCTGATGGGCGCCGCGGTTGCCGCCGCAGTGCTCCCCCGCCTCCCGCAGCCCGCCGCCGCCGGCCAGGCCGACAAGGTCCTCACCCGCTACATCGCCGCCTACGACACCGAATCCCCCGCCTGCCTGCCCGCCTGCCGTAATATCGTCGCCGTCCACAAACGCCTTCAAATGCCCGCCACCTTCTTCATCACCGGCACGACCCTGCACGCAAACGCCAAAGAGTACAAAGACCTCTTCTCCGACCCGCTCTTCGAAGTCGCCTCGCACACGTGGAGCCATAAGCTCCTCCGCGATCACCCCCTCTGCGGCCGAGCCGTCTCACCCGACGAACAGAAGCAGGAGATCGTCAAATCCAAAGAGCTGATCGAAAGCGTCTTCGAACGCCCCTGCCTCGGCCTGCGTCCCGCCGTGGGTTTCGACAACGCCTTCAAAGGCGCCCCCAACCTCCTTCAGCTCGTCCAAGACGCCGGCTACCGCTACGTCAGCAGCCTCCTCTGGGGCCCCGACTGCTCCATGCCCGCACTCATCGAAGCACCATTCCCATACACCGCCGACGGCTTCCCCGACCTCTGGGAACTCCCCGGCCACGGCTGGCACGAAAACCTCCTCAAAGACAACAACCGCTGGGGCGCCCGCCGCCTCACACTCTGGCCGTCACCCATGCCCGAAGCCATCCCCGCCGGATTCGTCAAAACTCCCCAAGACGAATTCGAAGTCAACCGCGTCTTCCTCGACGCCGCCCGCCAGACCCGCGCCCCCTTCGTCTCCTTCATCTGGCACCCCTGGTCGCTGCACGCCTTCGACCCGCAAATGAAAATGCTCGAACTCACCTTCAACCACGCCCGAAAACTCAACCTCCTCCCCGCAACATTCGCCCAACTCCTGAACGCATAAAAAAGAACGACCCAGCCACGCCTCATCATCCACCCACCTGCATGTCAACTGCCCCAACATGTCATTGCCAGCCGCCGACCTGGGTTCCCCAGGAAGCATGCGAAAGAAACCGGCCGCACTGCTGCCAGGAATCCAAGTCGCACCCCCCCGACACTTGTCCGCTGCAAAAGGTTGAACCCCAAAGCATTTCATGCTAATATGCGCCCACAGTACAATGCAAAAGAATAAACAATGTCAACAGATGAGGAGCTGATCATGTCGAAAGGGCGATGTGCGGCCTGCGGATGCGGCGCCCACGGTACAAGTAGGCGGATGTTCCTGCGGGGGTCGGCGGCCGTAGCGGGCGGCCTGTTGCTTGGCGGCTGCACCGAGCGGCTCGCCCGAATGACGCCCGGACAGCAAATCCAACCCGTCGGCCCGGCAAGCCAATACACCCCAACGGTCCATGCAGCCTTCGTTCGCCGCAAAGGAGAATACGGCATGTGGTGGCCCGGCGCCGTCTATGACGGCCAGGCGGCATGCGAGAAATACACCCGCCTCCTTCGCCAAACCGCCGGCCAACTCGGCGTCAACCTGAAGCTCCGCGACGAACCCCTCTATTCGCTCGCCGAGGCGAACCAGTGGATCGACGGCGCCAAGGCCGTCGCCAGCGACGGCCTCATGGTCATGCTTCTCGATCGCCAGCAGCACAGTTGGCCCACCGCCCAGGCCGCCGCAAAAAGCGGCCTGCCAACAATCGTATTCTCGCCCCTGGGCACATCCTTCACCACAAACACCATCGGCATGGCCGACTGGCCTAACTGCGTCATCTACTCCACCGACGAATGGTCCCAGCCCGCCTACGGCATGAGAATGCTCGCCGCCCGCGCCAATATCAGCCGGACCAGATGCGTCGTCATCCAGGGCACACAGCGCTCCACTCAGAGAATGCCCGACCTGGGTATCGAACTCCAGTACATCCCCGCTTCCACCTTCCTGCACGACTATGAGATGATGGGCATCCCCGAAGAAGTCGTCGAAATGGCCGACCAGTACATGCGCCGCGCCCGCAGCCGAAGCGGCGCAACCCGCGACGATGTCATCAACGGCATCAAGAGCTACTGCGTCGCCCGCGACATCCTCCGCCGCGAACACGCCGACGCCATCAGCATGGACTGCCTCGGCGCCCTGGGCAGCACAACCGTATCACTGCCGTGCATCGCCTGGTCGCGAATGAACGACGACGGCATACCCGCCGCCTGCGAGGCCGACACGGGCGCAATCGCCGCCCACGTCATGGTCCAGCAGCTCTTCGCCCGACCAGGCTTCCAGCAGGACCCCGTCGCCGACACATACAACGACGCCGTCATCGGCGCCCATTGCAGTTGCCCCACGCGGCTAAACGGCTTCGACGCCGACCCGGAACCCTTCGACCTCATCCACCACCACGGCAACCGTGACGCCGTGCCCCGCACCATCTGGCGACCCGGCCAGAGAATCACATGCCTCGACGTACTGCCCGGGGACGGCAAAGAGCGAAAGACCGAAGTGCTGGTCAGCGAAGGAACAGTCCTCGATAACGTCGACGTCCCGCCCGCCGGAGGCTGCGTCGTCTCCGTCCGGGCAAAATTCGACGGCGATACAAACGTCCTGGCCTATCCTGGCTTCCACCAGCTCTTCTTCTACGGAGAATACCAGAAGGCCACACAAAACTTCTGCCAGCTAACCGGCCTCAAAGCAACCATAGCATAGCAGCAGACCAGCGAACTCCAAGCTCATCCCCAGCCCAAAAAGGTCATAGCGAGACCAAACAGGTCATCGTGCGCGGGAAGATGTCATCCTGAACCCCGACGCACCGGCACTGTGTTTTACCCCCATTTCTAATGGGGGACGCGCCACACCGCGCTCGACACTTCCCATCCCAGCTCACCAGTCATCGCGCACCCTGCGCCCAATCACCGCCCGCACAATGACCCCACCGAACAACAGCCCCACCGGAAACACACCGCCCCCAACAGCCGCCCCAACCCAAACCCGCCTCATACCAGTCAACCTCCCTCCCGCCCTCCTCGCGCCTAACACGCCCCAGCCGTTCACTAAACCCGCCTGCTGCCCTGAACGCCCGAGCCTGAGTCGCCAACTGCCGATCCAGCAGTGTTGTAGCCACATTGGATCAATGTGAGCGCCGCATTCGCCGCCGCTTCCGCATAGTCCGGCCGCTCACCGTCTCCACCCTCGCATACCGCCTTCACCCAAAGAGCCACATCGTCAGCGCTGCCCGGCCGCAGCGCAAATGCTCAAGATTCAGCAATTGCTTGATCGAACGCACATCCAGCTCGGCATGCCAGCGGTAGCCGTACAATGCACCGATGTCCTCCGCCGGATAAGCGGTGGGATCCAGCAACGTCGTCACCACCTGAATCGGCTCGGTCTCCTGGGCAGTCGCAGCGGTGAAGCTGACGATGCGGATGTCCATGCGTTCCGGCAGCTTCTGCCGAGACCGGCAGTATTCGCCGGAATCCGGGCCGGGAGGGCGCATGCCCTGCTCGACCATGTAGCGAGTGGCGTGAGTTACGGCCGCGTTGCAGGAACGCTGCTTGCCGTCTTGAAGCA
>Ga0334883_1001121_pt1 | contig 41979 bp, 50 predicted proteins | sample GraSluR1_MG_6_FD_207230 | JGI IMG/M metagenome (GOLD analysis project Ga0334883, IMG submission 207230) | Sludge microbial communities from methane-producing bioreactor in Wageningen University, Netherlands - Granular Sludge_09_05-R1 | ecosystem: Engineered > Bioreactor > Anaerobic >...
TGCACTTCAAGACCAGAATCTAATTGGTCAATGCCGAAGGAACTTCGGTGTAAAGCCTGTGGAGATGTCTTCAGTAGAAGAATCAAAGAAGCAGGAAGCCCCTCTACTTGTAGGGGGGTAGTTCACGCTTAAATACAAAAGATTTAAAGCAGACAAAACAGAAAATAGAAATCACAAATCCAGCTATACCTATGAATACCTGCATTTTGTTAAATGTGATGAAAATAGAGCTAAAATTAGAAATAAAGAATTTCCTATGATTGAGATTGATTCTAGCATGTTGAATAACAAGACTAAATCAAATGGTTGGCTTTTAAATGCAAGAAAGAATATATAAATAATATCTGTGTATATAGTCATGTGGGCGGGGGTGAAGGAAAGGCTACTAGAATATTTGATACGCGATGAGAATATTAAACAAAGTGTTTTTTTTGAAGAATACCGCCAGATGAAGCTGCAAGAGGAGCAGATAGACCGGCTGAGTAAGAGACTGGAGGAGACTGTGGGTAATTGGATTACAGTTTCCGATAAACTAGAAGCTATTAATAAAGACCTGGATAAGGCCAATAAAGAGAAAAAGTTAGAAGATGCACTCAACTCAAAGTATCCTATTGTGGATACCAAGCAGTATATGGCCAGAAAGATAAAAAATACTATATATCGGACTGATGTAAGAGCCTTCTGCGGGAATCCAAATTGTTTTGATTTCGTTCAGGTTGCGAAAGAAGCGGGGGGCTCTACAGATGATAGGAAAGTTTTAAACCTGCAGAAGTGGGTGATTGCCAACATCAGGTATGTTACAGACCTGCATAACCTTAAGGAATTAGAGTGGTGGTTCTATCCCGAAGAAACCCTATTTTGGAAAGCGGGGGATTGTGAGGATATGTCCTGTCTGCTATACTGCCTATGTCGGGCCGCAGGAGTTCCCTATTATAAATTGAGATTGAGGGCTGGTGTAGTATATAACCATAATGGAGAATCAATGGGCGGCCATGTAAATCTTCAGTATTATGTTGAATCCAAAGGATATTGGGTGAGTGTAGACCCTTGTTTTTATCCTGACCTGAGGGCAGTTGACCAGCGAGGCGACTATAAGGAGGAACCTTTGTATGGTAATGAGAACTTAGATACTTGGTTTAGCTGGAATGAGAAATATGTCTTTTCAAAGAAGTAAAGGGGGTGTGGTTAGCCTCAGAAATATCATTATTGTGCTGGTTATCTTGGTTGCCTTGGGGCAGTATGCCATACTTAAAGAAGACCTTCAGAACAGAGAGTATGAGATAGAATCTCTCCTAGACGAAATAGAATTCTGGAAGCAAGAGTGTGCTCTCTCCGAGGGAATACCTATAGTTAACACACCCCAGCCAATATACAATTAAAATAAAAAATATCCAAGACAGAGACCTACTTTATCAATCTCCTTTTGATTGTCTTAGCTCCATTTATGACGGATGCAGTTACTCCCATGTTAATAAACACAGTTGTCCATACTTCCAGCTCACCACCCATCGTGGCAACACTTACCCCGGCAAGGATACCCACAATTACTGTTTGAGCCAACTTTTCTACATCCAACTCTTGTCCAGCATTTTTTCCATACCCCAAGAGCGAATACGCAAGTCCGCTCAAGGCTCCTGTGACTATTGTTTCTAGTACCATAATTAATCCTTTTCGGCTATTTAAAGGTGGTTTTTGGCTCTTCTTCGCCGTAAACCTCTATATCTTCATCAGGAATGTCAATAATATCCTCCTCCTCTTCAGCTACAGATTCTATTTCAGATATGAGTTCTATATTTTCAGGATTGATGCCACCCTCACTGTCATATGAGACATCACGACAAATATACCCTTTTTGTTGTGAGGCCACCTTGTCAAATTTATCTGCCTGAACTCCCTTCAAGTCCTTTTTCATCACAATCAGCCCCTGCTTCCTCAAATCTTCTATATACTTTGCAGAACTCATAGCATAGTCTATGTAGTTAATACTGCCTTTATTGATGTTGATTCTCGTTCCAGACTGTAATTTACCTAATAGCTTGTTTTGCAGCTCAACCTGCTGCCGTATTTCTTTAAAGATTGAAATCGCCTCATTAACCTTTTCGGGGTCGCCTTCTATAGCCTCAGATAAAGACCATAATTTTTTATTAAGCTTCTTCATCTGTTCAGTCGTATCCAGAAATACATCAGAGAGCTTCTCACGGGCTAAGGGATTTGTAACAACCTCATCAGATAAATCTGCATATATCCTGTCAATATAGTTCTTGATGGTTACATTAGAATACTTGCACCCATATTTTGCTTCGAGGTCATCGGCTATCTCTTGATAGGACTTTTTAGATTTATGTAACCTCCAAATAAATGAATGTATTTCAGGATTTTCTTTAATCAAAGAAATCATCCTCCGGCTTCTACAACTATCCAATTTGCCCATATATATACTAACTATATATTGAAAAGGTGCCTTTCTCTTTGAAATACACCCCTCCATGAGAGCCCTCTACAATAAAATAATAATATCCGTTGGAATAATCCCTCGTGTCTATATTATATTTGTAGGTGCCTGTTGAGACATGAGTGAGTTCTTCGTGTGACAATACTGCGGTGTTGGTGATATCGTATAAGGATATTGAGATATCTTCAGCATCTACAAGCTCATCATTATTATCTGTCACTTCTATAGTCAATATAACTGTGGTGCCGCCAATGTATCGCATTACTTTTGCCGCCATAATATGTCTTGGCTAGTATATATTATTCGTGTGAAGGGCATTTCTGCCTCTGGAGCAGGGGCTGTTGGGAACAGCTAACCTTGTAAGTAGCCTGGTCTACTGATAATCTGTATGCGGACTGGCATATCCTTATTTTGGTAATTGGGAGGATAATCCAAGAATCCATGGTCTTTGATTTAGACTGTGAAACAGACACCCTTGCTGTGAGGTCTTTCTGAGAGTCATGCCAAAACCCAATTCTTGAATCGATAGTCTTATCTCGTGATAAGCCAACCAAAACCGCAGAATTTATGGATTTTAAAAATGTGTCTTCGGTCTTTATATATGAATTTATAGATTTTTGTTTAGATACAGATGTCTGGATACATGCTAGGATAGACTTCTCTTTAGTCTTGGGTATGGTTACCCCTGCTGAGAGGTCCTTGTCTTTGGAACCCAATATTTTAATTCTAGAATCTAGGTATTTATCCACCGATTTCGAGTGAATTATCCTAGACTGAAGAGATTTATTTTTGGTAGATGGGATGAGTATCCTTGAAGATACTTCTTTATTAGAGGATTCTGTTAAACGTATCCTAGCAACAATATCTTTATCCCGACTATGGGGAACAAGCACACGCGAGTCCAGAGATTTTTCTTTGGAATGAGGAATAGAAACCCTTGATTCAAGATTTTTTTCTTTATAGTCCCCAATTAAAATACGGCTGTTTACTTCTTTTCCTTTTGTCTGCGAAACCAGAATTCGGCTGTTCTGATACTTATCCTTAGACCCCTCAATTAAAACCCTTGCTTGGATGTCCTTAGTTTCTGAATAGCCTATTTCAATTCGGCTGTTTAGGTGTTTGTGCTTCTCGGGGGCTAAAGCAATTTCGGCATCAATTGTTTTTCCAGCACTATACCCCAAAAGTATCCTAGAATCAATACTTTTAGCTTTTGAAACCAAGACTTTTATAAGGGAGTTTATCGCTTTGTTTGATGAGGTAGAAACCGCAATGCGGGAGGTTATGGCTTTATCTTTTGTGTAGGCTACTAGAATTCTCCCTTCAAGAGACTTGTCTTTAGAACTTGGAACCATCATTCGACTTGTGAAATCTTTGTTCTTGGAATTGGCTATTTCAATCCTGCCCGCTATACTTTTTTCTTTAGCTGTGCCAATTATCAACCTTCCAGACAGTCCTTTTTCTTTAGATTCCTGAATCGTTAATCTCCCTGTAATGTCTTTGTCTTTAGAAGAGGAAATTATTAGCCGACCTGTAATATTTTTGTCTTTAGATTGGCTGATTAGAATCCTACCTTCTAAGTCTTTGTCTTTAGAAGTTGAGATAATCACCCTGCCCGTAAGGTCTTTATTTTTGGACTGGGGGATAAGAATTCTGCCGGTCAGGGTTTTGTTTTTAGACTCTGGGGTAGTATAGTCTATTTCAATATAAGGGGGAGAACTGCCCGCATCATAAGACCTTAACCGCAGGTAATTTGTTGGGTCTGCACCAGTAAATATCAGAATTGAGAGTGCATTCCCACTACTCCATCCAGACCTATTCACAATCTCTTGCACGATGGTTTTTAATTCGGGAGTTGCATTATACTGTGAGGTAGAGGTGCTGCCCCACAGGTTTAGCGTAGCATCTACACTAGCACTTGTCTTTGTCCTTGCCGAAGGCAGACTACCTGAAGAAAACGTTGCGGAGTTATCTACTTTATCTCCATATGCAGTAAGTACTGTATCCGCATCTGCACCCCACTTTCCTACAAAGTATAGATACACTTTTGCGGAGTCTATGGTTGCGGACTGAGGTATTGTAATATTTTGGAAGCGGAGACCTATATTATTGTCAAACTGAACCTCATAAGAGTCTTCCTCAGACCCAAGGTATAGGTCTGACCCTGTGAGGTTGTAATTGTCCCCCCCACTACTCTTAGTTTCATAGCAATCATCAGTTCCAGAAGATACATTTACCGTTAAGTCAGCATCACAATATACTGGATATATAGCCTCTTTTATCCACTCTAGCTCCATCCTGGTTGTAACAAAAGGCTTACCCCCCTCAATCCCGTATGTTCGAGGGATTACCTCTGGAAACATCTTATGGTACTCATAGACGAGATTATTTTCACTCTGGTCAAAGAATCTGGGTGGCCTAAATGCTAGTTCACAGGAGTCCCCCAGCCTTAAGAATGACTCGATATCGCAATTAAATATCCTATCCTCTTGGGCTTCTTGGTCTGAGCTGGGTTGTTCGGGTAGGGGCATTATCCTATTTGATTCGTAATTCATCACGACTTCTAGATAAACTCCCCCAGCTTTTATGAAACCCTTATTTGGAATCTTGATTGAGGACAGGCTATTAAATATTACATTTTTAAAAACCCCCTGGCCACTAATAATATACTCTAAATCTATACCCCCCCCAAAGATATCTTTCCATAATACCCGGTTTCCCGACACAGATACTTGGCCCGGCTTCGCCATAACCACTCCCGCAATAGCCCCTTGACTATTTACCCACCTTATCTTAGAAGGGTTCATCTCTATCCAATCTCCACGGTATTCTACCCTTACCTTTGGGGCTGAGGTGTCTATATAGGTATGGAATAGATTAGTCTTAACCATGTATGCGTAGCCCTCACGGTCTGAGCCTTGTATCGTTGGGTCAATATCTTTCCACCCCGTTGTTGTGTGATACAGCATCGGAACCGGACTGACCATTAATTTTTTATTACGGCCCTTGCCTATCAATATACTATTAGAGGTGCAAGATAACACATCAAATCCTTTGTTTTTTTCAAGGGTCTGGAGAACTGTCTCCGACTCAATTGTATTTAAGCCCATTACTAAGATATACACTATAGTATATATTCCAGGTTCAAACAATCGGTATCATCTTCCTTTTTGCTCTTTAATATCTGTTTTACCCTATCGTAAGATGGTTGCATTTCACTTTGCCTACACAGACCACCCTATACCCTAGATTAGTGGCTCTTTTGCAGAAGTCTTCATCTTCGGCGAGATATTTGGTAGGGTGGCTGTAGAAAGATAAGTGTTCTGCAACATGACGATACACAAGCATACATCCCCCGGGTACAAGTCGGGTTTCGACAGTGCCCCCCTCAGATACCTTCTGCCTTACCTCCTTGCGGAAGTCTACGGGTGGGACTCTGAGCCAGTTCAAGGGATACCAACCCCCGACTATATCCCCCCCAATGTCTAAGAGGTCTAGGGTATCTGGGGGTGGGGCTACATCTGCATCGATGAATAGCACATACTCATACTCACCTTCTCTTACTAAGGAAAGGGCGTAGTTCCGCAGGTGTGCGATAAACGAGAGTTCTTTTTGTGTTTTGCCGAGTGGGGGTATCTTCCAACTGGTTGGTTGTGGGGGAATTATAGGGCGTGGAATCCTTGCTGTGTAGAACGGCACATCTAAGGCGGGCTCATCAGTATAGTTATAGTATAATACATCGCATTTTGACAGCCCTCTAAGTTTCTGAATTGCTTCAACTTGCGGTTTGTATATTTGCTCTGAAGGTATTGCAATAAGCCCTTTTTTTGGGGGTTTTTTCGTGCAAAACAACCTGTTGAATTTTTGCACATATTGCTTCAAGGTGTCCTTGGGTAAATCATTGCCTATAGTCCCCTCCAATTCAATCATATCCCCCCAACTCTTTACTCCACCAAGGTCCCCCAGTCTCGTCTGTGGGTATGGCATTGCAATTGAGCAACCTGCTGAGATGTGGGGATTGTTGTGGGTTAATTGGTATATCTCTCGAGAGGTTTGGGCTAGGGATTCAGAAGTTTCGTGAGGTAATCCTGCAATACATGATATGAGTACCCTCAAATTGGGGTAGCCTTTAAGGAATGATAGGTCGGGTACTTTGAGGCAACCCTTTAAACCGATACCTTGTCGGACTTTTGGGTTGTAGCTTTCGACACCGGTATAGAGATATGACAGCCCATATTTGACAAGTGAGTCCACCCTCTGCGAGGACAGTTTCTCGGGGGATATCTGACATCCCCACAGAATACCATATTTATAGAACTCTTTTGCGATAGACAGTGTGCGGGGGTAGTTTAAACCCATGTTCTCATCTATGCAAAACACATAGTCCACGCCAACATCTGCTAAATAGTTTATGTCCCTCTTGACTTTATCCATTGACATCTCCCGATAAGAATCTCTGAACCCTTTTCGATTACAAAAGATGCAGTTGTTTAGACACCCTCTTGAAGATTCATAATAATATGGCTTCAGCCGGGGGGTGTTTGGGAGGTTCACACAAGAATACCCAGACTCATAGGTTAAGTTCAAATTATCCATATTTTCAACTGTATGTTTGCCCCTATAATACTCTTCTATCTCTCCTGAGATTACTTCGGCATTGATGGTGTCGGGCAGGGCATTCCCATGAGGGCCTGCAACAAGTATCTTTGCCGAGGTGTGGTTTCTAAGTTCATCAATAACCCGATTAACATAGGAAGGATTTTTGATTCCATCCCGCCAATATGGGTAAAATGGGGCTGAGGTAAGAACCACTTCATCCGCAGACATTATCGAATTTAGGTGGCGGGATATAGGGGAATTGTCCTTCCACAAGTCTAGAAAGATGTAATCTATCCTGTCTCTCTCAAAATTGTTTTTCAGATATATTAGTTCTAGGGGGGGTAGAGGTAGCTTAACAGAACTCATGTAGCCTACATCCTGCGGGTTCGCCTCCCGCCAATTTAAGTTTATAAGGCATCTCATATTTCGAATACCCCCCCGCAAGGGTTGTTATTTATGATATTATATAGCCTTTTAGCAAAGATGTGGGGTTGCATTACCGCCATACGAGGGCAAGTGGGGTTATCACTCCTGAACATGGGGGTGTCCACCATTTTTGGCCTAATGAGAAAGACTGTCTGGTCTGTGGAATATCTCTGGGCAACCGCCTCCTGTAGCCTCTTAGAGAGGGCATATGCCTGGGCCCTATTATAATTCTTTACCGCCATAATAGAAGATAAGATTATTGGTGTAGCATCTACCTCACGGCATACCCTTAATATGTTATAGGTACCTATTACTTGAACATCTATCATTTGTTTAAATAGAGCGGGGCTAATCTCTTCAAGGCTATCTCGAGAATATACTCCGGCACAGTTAAAGACGAGCTCGGGATTCATGCCACTCAGGGTTGAATGAATGCACTCTAAGCTAGTTACATCACATTGACTCTTTTTAAAAGAATATACCTTATGCCCATTCCTCCGGTATAGGTCTGCAATAGCCCCGCCAATCCCCCCTTCACCAAGCACAAAAACATCCATCTTCATTCAGGGGTTATCGCAAATTATATTATACATAGCCCCTACCTTATTCTTCTGTCTGGAGATAAACCTTTCTTTCCAGCTTTATAAACACAATCCTCTTAATATTCTTCCCTTTGAATGTAGTCTGCCAGCCAAAGCCATAGCCTGAAGTATAGTCTTTTGTACTGGCGTTACACCAATCCTTAGCACCTTGAAGGTAATTTATCCATCTCAAGTCCTTTGGTGTGAAATCTTCAGGTAGCCTCAAATCAATTTCAGAGTTATCAAAGTATATTTTGCCTGTAACATAGTCTACAACATAGAGGTCCCCATTGCAGTCTACCTTGAGTTTAAGTGGTGTCCCACGGGTTATAAGATTTTTATTGAACTCTACAATTTCCGTGCCTTCTACCTCATCTCCTCCAGGGTATAATGCCTTCCAATGGATAAAGCCCATACTCTATATATTGATATATTCTATAAATAGATTAAAAAGATTAAGACACGTTATATGTAAAGGTTACGGTTAGGGTTCCAATATCTCCAGGAGTGGTGGTCGTATCTGCGGCAGAAAGCTGGAATACCATAAAATCAGTCATGTCTCCATCAGAGGTAATTCCGCCTGAAGGGGTTATATCTATTGCTTCTCCGACAGCGTCCCAACTTGTCAATGTGGTCGTAGCTACTGAGGATGCTGTATTAACAGGGGTTGCTCCTGTGGCTGTTGTTCCCGCCATAACATCAAGGCCTGAATCTGAAAGTGTCCCAGCCGACTTATAGAACTTAACTGCGGTGATTGCGTTAAATGTTCCCTTAAACTCCAGCTTCGCCCACCTTTCATATGAATACGCTGTTCCTGAGGATAAAACTGCAATTGGCTTTGATTTGTAGGCGTTCCCATCTGTGTCTACCGAGTCATCATTCAGAAGATTAAGATTATCCGCATCTGAACCTGAAGCTGTTAATGTCCCAGCATCTGTGCCTGTGGCTATCCTAAGATTACATGTTACATTCATACTTATACTTAGCCATAGACTATTTAAATGTCCTTATTAAGCCCACAATACGCCAAGAGAATCTAAGACCACTGCTGTTGAGGTCGTAGCTATTTTTACAGATAGGTTTGTTCCGGGAGGAATATCAGTATATAGCTCAGAAAGGGTAATCGGACTATAGTTCGTGCCATCTAAGGATATGGAATAGTTTGCGAGAGCAACATTTTCTCCAGAAGCCCTAATTTCCAATTTGGTTGGATTCTTAGTGAGGTTGATTGAGCCTGTTACGGCAACCCCAGTGTCTGATGTGAATATTAGTTGTCCTTCGGACAGTTCTGCTGAGATGCATTCGGTGAGGTTAAGGTCTTCGTTAGAATCAAAGAGGTATTGGTGGGACTGGTGATACATATTTGGGTTGATAACATCAGACTGCGGTCTTGCGGTAACAAGTGCTTTGCGTATTTCCTGAGAAATTGATGGCGACCATTTCTCCAGTTTGACTGTTGTTGAGGGGTAAGAGTCATCAGAATACTTGTCTTGGAAACTTACAACCCTATAAAAGGCTGGACCGATATTATGAGAAGGGACAGATACCCTAAGCATCTGACCCGGAGCAAGGTTCGGCAGTAGTAATGATTCTATCTCCCCTACAATGGGGGCATCTTTTTTGAGAAGCAGGTGGGCTTCTGCTAGATTCTTTGCCTCGGCTAGTGATGTAATATTAGAGTCTGTAATTGTCTCTTCAATAACTCGGCGATAATATTCCTGTGAGGCCAAGTCATTTGCTGTATAGAGTATTGGCACATCGTTTATAGTCGCTCCTATAACCTTTATCCTGTTTCTAACTAACGAGGTATCTTCATAAAAGTCAGATACATTAATCACATTGTATCCCTCAGCAATAGCATCCAATTCATTTCTCACAGAACGGGTTTCAAAGAATTGCACACTCCGATTAACATCAACATATGCTTCGTATCCGCACAACTCACATATATCCGCTATCGCTTCGTTTGCGGGGATGTCACTGATATCCTTTATAATATCCACACCAATTTCCGAAATATGGCTGTGGTCATAGGGGGATTCCAATTCCAGGTTGACTTTGGATATAATGTCTTTAACTGCAAGTCCCGCATCTCCCCTATAAGCTCCAGACACATTAATGTCCATAAGGTTGGTCGCTTGCAGTTTCCCCTTAATACGAATCATAAAATTTGTGTAATCTACTGACTCGATAATCCCAACATTCCGGAGGGTGGTTGCTGTATCTCCATAGTCTTTGTACCAATGTATCTTATCCCCGTAGGTAAATAGCCCTGTGAATTTTTCATCGGGGTTATAAAATTCTATATCAAATCGGCCCACTTCGGGGAGAAGTTTTGGCTCAACAGATACTGAATCGAGATATGAGGTTAAATCTGTTTCTTGAGAACCAGAAACAATAGTACACTTAAAACATGACTTTATATGGTATGGTATCCACGCTGTGAGTGGTATCTTCTGCATCGCAATTGAGGTCATAATAAATTATGAGTATGTACAGCCTACACAATAGGGTTGAATAATTAAATCTGGCTGTGCCCAATTCCAGCCCGCATCCGCATCGGCACAGTCATAATCCGCAAACAGCCAAATACTTGCGGTAGAATTATAACCCTTGTTAGTTAGAAGGCGGTAGGGTGATGTATCTGTTAGGTTGGTCCTCGAGCCGGTAAATGAGGTTGCCACACTAAATGTAACGCAGTCATGGACTTCACTCAAGCTAAGGTCTAGATTCATGTTCCGGTCATAGTTTTTTGTGGTGAAGGTTATCGCAGGTCTAGAGGTAGTTTGCCCATAGGCGGAAACACCCTTATCTGTCCGAGTTCTTGGCCTAAAGTCAATATACCCGTTGTTAATAGGGATTATATAATCCACCTTTGAATAGGCTACATCATAGGAGTATTCTGCTGTAGATGAGGTATTTTGGTTAAGGATGTAATAATACCCCCTCCCCGAGCCGTAGTATCCTAAATTGACAGAAACCACCACAGAACTATCTGAGTCTGATGTGATTGTAATCGGAACATCAATATTCCCGCTTGAACCATTTTCTGCGATATAGTTATTTATCGCCGAAGGCGGAATATCAATATAGGAAATATCTTGTGTGGAGGTGAACTCTACCGCGACAGAGGTAATATTTATGGCACCCGCAGAACCTGTTATAACTCTTATGGGTATAAGGCACATACCTTCGCTATCAGGGGTGCAGTCGTCTAAGAAAGCCTGCATTTCTGTGGCATTGAGGTCTACGACTAGGCTACTTACGATATTTGTAGCATTGTTGTAGTCTGGGGTTCCTATATATCCAGAGTCTATTGTTAAATTGAATGGGTATTGGTTGAGTTTATATGACTGTTCGTAGATAGAGGCAGTATGGAAATTCTTCGGCAGAATGAATATCTCAGCACTAACCATTGAAATAATATTCGAGGTGTCTGGGAATACAGATGCAACACTTAGGACTGGAGAGGTCAAGGTCACTGGCAGAGTGGTGTGTACCCCATATACAGGACAGCCTAGACCATCAGACGCGTATATTATCCAGTCTCCAGTGGCTTGTTTATAATATTTTAAACTGAGATACGCATAACCACCTTCGAGGATGCAGTAAGTGTACAACTCCCCTTTAGTTAAAAACATAATATCCAATACCTCATATTCAGAAAAGTTATAGTGATAATCGACATCGTAATAGCTGGTAATCTCATGTCCAGTGACATACTGATGACTAATTGTACCCTTTGTGAACAAATCTTGGTCATATGCATAGGTGGGAGTTGTCAATGTGGGGGGGTTTATATACGTATCTTTAGGCCAGTAGGTATATTGTGTACCATAGCCCGCAATCTCGGCACCCATCTGCCAGTCGGACCAGTGTGGATTCCCCTCTAAGGTCAGGTTCCCTACAAGAATTGTTGCATCGGAGGGGAGTCTCAAATAGACTGTTTGTGTACCCGCTGCACCATATTCTAGATATTTACGAGACGCCCCGTCTGAAAATATATCTAGTGTGGTATCTGTACCTGTGCCTATTAACCTCCCTAGATAACTGTGGATAAGTGTATCTCCAATATAGACCTTTAGGTTTGAAGGGTATTCGGGGTCTTCAAGTCCAATGAGCCTAAGTGTGCCTCGAACCGCCTCATCTTCCGAGTTCAACTGGATATATGTGGATTTGTTCTCTGGGGGTGAGGTGAAGTTTAAGGTAATATTCTGGGAACCCGATTCCATTTCTCTTAGAAGGGGAGCAGCAGTGATATTAATGGTTGTTGAATTGGAATAGCAAGTCTGGGGGTCTACAGGTCCCTTAACACATAGCACCTCTCCTTCCGGAGGGGATATTAATACTTCAATCGCATATCCGCACTCAAATAACCTTATAATATTGTATTCCCAACCTAGTCTTGGGTAATCATTCCCATCATCAATACCCCATATCTCATCTACATAGTCTTCAATTAAAACAATATCCCAAGCTGAAAATGTATCAATATCCATCATCTCCGCAGTAGTCTTCCCTGTTGCGTTTCCTTTGGTGGTAGTCTTTCCGCTCGTCTCCTTATCCCAGAAGTTGTTAGTGTCAGAATATGAACCTCCTGTAGTAACATACCCAACAAAACCTCCTGAATTGGAATGGGTGGACTCAACATATCCTGTTGAATAGCATTTGTCTATACTTCCCTGATAATTATAGCCTACAAATCCCCCGTGATATTGCCCTGTTCCTGAACCTTTGTAAACATTGCCGGTTGCATAAGAGTTAGTTATTGAACTACCAGAATAGCCGGCGAGACCGCCAACATATATACCTGAACTTGTTACATTACCCGTTGCATAGGATTTTGTTATTGAACCATAAGACACACCAACAAGACCCCCAGCATAATAACTTGAGCCGGTTACGCTACAAGTTGCATAGGAGTTGGCTATTGAACCAGAAGAATATCCGACGAGACCACCAACATAATAACTTGAACCGGTTACGCTACCTGTTGCATAGGACTTGGTTATTGAGCCTACAGAATAGCCGACAAGACCTCCAACATAACGATAGCCAGTTATAGAAACATCTACTAGACTAACATTCTTTAGTTCTGAACCTATTGCAGTATAGCCAAACAGCCCTTGGTTATCAGTTGAACTTCTGTTTATATACAAATCTGATATTGTATGACCATTCCCATCAAATGTTCCATAAAATTTATTTGTGCTGTCTCCGATAGGAACCCAACCCTCTCCTCCATTAGCCGATGAAGAGGCATAAGTGTCATATCCTGTTGAGCTAGAGCTAAGGTTTGCCGCTAGGATGTAATCTCCCGACAGGGAATTTCTAATATTGTGTAAATCCTCCCAGGTGTATATGTATGTGGGGGGGTCATAAAGCCTGAAGTATAGAGTATCGTGGTCTGTTTGAGTACGGTACCTAGCCTTAACTATTCCAGATTTATAAACTGTCCCCCAATAATAGGTTTTGTCTAATTCTAGTTTCATATTCTTCCCAAAATTAAGTGTGGTCTCCCCACTCAGCTTATAAGTTTCTCCGCTATATTCTAGCCGCCTTGCATTGTACTCATATATGGTGTTCTGCGGGAAACCTATCAACTCAACTTTGTGGATTACTGGAAATGATGATACATCGGGGTCATAAGGGTTTATAGTCCAGGTTTCACGTATAGTTCCCCCATTGAAATAGGGTGTTTCTCGAATGTGGATTAGGAAGCTGTTTTCAGTATAATTGTAAAGAATAACATCTTTGGCATGGCGTTTGACTAGGCTCGTTCCAGCAAATATTTTATTCTCTTCAATCCCACTCACCAGCCACCTGTTGCCTTCCTGCACATAGAATGTTGCCCTGTCTTTATCTATACGTATGCCCACACCCGCCTCGTGGTAATAATATGTTGCTCCTGAGGCTAATATCAATATTAATATAAGCCCCACCTGATATTTGTCAGCCATATAATAATATCCCACGACTTAGTATTTATAGACCCGCCTACTCAAGAATACGAACTGATTTGAACCGCTTTCTTTCGTGGAATGTCTGTTCTGCTTCGCAATCTTCAAATTTGTGCCGGGTATGCTGGGAATTAAAGGAAAACCAGACCGAGGTGAAATTGAGTGGGGTGGCTGTGTTGCAGCAGAGAGGCAGGTTATAGAATGACTTCGCCTCAATTTTTCTGAGGGTCGGCTCTAGCATCCTCCACCGCTTTGTCGTAAAATCGTAGCAACATACTGCCATGTGCTCCCCTACCCTAGTTTGCCCACATACACCCCAGCTAAAGGCTTCGAGCTCATTAACTAGCCCTGCGGAATGGAACAAAGACAGAAGGTCCAACGAGATGGCTGTGCTGTTCTTAGGATATGTATACCACCGGTCTATTGAAGGTGTCCACCCCCCGCCAGAAGTCCTATTCCGCCCAATACACCCTCTTGTCTTCATATACTCCCGATAAACATCAAACTGGAGCATATTTATTACCTCTCCAAACCCTCTTGATGGATGCATGTCTAAATATTCTCTAAGGCTCAAACCCCTTTCCTTACACCATTCCCGATGCCCGGCAAGAGTAGTTATGAAATCTCGGATATCTATATCTGCCTTTTTTGTCTCGAGCTGGTTCTTTGGCATATTTGGTGTAGTAGAGGCTACTTCTATAGGGTATTCATTGGTTACAATCCTCCTGTGGGGATAGCTGTGAGTGATTATTTCAGCAAGTTCGCTAATCTCCTGCGGGATATAGATACACTTGTCTTCAAGGTTGGCGATGTGGTCAGAGTAAATAGATAATTGTCTTAGCAAGTCTAAATTTTTAACAAGAAGGGTTTCCATTTCAGAGCATTGTACGGAAATAATAGCTTTGTATTGCAGATGGTCTTCCCTGATTTTCTTAATCTCGTCCAGGAGCCTTATAAGTGCAGTGTGTGTATGGCCTTCTTGCACAGGACACCTTTCGAGCAGGGATTGGAGTTTGCATATCAATTGAGAGCATTTTATCTTAGGCAGATTCAATTTATCCTCTAAACTGCTAGTAACACCCATAATTGTTTTAACAATTCATATATATAATTATCTACTCTTCAGCCCCCATCTCTTCACCATAGAATATATTTAGAGCTACTTCAATCGCAGGTGCACCTCCACCACCGGCTCCGCCAGACTCACCCTTCCGTTTTATAGCAACCTTCTCAATACCTACTGAATGCACTCTAAACCCATCCACAAGATAGGCAACCCCCCTATCCCGAGAGATTAGCTTAAGGTCGTTCATAGGGGAAGAATCTGCTTCATCAGAGCTGGAATCATCTTTATAGTAGTCCCCAAGCATATATACTATATCCCCTGAAGCATAGGTTCCTGATAAATTTGCTTTAAAAGAGGTTGTAGTGAGGTTGGATATTGTTGCGGACTCTGAGGTCGAGCCATCAGCTTTGTAGATTGTGATTGTGTCCCCATTTGATAAACCTTTTGTAGACCCAACATATACCGTGTCTGGTGTGCCCGAGGCAAATCCAGTAACAATCACATTCACAGTATCTATATCTTTTACAATCTTTGTGCCGCTAGAATAGTTCTTTGAGAGGGTGGGGGCGGTAATAGTGTGGGTTCCATTAGGCTCCCCGATAACGACATTAGAAGCCACAAAGTCTTCACTATAAGTGCCATCACTTGCAACAATAGTAAGGCTATCTCCTGCTGCAAATCCATGAGCGTCTACAACACTCAATTCGACATTTGAGCCCGCAACCGCCCTTGATTTCAATTGAGTTTCAATTGTATTGCACAGGTAGCCAGTGATATGTTCATTTTCGGTGAGAGGATTGTTAATGTCATAAATAAGTGTCGATGCTTCTGAATTTGGGTTTGGGGGCCTAATTACAACCAATTTTTTGGATAGCTGACATTCCGCAGTTTTCATACCTATCGTAACTACCTTTGTACCCTCGTAATACACCCTGCCTTCTTTATATAAAGTATAAACCCTCGTCCGGTTAGGGTTAGCTATTCTCCCCATTAAGGTATTTGGTTCTGGACTATATATTGAATCTCAATAGGCTATATGCTTTTGGGACACTCATCTACAAAGTCAGCCGCCTTTATCTTTACAATTATTCTCTTGCCTCTGCGGTCTAACAAGCCTGCCTCAGGGGTTCCTACTACACCTTCCATAGGTATAGTTCCTTCTGCAAGAACAGAATTTGGTCTTTTTTTGATAAATTCAATAGCCTCATTAATTGTGCCTGATAAGATTATTGGAACACATGGAACACCAAACCCCTTTGCAATCTCCTGCACATTATCCCTCTCGAGGTAAACCCCGTTGATGAGCACATCAAATAAGACAAAGCCTACATCTTTACGGTATCCCTCTCCCACCTGGATATTTCCGCCATAACCCTCACCATATAGAATTACTGGGCGTTCTCCAAATAAACTCTCAAATATCTGCTCGTTGGAATCACCCATAAAACTGTTTCCAAGAGCCTCAATTAATTTTGTGGGTATCGAAGAATTATCACCTCTACCTCTAAAAAAAACCTTATACCCATCCCAACAAACTCTTATATTAGTCCCGTCTACCTTCTCAGTGAACACCCATCTGCTGTCCTGAAGAAACTGCACTGCGGGATTTCTAAACCGGCCCCATATCAATTTCTTTGTTCCTTCCATGTCTCTTTCAAAAAGGGTTTCAATCTTAGGGTATTTCCTAAAGTCTTCCATAACAATGTTTTATAAACATATATATACTATTTGTTGTGTCGGGTTTACTTAACCATGTTCCGAATGTCTAAAGCAACATCCCTCAGCTTACGGTCTATTATAAACTCGATGTCTCTTGGGCTATCGTGAGTGTGTATTTCAAGAGGCATGTTTATCGTAATAGAGTTAGATGCTCTGCCCCCTCCACCAGAAAGAGGAACTACCGCTTCAGGCCCACTTTCTCCAATGACCGCTAATGTTGGGCGGTAAACAATGCCCCCTTTTGCAAGGCGAGGCAACTGTGTGGATTTAAGGAGAAAGTTCTGTTCATCAAGTGCCCTGTCTGCGGCTGAAGCATAGCTCCTTTGGGTTATCGAAGATGTATAACTTATATTTTGTGCGGGTTTTATCGATGAAGAATAGCTGGAATTAAAGGCATTGAGGGTTTTATGCGATTTTTCTATTTGTGCGGTTAAAGAAGCATACCTCTTGGTGAGCTCCGCCAAGCTGTCGTCCGTGAGGTCGTATACACCAATTGATTCTTCAAATGTCCCGATAAGCCCCCCCAATGAATCCTCTAAACCATTTGCAGTTCCCGACATATTGCCATAAGCACTATCAAGATTTAATACCTTAGGCAAAATCGCAGACATGGTGTTGGCTGTGTTTTGGGTCTGGTCAGCCATACCCGCAACCGCTTTAGTGCTTTCAAGGCTTGCTTCTTTGAGTTCCCCATTTGCGGCAACATATTCATATAGCTCTGTCCGGCTAGAAGTTGACTCCTCAGAAACCTCACCCATGTTGTCTGCGAATTTATTGAGGCTCTCAGAAACTTTGTCCAGAGCACCCCCCCACCGGTCTACATCTCTTTGTGTTTCCAGGGTTACCACCTTAAACCCCACATCTTGGAGTAAAGCTACCCTTTTATTCGCTTCAAACATCTTCTTTTCCATTGCTTCAAGGGTGTCTATACTCTTAAGATGAGAAAAGTCTTTTCCGGAAATAGTCTCAGCAAAAGACAAAAAGGCATTTTTAGCCTTCATAATCCAGATGGTTATTTGCGAAAATCCTATAGTACATACATCCGCTAGTCCGTGTATGTAGTGCTTTGCTGTGTGGTAGAGGAAAATTATCACAGTCCCTAGTGCCTTGAATATAGGTATACTTATGTGAGTAAAATTCCACGCTATAGCTTTTATTACTGTTGACACAACCCCCTGAATCCCCAAAAAGTTATTCTTCCATACCCAATAAAGGGCATAAACTGCAAGGGCCACAAGGGCAATCTTAAGCATCAGAGGGGAGAATACTGCGGAAATAAGGCTTTTAAAGCCAAGGCCTATCGCAGTAATACCACTCTTAAGACGTGTCATTACCGTTGCCGTGAGAATTCCTTTTGAGGAAAAAGCGAATAGTGCCACCGCCCCTGATAAGACCCTTGCAGCAAAACCATGCATCGCAAGACCGACTATTTTTAATGTCGAGGCCATTTCAATCAGACCCCCTACCCCTAGCCCCACCTGGCCAACAAATAATAATACTGTCCCAGCTAATAGAAGAAATATCGCTCCTTTACCAATTAACATTTTACTAGCCTCATCCAGCTCTAAAAACTGGGTAACCAAATCCAACAATAGGGGGTAAATTTCTAATAAGGCGGGTAGCATCACAACTGTCAAGACTTGGGATATGAGTTCCCCTATTCCTAACGCTTCCATCGCAGGTCCCAAAAGGGTATTACCCCACATCTGCATCTGCATTCCAAAGAACATTATAGACAAGAATTCCATCTTAAACCGATGCAAACCCTGGGTCATATATCTCACCCATTGTGCCATCCTTGCACCAAAACCTGAGGTAAAGTAATACCCCTGTCTGTTGAGGGCGATTACAGCATCTGTGGGGAGAGTGAGTACCTGTGCAAAAGACTTATTCCGGGCAACTAATAAAGACATTGAATCCGCCCAACCTAGAGCTTTTTTTGAGGCAACATCAATCACATTTCCATGTTTATTGACCGCCATACCAGAGGAAGATAGTGCACTAATCACCGCATCAGGGTATACCTTCATCTTCTTGGAGAGAGTTTGCAGTTGGGATGCTTGGTCTAATGCTCTTGCATAGGCTAATTCTTGTTCACTAGTATGTGCCTTCCCTTTAGGCATTGCCGGGTCTTTGGTAGGCCTTATGCCCCTCTGTGCATAATCCCGTAACTCTTTGGGGATATCTATTCCTGTACTCAACCCCATAGCCATATCCGAAGTGGACTTCTGGATAGACTTATGTATTCTTTCAGCGTCCTGCTGTACCTTCCGGGTGTTTATCGCTTTATAAACAATATCTATATCTATTTGTCTTTTTATAGGTGCCATACAAAGATACCTTTTCTAACTATTTGTATCTCCCCCTTCTTAACAATCTCTCATGTTCCTTCTGCATTTCCATTGAATCTTCCTGAACTCTTTCTAACAGACCCAATATCACCGGCACTGGCATTGAAATCATATCCGAATAGGGAACCCAAGACCCATAAAATTTCATAAAAGCATGGTGAATATCAATTAGACTAAACTCGGGTTCTGAACGAGAAGACTTAGTAAATAGCGATGAGGTCAACTCATTTAATTTTTTTTGGTGGGCTATTTGCTCGGGGGTAGGAGATTCAGTTTGGGCGGGCATCATTTACGACCTTTGGGGAGGTATCTAAAGATTTCTGGAGACGCTCTAGTTCTGCCTTCTGCTCAGGGGAGAGTTTTAGTTTGTCTATCCCAAGGCTGTTCACCTGAAATAACGCCCCTAGTAACGGGAGATACAGATTTGAGATGAATTGGTCTATAAGCACCTCTGCTTGTTCTGGGGCTTTTTTTTCTGGGACACCGTTTTTAATACAGTCCTCAATGAGCCTATCCATAAGAGTGGGGTCTGAGGACAGCACCATTTCTTCTAGTAGGGCCGCCAACATTCTACTCTCCGAAGTAGTCAAACCAGCAAGAGGACTTCCACATTCTTTCATAGACCTCTGTGTAGCGGACACGCATTGGGTAAACTCTCCTAATCGTGCAGGGGGAAGCGGTCTAAAGTAAAATATATCCCCCTCTATTTCAAATTCGACAGGTTCTCCAGCATATTTTCTAATCTTACTAATGTCCATAATAATACATTAGATATATAAATACTCACAATAACTCAAGACCCCTTGTATTCAGATTATCATCAAGGCGGCCCAAAGGATACCAGTAAGCCCAATCGCTGTTCTGTCTTTTAAAATCACAAGGCATTTGTTCTACGAGTGAAGGGTCTATCTTAATATTGTGGGGTTTAAGGGGACCAATAATTTCCATCACCTTCCTGAAGAGGTTTATCTTCCAAGAAGGTAGGTCATGTCGGGGTATACTAAGGTTGGGTGAATAGCCATCTCCAAAATTTTTAGCAAAGAGGGCATCCCACTTCGGGGCATCACAGCATTTCATATTTATATCAATAAACTTTATCTCACGAACAACCGCTTTACCGCTTCCAAATCTGTTCTGTTGAATCCAGTCTACAAGATGGGGGTATGTCTGCGGCAACAGTTCTAACATATAAAACCTGTGCATGAATTATATACACAAAATAAATAATATACCTCAACTAAACATATGCAGTTAGTGCCGCTATGCTAGTCGTTCCGTCTATTGTGGAATTCTGGGTAAAGTTTCCAGCCCCCAATCGGGAAAATGGTCGTGCTTTGAAGGTACAACTGGCTTTCAATATTTTATCCCCCAATGTAAGTGGGCTCATTTCAGTAAACCTTGCATTTGATAGAGAAAGCCTATATCCACAGGACCCAATAGGAACTGCATCGGTGGCCTTCTTGATATTCGTGTCATCAGTAAATAATATAGTCACCCTAAAATTATCTCGATTTCGAGAATTTACAGTAGTTAAACCAACCCCTGCAGATGCAGTGGTGTCCCATTGTGTGGTCATAGTTCCAGAAACATTAACCTTATATGCAGTGTTATAAAACTGTGCTAGACCCATACCAATGTTGGTTTCTCCTGAAGCCTTAGATTCCACATCAAGAGACCTTGGATAAATATCAAATGAAATCTCATATGGCCCATCACCTTCATGAGCTTCCAAACAACCACCATTGGCTAGGTGTATCACTTCAAAATCTCTCTCTCCCAGCTTAATCTCCAAAGAATCTTTATTCATCAAAGCATTCAATTCAACAACTGCTCCATCTGAGGAAGCTCCCTTTGCTTCTATGGTTACATAAGCCCACTGCCCCCAGCTTTCAGGAACATTTACACTTGTCATATATGTATTTCCTACAAGACTATTTAAATGTCCTCTTTAATGTTAATTAAAGTCTGGTGTTAATTATTATGTCTTCGAATTCTAATAAATTTCACACCCTATCCAATATTACCCTCCCCTCAGGCTCTCGTAGAATGTCTATTAATTCTTCGTATACCCTCACTCATGAATTGTCTAAAATGATTGCCATGTATCTCCTAAAAGCAGGATACGACCTGCCGACTGTCGAGCTAGTGTTGTCTTGTATAAAATGTAGGGTGGATGCCGTCTCTAAAAGTGTAGATGATGTTTTGGATTCCAATAGAATTAAGCCGGACACAAAAGCCCCCGAAGTATTTTGTGAGGCCAAAATAGGCAAGTACCAGACAGACCTTGTATATGGAAATCAAAAATGTGTGGTTGAAATAGACCATAAGCACGATACTCCCCAAGAGAAAGTAGACTATCTGTCTGAGAGGGGGTTTTCAGTATGGGTGATAAAGGTCTAGCCCGGCAACTATTTAAATATCCTTTATGGATGATTATATAGTCTGAGTGTAATAGCCGTTTATGCCGAAATATAGTCCCCCCCATCTAGAATTCGGGGAAAACGACCGAAAAGTTTTAGAGTCTATACACTCCCAACTTGAGGCTATGATTTCTGCAAATAGGGAGCTGAGGGAATCTATATCTGAAATTCAAAAGGATGTAAAGGCACAGACCACAATTTCGGCCAGGTTAGAGGAACACCAGAAGGCGGTCAATGGTTCGGTAAGGCGGCATGAATTAAGGCTTCAGGTTGTGGAAGATGAACTAAAAGCCTGTAGGCGTGAGGTATATGAAGTGGATAAGCAACTTACCGGACAAATCCATGCGATTGACCTTTCCAACAAAGATGCTCTTTTTAACCATCACAATAAACTTAATGCTAAGATTCATTCTAATTCACTCCTGCTGGGCATCCTCCAAAATAAGGTAGTCTGGATTCTCACCCTCCTCTCACTGATATATACAGCATGTGCTCAGGGGATAATATGACTAACAGATATATGTCTTGTCTGGAATATATCCACCACAGATGCAAAGTGTTGAAACAAGGGCAGTCCCCTGAAGACTATATGTTGTTCTTGGAAGTCTTATCCAAAACAGCCCGTTTGGGTGAACTTTGATAAGAGTATTTATAGGTTTTGTCTATAATTATATATGACAATTCACGAACTTGTTTCAGGGTTCATTGAGTCAGTAAAAGGGGAAATCGCAGAAGCCTCCATGAATGGTAAGTCCTATTCGATTGATTTCTTAGAATTAGATAAATATTCACCAGAGTTGGGCGACGAGTTACTCGATAATCCAGATTATATTATCGAATTGCTCAATGATGCAGTTATTGAACTTGGATTGCCGAATTCCCCATCGATTGGGGTAAAAAACCTCAACAAAGCCTCAAAAGTAAGCTTAAGGGACTTAAGAGTGAAACATATTGGAAAATTGGTTTCAGTAGAAGGTATTGTAAAGCTAGCTTCAGAAGTCTTGCCTAAGGTTTATGAGCTTTCGTGTGAGTGTTTAGAGTGCGGCAATGTGTTTGATGTGCCTCAGGAAGGAAATTTTATAAAAACCCCCAAGATGTGCCCTAATTGCGGAAGAAATGATATTCAAATTAGCCACAAAAAAAGGTATGATTGCCGATGGCTGGCCATACAGGAACCCTATGATTCGGATACACGACCCGGAGAAACAAGGGTATTCCTCAAGAAAAGCCTGACAGATTCAGAATTTCAAAATCAGTCTGACCCGGGGAATCGGATTACAGTTGTAGGCATTGTCCGAGAGATGACAAAATCTCAGAATAGGGTAGAGTCCACTCAGGAAGAATACTTCATAGAAGCACTGTATATCGAGTCTCAAGACAGAGATATTGACGACCTGAATCTTTCCCCAAAAGACATCGCAGAAATTGAATTGTTAGCCCAATCCCCAACCCTGCTCCCCACCCTCGTTGGCTCATTTGCTCCAAGCATATACGGCAATGAGCAGGTAAAGGAAGCTTTATTACTGCAAGCTGTGGGGGGTGTGTCTACAATTCGACCTGATGGCACGAGGGTGAGGGGCAATTTGAATGTTCTGCTCATTGGAGACCCCGCAACGAGTAAAACTCAACTCTTAAAAGCTACAACCTCATTAATTCCACGAGCAAGGTATGTCTCAGGGACAGGTGCGACCTCTGCGGGGCTTATCGCTTCTGTGAGGCGAGATGAGTTCACAGGAGGGTGGGTTCTGGAGGCGGGGGCTGTTGTGCTGTGCAATAGAAGCCTCTTAGCTGTTGATGAATTTGAGAAGCTAAACAAACCAGACCAAGTGGCTCTGCATGAGGTTATGGAAAGCAATAGTGTCAGTATCTCAAAAGCGGGAATAAATGCAACCCTCCCCGCACATACATCCATCCTCGCAGGAGCAAATCCAAAGTTGGGTCGATTTGACAGCTTTATGTCCATTTCTGAACAGATAGATATAACCCCCACACTTCTATCCCGGTTTGATGTGCGATTTGTACTTAGAGATGAGCCAGATGAGGCCAAAGATTCAGCAATTATAGACCATATTATCAATACAAGGCTTGGCGAGTCCACTCCAATTGTCCCCCCAGAATTCTTAGTAAAGTATCTTCTGTATGCAAAGAGAAAGGTCTCTGAGGTCACACTAACAAAAGAGGTCTTGCAAGCAATTAAAGATTATTATACTTCATCAAGGAAGTCTTACTGCATGGAAAATAAAACACTTCCACTCACACTCAGACAATTTGAAGGGATGGTCAGACTATCGCAGGCATATGCAAAGCTCCATCTCAGAACCCAAACCACCCTTGAGGATGCTTCTAATGCTATTAAGCTAATGGAATACTCGCTAAAAAATCTGGGGTTTGACCCTGAATCCGGACAGATAGATATAGACCGATTAGAGTCAACCACAACTTCCACCCAAAGGAGCAGGACTGATTGTGTGCTAGCCATCTATAATGTTCTCAGTAGTCAGGGTGATGTTTATATAGACGACTTAATCTCAGCGTGTGAATCTAAAGGTATTCCTAATCCAAATAAAACAATTGAAGAGATGCTTAAGAGATGTATTTTTTACTCCCCAAGGAGCGGATTAATTGAGGTGGTTTAGGGTGCAAAGTCATAATCTCTCCCCACCGGGGGTCACCACTTACATTAACCCCCTGTTCAGCGACAAATTGAATCAACTCGGCAATACCTTTGGGGGACAGGTCATACTCCCCAGAAAGGCCTTGGAGTTTAATTAAATCATCATATCTTGTGCTTTCTGGTCCTTCCTCAGGGATATTTTGCATCACAGTAATCTTATTTGAATCTGGCGATTTTTGCAGATTAAAGAACTCACAAATCCAGCATATGATGCGATTCGCATCTCCCCCATGCACCTCTGTATTTAATTGCTCAAGCTGGCATCTTATTTCTTCTCTCAGCTCATCTTTGAGAACTACTAGCCCTAGAGTGTAGGGTAACCCCGGGAAGTCTGCAAAGGTTTTAAAATCTGAACATATTGGGGGACTCCTGTCGGGCAGGCCTATCTTAAGACTCGATGGCAGAACCATATATAAGGTCTTCACACTTTTTACAATAGGCTGGATAGTCGTTTGAAACAAAGCAGAGGGTCGGGTCTTTTATGCAGTAGTAGAAATTCACACCGGACAGCGATTTTCTTGAAAAAGAATAGTCACATACCATAAACTATAAATAGAATAGATTATATATTTATGACATTCGAAAATGTCGTGGACAAAAAAAGCTGGTATGCCGAAGTTTGTCTGAGAGTAAAACAGCATTCTGATATTTTAGCCCATCTTAAAGAAGTAAACAGCCCTTATCTTGAAGGCCTAAAGGCTGAGTCTTATGACAATATCATCAATCTCAATACTGTCAAATCTATGTATGAGTTCTCCCCCGAATGTGCCATTTGTTATCGAGACCCCGATGGGGTTTTAGGAGTGTCTATTATGCCCGACAAAAAAGATGCCGACCGCGTCTATCGTGAGCATAACGATAGAGCATACCGAGATGTAGTATGATAATGCCCCCTGCTTATCCGGTTCATTTAGACAGCGAAACCCGTATCAGGGCTATTTATGAGACCATCTTCCCTTCAATTTATTCCTCTTCTTTTGAGCCTGTTGAGAAATTAGACCGCCTTGACAGATACAGAACAATTGCCTATTTTCTTGCCGATGCTTTAGAGTCTGAACAAAGAAAGAAAGCCTTAATTCCTCTTGAAGAGAAATTTGAAATGTATTTCAACCTATCAAAGGAGATTTAGCCTATAGACTGCTTTGACATAGCCATTATTTGATTGCAAACTTTCGTATGTCAAGTAGCCGTGCGTTTCCTTGTCTGCATAGAAGTATATCGTTTTTGGGAAGCTATTTTCAATAGCCAGGTCCCTCAGCTGTTTTTTGATTAGTTCAGACATACCCCACCCATTCATTAGATGTTTTTGTTTTCCCCCTTCTGCTCTCTCCTACTTCTACAATCCAGCCCCCAAGTGCAGGATTAAGCCCTCGCCTTCTTGTATAGTCCGAATCCCCCTGAAAAGTCCCTGTAAGATATGCTTGAGTTCCCTGATAGTCCATATACATCGAGTTGTGTAAATGCCCCATAGCCAAGACATCGGGGTAAGTTGAAATAGGTCGTTCCCTTAGATAGGTCTGAATTTTATAGCTATTCCCACTCCAGATGACCCGCCCATTCCTTCTGACAAGGATTACATGGTTGGGGACCTCTACACAATAGACTTTACCAGAATATCTCACTTTTTCGGGGTATTTATTTATTGTGGGGGTATTCTGAAAGTGGCTTAGTGAGACCCCCGTCTTGCTTATTGTAGCACCATAACCGCACTTAAGCAACAATTCTTGCATACCGTCTTTCAAGTCATCGCTTACAGTCCTATATAAGCCCCACCCTCCCATTATACTATCCTTAGTTCCACCCCCCTCAAAGGCAGATTCTAAAAAAATGCGTATCTGTCTTGGTGAAAGTTCTTTTATAAACTCAGGGATTCTCTTATTGTAAGCTCCTTTGCCACAAAGCCTATCTAGCTCTTCTGATAGCTCGGCCCCCGGTATCGCAAATCGTTTGTAATTCATTTGGTATCCCCACCCAAGCTTATCTAACAGGCTTTTAATTTTTTTTCTCCCCCTGTCCCTTATTTGAGTAATAAAAGTTCCATATTTGGAGGTGTGCCCCTCAGATATATACCAACCTAAAAATTCTAAAAACAAATCCATATTCACTGAGCCAAAATGCCTGGGCTCTTGAGAGGCATAGCGTTTTTTGTTTCGGTAGGGGATATCGTACCACAGTCTTTCTTTGCCTTTCCACCAAACCTCCTTGCTCATCTGCCACTTTTGTCTGAAATTTAAGCCCTCTTTAAACAAGTCTTGTGCCTCCACCAATACCCACGACATATCTACTCTGGTATGGCTTTTTTGTGGAAAGCTCATTTCTTTTAGCCTTTTAATCATTTTTGGATATCGCCTTACGAATAGCCTGTGGTTTGGGGTAACCAACAAGTCAAAGCTTCTTGCCTTGAAGTGTAGCATATCTCCCACATAATCTTCTTTAATGATATCGGTGGGTCTCTGCCATTCTAAGTAGCCCTCAGAGTCTCTTGTAGCGACCTTGTCCTTGAAAGACACATCTTTGAATAATTTCCATCCCTTGAGGGTTAAAATCTCAGTATCATCCGAAAAACACTTTGAGTAGGGGCTTCCGCCGGAGGGGTGGACAAGCTCCACAACCTTCCCGTCTGGCAGTTTTACATTTCCGTAATATTGACCTAAAAACTCAAAGTCCTCTCTCTTTGAAGATACCAGCTTAACAGGGTCTATGCCCTGATTTTTGTATGAAGATGTGTCGTGATTTCCCGAAATAATATATACCTTCCTTTTGTTTGATTTGGGGATTAGGTCATCAAACAAATCTATTTGCCCTTGAAGGTTTACGCACCCATCTTTTAGGTCATTTAATTGACCCCGATACATTCCGACCCCTGCAAACAAATCCCCCGAGTGAACTATTTCCTTTACCCCTGATTCATCGCAGTAATCCAAATAATCAAGCAGTGCGTTCTCGTAACATCCCCTATCTCCAATATGCCAATCTGAAGTAAGGGCAAAATGGTTGGATTTCAGTTGAGGGGCTTCTTTTTGAGCCTCAAGCAGGGGAACAGTATATACCTTTTTTCCTTTTATTTTCTCCTCCCTTACATTCACTCCCGCCGAGTTCAGGGCTTGGATACATTTGTTAATTTCTTTTTTTGAAAAATTAGTATCAGATGCAATTTCAGAAATGGAGAGGGGGTTATCTTGAAGTAATCGAAAGACCCGCCTTTCTCGACTATTCATATATTTATATGGGGAAGGACTATTTAAGCCTTCCCAGTAGGGAGGTATGCACAAAAAATAATATTGGGATTTAGAGAAGTTTTTTCTCGTAGAGAGAAATTCTAGGGGGCAAGTGCACTTTAAATGCCCTATCTCAACTTAAAAAATAAAAAAGATATTTATCGGAGCGACAGTCATCTATTGTTTTTTTAGGGCTTATTTTTCTAACGCATATATTGCTTTCTGGTCGTTAGTAATTTGCTCAACAGCCACCATAAATGCTTTGTTCTTTTCAGATTGTGGCGAATCGGCGTCTACACCCCCCTCAATGAGCCCTTCATCCCCAAAGTCTATTTTCCTCAGTGCGGTTACTCCTTTTTCACCAACCTCTAAGATACTATACCCTCTCTGGTCAAGATATCTCATTACAGGCATTATATCTTTGAAGTAGACTGCATGGATTCTTACTGCGGCTCGGATGATGTCCTTTGTCTTCACTGTGGGTTTGTCCTCTCCTTCTTGCTCTTTAGAGGTCTCTTCTGTTTCAATAGGTATTGACTGCTTAATGAGTTCTATTGAGAAACCTACTTGCGGCAAGTTTTCAGAGTTTGTTTCTTCGTCTGTCATAATATATATATGTTTTAATAATGTTATGATTGATTTGATAAAGGCGATTTTAGACCCATGGGAGCTTCTCAAGTTCTTGTGTTTTGTAGTGGCTACAATATGCGTTGGATTCGCAGGCTCATTGATATTCATCGAAAAAACACTCTCATTTGAAACAGGTCTTTTACTGTTATGCACTACTTTGGCTTGTGGTATACTGTATTTTGCAATAGAGATATATAATGAACTGCAATGGCTTAAAAAGGAGCTAACTGTAGAAGAATTCTGTGGTTGTGTGGATGGGGATGTGTACCCTTATTATCTGGACTATGTCAATTAGACAAGAGATGGACCCTCTCAAGGAAGGGATATGCTGTTGCGTGTGTGGAAGGTGGGTTGGTCAAACTTATGGTATTCACATTAGCCGGTCTGAGGGCAAGGCTATTACAAGGTACCTCTGCACGAACTGCAACCGCCGGGTATCTGTCAAAATAGAGCAAGACAAATACTCCCTAGAAACAACGGTACAGGAGGGGTGTCGTGGACTGAATTCTAGAGTGGGGGCTCTTGAGCGTAGATTAGGTGTCATCCCATTAAAAGAGGTGTTGGGTCTTGCACATGAAGGTGGTGCGGAAGATTCTAGGATATCCGCCAAAAAAACTACTGTAAGCGTAGTAGGGTGGTATTGGGAGAATAGGGGCTATCCTTAATTGAGCAGTACTTGTTTGAAAAGGATTGGAGAAATTATCTTAAATCCAGATGATGTTATGGCTTTAGTTGCAGATGCAGAGGCATTCCTTAGAGAACATGGGGAAATGTAGCAAGTGCGGGGAATGTTGCAGAATAATCTGCTATAATGTGCCTAAAAGGCGGTACACAAGAGAAGAGAGAAGATACTTTGAAATAAGGGGTATTAAGATAGAGCCCGTAAACCACCAGACTGACCGGCATATAATCTACTCCCCCTGCCCTATGCTAAAAGGGAATTTGTGCAGTATATGGGAAACCCGACCTGAAATGTGCGACTATAAAAAAGCGACTATGCCTATTTACCGCCCTAAGTGTTGCACAGATTAATAGAGAAAAGTGGGAAGAGTAGGACATGGGGGAATGCCATAGGGAAGACTACTGCGGAGATGATGGATATTGACACCATAGAAAAGATGAAGGCAATTCTTTTCAAATCTACTCGTCTTTCTGGGGTTTCTTAATAGCGGGCTGTTTTGTTGCCTCCGGCTTTGAGTAAGAATCCCATTTATTGTTGTCTACTGAAGGTTTGTCCTCACTAGAGGCTTTCTTCGGCTTATCAATAATCATCTTCACCCCCGGGTTTAGAACAATATCCGTACCGGGAATCGCCCTAAAACCTTCTTCATTGTTGAAGTAACACACCTTCCCATCTCCTATTTCTTTGACAATCATAACATAACTACCCCTAGAGTTTATAAATGTGTGTAAGGAACTAGGTTATTTTGAGTGCTTTGTCCACATATCCCGGAAGATATGAATCTATATCCTTAGATAGCTTCCTCAGTGCCTTTGCCGCAGTATGCTGAGCAGGTACTCCCTTCACAGATATTGACCTTGATATTGCATAAGCCGCACTTATAATCCCCTTCCCACTATTATCGGTAACACCCTTCGCAATCATCCACTTTAATATCGGTCTCGTGGATACCCTTTTACCTTTGGGAACTGACCACTTGCCACTAGCACCCTTTTTAAGCTTGGGCCTACCACCCTTACCGGGTCTCTTCACACCCCATTCAACATATTGGGCATAAGGGCTCCTCTCATCCCCAAAAGCTACTGTCACCTTTTTCATACTGTGCTGGGGCATGACTTTCGGGGAGCGGTATAGATTACCTGTGGCTATGGTGGGCATTCCACTCTTCTTAGGTCTTTTGAGTTCAGCCCGCAATTCTTCAACCAGCCTCTCACCCACCTTCTCTGAAACTTCTGCCCCCACTTTATTAAACACTTTCGGAAATAGTATAGACTCCTTTGATAGCTCTTGAGCACCCCTCATCTCTACCTCTACCCTCATAATCCAAAATAGTTATATCTCACATTAATCTCTCCTGCCCTCCAGATAATCCCATCACTCTCGTAATCTGAAATTTCTGTCCGTGGTGTTGGAGAGTTGTAGTCTATTTGGAGGTTCTTGTGGCGTAGGGTATGTGTTCCATCATCTAGGGTCTCAGATAATAAGACTTCTCTTATCTGGTCTAACAGATTATCTCTATCTTCTTTGGCACTAATCCCACTTGCGAGTACTTTAATTGTTGTCTCAAATACACATGGGCCTCGTTGAGCTTGGTTCAGGGGTCGGTCTGAGATGGCTGCGGAGACAATATACACCCTAGGCATATTTCCAACCACTCTATCTTCCCTCTCCTCTCCAACAAATACCCATTCTGAAGGTTCCCTTGGGGGGTCTTGAGTATCTGTGAGGTTATTCACCAACAGGTCTTTTATAAATTCCCTTAATGTCGACACCGCCTTTGAACGCACAACAACTACCATTTTTGTGGGAGGTGCCGCCTCGTTCCGGGTATAGATAATTGTGGGTCATCTTCGGCTACGCTCCCGAGTGAGGCCTGTAGCGACATGATATGTGTCTCGTACATCTTTCTGAACTCTCGGGAGAGGTCGGGTTGCCTCAAGATATCCACTTGGTCAAGATGCTTTATAAGTACTGAATCACACCCCAAGAAACACAGGGATAATGTGAGGTATATGCATGCTAATTTCAGGTCATTATCGGTTAGATATGTGGGTCTTGACCAGTAATCAACCACAATCTCTTGTAATCCTTGACTTGAGGGGGCTTCAGACAATTCAAAATAACCATATTTTGGATTAACACTGCTTACTTCAAGTTTAGTTCTTTCTCCTTCACTAGATATAGCATATACTTCTATATCAGTAGGGTTGACAAGCCCGTCTTGATTGCCATCGGCGATAGGTCTCAGCCTTGTGTAAAATGTTTTATTTGTTCCGTCGATTATGTTTTTTCGTTCATTATCAATATACTGTACCCGCTCATTGTCAACCTGTATAAATAAATCCTGAGTCATGTGTATCTGGGCTAAGTGTATGCAGTTCACAATCTCCTCATCACTTATTTCTTCTGCGGTTAATTTACGCCTAGCCAAGCCTCTGACCTCGTCAACAGTGCAATACATAATAGTATCCCTGTCCGAACTATATATTAGCTCTTCGCTACAAGAACAGCGTAGCAATTATCATCGAGATTATAAGTAAAGCCAATTACTGAGCCTTTGGGGAGACTACCTATCTCGGCCAGAATCTCTGAAATACTACCCTCTAGAGTATAGTAGTTGCCTGCCAACACCTTAGTTACTGTCATAATACTATTCCGTGGAGTATTTAAACCATATCCCGCCCTTCCTCGTTTTTGTTATCCGGGAGAACGCCCATAACTTGGAAATAGGCGTAGCATTGTTTTGGAAAGCCAGTATTGACCTTTCTCCGCTTAATTTTTGAAGTATCTTTATACTCGAGGGGTGTCAGCTTACAGGCCATCTTTTTCATAAACTCCATCTTTTTAGAATCTACATGCCCTGAAGCGATTGGAAAATACTCTAACATTTGGTCTACACAGGATTCATCAACTGTTATGTCCATCACAGAAACCTCTCTTACACAGGGTTGGTTTATCTCACCCCATTTATTTTTAACTTTGATATTGTGGATAAAGTCAAACACCTTCTGTTTGTCTCCGGGGGAGTGTTCCGCTAAAACAATCACATGCATATCTATTTACCCGCTTTTTTCTTTTTCCTCCATTTGGCCATGACCTTTCCCGCTAGCGAAGCATCTTTGACATCAAACACAGAATCTTTGTTGAGGTCACCGGCTATCGGGGGTGTGCAATTCTTACAACCCTCTTCTTTTACCTTGGGTTCGGCTATAGTTTCTTCTCTGGGTGAAGGCTTTTTTTCTTCCTCATGCTTATCTGCTACAGCAGACTCAACAATACTCTTCCCTACAAAGAGATTTGCTTTGACTGCATCAACAAGACGTTTGTCTGTAACCTCTTCACCTGCGATTATTTTAATCGGACCTTTAATTGTCGCCATAACATATCTACTTCAAGTATATATTATTGCTAAATTATGCTGAAAATAACAATCGAGGGCACACCCATTAGCATTAATCACTTATATGGTTCTAGGGGCTCAAGGAGGTTTATGACTTCTAGAGGAAAACAGTTCAAGCAAATGGTCTCCGACTTGGCTTCTAGCCTCGTAGAAGGGAATAAGATATACCCCACGCCACACCCTGTAGAGGTAGAGCTGGCATATTATTTTTCCGACAGGCGTAAAAGGGATATCCAAAACCTAAACAAAGAAGTTCTGGATGCCTTTAATGGGATAATTTATGATGATGATTCTCAGGTTGTAAGGCTGGTTCTATCCAAGCACATATCAAAACACAAGCCAAAAACCGAAATTAAAATACGCATCAAGAAGACTTCTCAGTAACCTCTACTGGCTGTGCTTCTAATACCCTTCTTACAAGCTCTACTTCATTCTTGGAAAACCCATGAACTGAAGTTATAGCATTGTGCAATCTCTGGTATTCTTCTTCTTCTAGCAGAACCCATTCCCCATCTTCGGACGGAGGACTGCTGAGTATTTTAGTTGCAAGTTCATTTGCTTTAAGGAGGTCCATACCCCCTAGCCGCAATTCCGGGTGGAAGAGTATGTTTGCGAGGGAAGCCCTCACATCATAAGGTATTTTTTTGGGTCTGCCGGTTTCAGTATCGGATACTTCAATATCATAGGATTTCAAATTAATCTTTCTCATAATAATACCTACAATGTATATATACCTTGCTTACACTACAATTCTACAATAATTTAATATCAAAAATAAAACTATGCTTCAGTATCAGTCAGCATGATGTAGTATGGTGTTGTGCCAATTAATATCCTTATTGCGTGTGTTGCTTGTGAGGCGGTATTTGGTTGTAGGAATTTACCCGATGAGGCAGTTACGCCTTGGATATTGAACAAATGCCCATTTGAATCAAATGTTCCAGCACCGGACCCATTAACGCTTATATAGAAGATACTCGTTGCTGTTCCCGTAGAAGCACTTGCCCCTAAATTCAGCTCACCTTCAAACAAGGCATATGTACCTGTTGTAGTTCCTTCTGACAAATCCATTTCTGCACAAAACGCAGAACCTAGACCTGTGGTCATACCTTCAGTCCCATAAGTTACCTGTGCTTTCAAAGCATTGCTCCACCCTCCAAGTGCAACGTTAGAATCCAGATGGAATCTTGCTCTACCTCCAACACCACCCGCTCCAGTCATTGTCTGTTTGACATACATGCTTTCTACAGCTATGCTTCCTGAGGTGGAATCACTTGATAGAGCCATTGTGACTTTGTCGGCTACAGTTACAGTTCCATCTAGGGTGATGTCATCTTCGCCGGTGCCGTCTGCGGAAATTGTTAATTTTCCATCAGCCCCCGAGCTCAGATATATGCCTGAATCACGGAATTGTATCTTCTTGTTCGTTGAAACCAAAGAGTCCGCTTTGAAGGTTGCTGTACCTTCCACAGTAAGAGAATCAGTGTGGGCGTCTCCAAAGACCATTGAACCATCTATCCTAAGTGTTTTGTATACAACAATCTCGTCAAACCATCCCTTGCCACCAAGTACGCCTAATGTGCGACTTTCTGCTACCATACATCAATACCTATCATAAGTATTTATATGTTCTACACCATATAGCTTTTTTTAAGAACATTCGAGAGATTTAACTCACACTCTTAAGTTAATTTCAAAAAGAAAATTAAAAAAATTACTGGTCAGCCACCTTAATAAGGCAAACTGCTTTTGGTTCAAGTATCTGTGCTTTATAGGCTTGGTTCAAGTAGAAGCAGTGGAGTGCTTCATCTTTCTTGTACTCATAGTCTATCTGCGGCTTCTCTTTCCATGCAAGTACTCCAGCTACAAGCAAGTCTCCACCCTGCTCACCATTCGTTCCGACCATTATACCGCAGTGTCCATTGGCTCCCCATGTTCTTGAGGATTCATTGGTATCTGTGGCTCCGGATACGAAAGCTGGTGTGTTGGTGGTTTCGATTATCCTTATGCCGAGGTAGTTCTCTACTTCGCCCTTAAGGACAACATCATTGCTTCCATACTGGGATGCATTGACAAATTGAGGGTCTTTCCTTAGCTGACCTACCAATTCGGGTGATAAGAAAACCATCCTTGCAACATAGTTGTTTGCGGCAAGTTTGGTCTTAGCATCTGAGATTAGTCCTGGAGTGATTACATCTCCTGTGGTCAAGTGGTCTACCTGAGTGGCATCTCCACCATACACAACATTTGTTACGGAGGTGTCCATCAACATAGATGCAATAGATACATCTACATCCTGGGCAAGGGCTCTTGCGGCTTGATACTGAACGTTCTCAAGCATGTCCACCATAGTGGTCATGGCTGTCTGCTTAGAAACCCTTAGTTTTCCAAGCTTCCAGTCGGAAGTGCCTATCCTTACCGAAACAGTTGAGATATTGTTTACTTCAGTCCCGTCTCTTGCAGTACCTTCTCCACCTCCTGGCGAAAAGTCCACCTCAAGCTCTGAAGTCATACGTGGAATCATCACAGAGTCTGCTCCGTAATTCACCATGTATTCATTCTGCATTACAGCTTGGTCGAACCTTTTTAGCCCCTCAGCGTACTTGATAATCTCGGTTGCCCAGACAATACCAGTAACACCTTTGGTTGCGGGTGTTGATGTTGCAATACCTGTGGTTGCAGTAGTTGTGTCAGCCAATTTGACAGATACAGGGAAGTCGTGCAGTGCAGCGGTTTCTTTCTTTAGAAGGTAGTCGCTTAGCTTTCGCTTCGTGAATGAGCTTTTAACCTCTTCAAACATTCTGCTCATGTTACATACCGTTCTGGGCCGCAAGCATAGCTTGTGCCTGTGCTATTCGCACTTCCTCGAATGAAATCGTATTTGGATTTGATGGGGTGTCCTGCCTGACAGTTCTTCTGGCTTCCTGAAGTTTTGCTTTTGTTCCTGCAAGCTCCTTAGTTTTCTGCATAAGCACAAACTCTTTTGCTGCAAGGGTGATAAGATGTTTTGCTGGGGCTTCGGATTTGTGGTCTTTGAGGTAGGTCTCAGTGAACTTCCCAAGCTCTGGGTTGACCTCCTTGAGCACGGCCACAACATCTGCGGTCGGGTCTTCAGGGGCAACATCCTCATCTTGGTTTTTCGCTTCAACTTCTTCCTCTTCATCATCCTTTTCATCATCCTTTCCATCCTCTTCTTCCTCAGCGTTCTCTTCTTCTACTTCTTCTTCAGGTCCTTCAATACTCGCTTCAACTTTTTCAAGTCTCTTGCTGAGTTCTTCAATAGCCCTAAGAACTTTCTCCATATCTGTTTCCTCTACTTCGTTGTCGTCTCTAGTCTCACTTAGTTTTTGTTTGGATTTACTCATTGTATTTCCTCCTCCACTATCCGGTTTATAGACAAGGTCTCCCTTATCATTCAGATAGCAGAAGTTTACATGTTCGGGCTTAACCAAACTTTTTATTAGAATATTTTCCCCAAGGTCACATGACTTAAACGCATTGGGGTGTATATAGGTTGTCTTTAAGTGGACCCCATCTTTATCGGAATTTAAATAGGTCGTCTTTACCGCAGGTTCCCAGACTAGACTAAAACGAGAGATATTGAAATCTACCATCGCACCATCACGGTCTATCCCCACTATTTCGGGGGATATCCCAAACATGGCTCCACCCTCTAATTTGTTTATTTCGTTAAGGTCATAGATATAAATATCTCCTCGTAAATCACCCACGCTATCATACCTTAGATTGTCCACCTTCCCAACCCAAGTCTTAACACCAGGCTCAAGATGGTCTGCAATTATCGAACAAGTCTTCTCGTCCCATATCGTGTTCTGAAAGCAGGCTTCTATTTCTTCAGGTGGGTAATACATATCGTTAGCCATACCCGCACTCAGCAAAGGCCAATTCTCTCTCTTAAACACTTTAACCATGGTATAACCTCTATACCACTACATATATATTTAATAGTATGTCAATTGACACATCAGAGTTAAAATATATACTTTTGCGGCAAGGGGAGTTATGGCAACTGACACACAGTATGTTTCACGGAAAGGGATTTTCTTTCCCGATGGTTCAGCTCATAAATTATTCTCTGAAACTGCCTTAGGCGGAAAATTGGGCACAGGCTGGATTCTTGTGGGGAATATGCTGGAAGTCGGAAGGCACTATTATGTTATGGATGAGCATTACTGCTATGGAATTATCGACATTCTAGAACAGGAAACTATGAGCCGAAGCCACTATACAGAGGAAGGATTTAGCGAAGAAGATGTGGACCGGGTATTCGGGGATAGTGAACAGATATATCTGACTACCTATAAAGTTAGGCAGAGGTTCTTTTCAAATGTCCCTTGCCATATAGAGTCTGTTCGGGGAAATCTTGTAGAATCCTTCATATTCACGAAGGCTTCGAGCGGACCTTCGGGAGTGTGGGTATTATCTGAATATACAGACAAGCCAGTGGCCTTGCGAAAACAAATATTGGGCGAAGCCGGAAAAAATCTGCCTTGCGGCGAGGTTAAGATATTGCTGGGTGATAATCCTGGGGAGTCTTATGTTGCTTTGTTAAACGAGAAACAGATGGGTGATTTGCTGTCAGGTAAGAATGGAATTAAACTGCCTTGCTTAAATAGATATGGGCCTTGCGGGGACAGGGAGAAAAAGACTTTATTGACTGGAGAAGTTAAGCCGATTCTTAGCGGGGGCTTGCCTGCCGCTAAATTCACTCAGCCAAATTCTAAGGATTGGGTAGTTTATCTCTAGAATATCCCTTTGGGGGTAGTCCACATCTTCTGCCCGGGAATAAACCTCTCGCCATGAGGGTGAACAATCCGTATATCTCGCTTAAGCTCACCCCTTTTACCCTTCTCAAAACTTAACTGCTCCATATCAATCTCCATTCCATCATACCCTATTTCTACATCTGAGTGAATATTTGAAAAATAGCAGTAGGTGCGAATCCGTTTGTTGGCTTTGTTGTACTCCGGAAAGGACTTGCCAATATGGGTTAATACCGCCTTGTAGGGCTTATACTTAGAAATGCACCCTATAGCCTGTTCAATTGACATGTGCCCCCGGAGTGTTTTTTTGAAATATGTTAGCGAATCTATAGCCAAAAAATCAAGCCCATCAAAGAAACATTCTGATTCGGGAGGTATCTCATAAACATCTTTTGCAAGCATAGCCTTATTGATTTTTATTGCTGTTGTGCTATGATTACAGCCTTTACTAAGCACTTCTGTATGGATTACCCCCACAGGGGTTATCTTTGCACCAAATAAAGTGAAAGGAACCCCCGCAGAAAAATAGTGTTTGTTTGGGAGGGTATATCCGCAAAGATTTTCAATATAGGTAAGGTTTGGCTGCGAGGCATATACAGGAATATCTTTAAAGGTTTTTATGCAATAGCCTAGCCCCCCCGAAGCTTTAGAGTGGGCGTGGGTAATAATAATCGCATGTATATCTACAATATAGTTCTGGGAAAGCTGGTCCTTCACCATAGGGGTGGGGTCCACTAAAACATTTTTTCCGGAATAGGACACCACGAAGGAAGCTGGGGTGCGTTTATTCCGCCTAACTCCCCGGAGTGGTATCGCCGACCCAGAGCCCAAAAACTTTATCTTCATCCAATATCACCGCCCTTCTCTCCTTTTGCGTCTTCGTCTACTGAAAGAATAGTATCATCCAGTGCCGAGCCTTTGGAAAAAACCCTTGGGGGAAGCAGTATTTGGTTAGTTCGGGCATATTCCAACATAATCAGTTCGTTAAACTGCTCACAGAATATGTCTCGGTATACCCGGCTCTCCATCAAGAGGAACTTCAATTGAGTTACTAGAGTGCTCCTATTGGTTGCATCTCCAGTGCCCATAGAGAGGGATTTTGGAATCCCCAGACCTGAAAGCTCTTGGTCCACAAGGTGGTCAAATGTATCCCCAACACCCTTGAGCCCAGCCGACTCGAGGGTATGGACATCCATATAATAAGGCACTGCCAGGGTTTTTCTGTAATTGAGGTCTTTAATAAGCCTTTGCCCCTCCTCAATCATTGGGCCAGATGGTGGGTGTGTGGGGTCTCCCACCTTGTTTATAATTATCGGAAAACCCATCTTATTAATTGAAATCGCAAATCCAGCTTCAGCTTCAGCCTTTCCCAGACTCGCATTATAAATGGGTTCAATAAAGCCAATTCCATTCCAGTTGTCGCCAACGCTATCAAAGTAAAATCTCACAATCCTGTGGGGCTCTAAGGTTATGCCGAATTTGCCTCCGGGCAGAGAAATTACCCGGCCTTTGACCTGCGGGGAACTCCTCATATCTGTAGGAATATACTGCACATATCCTTTTGGTCGGCCATAGTCATCAACCGCAATATTCCCTTGAGTGTCTCTTAGATAGTCGATTGTTTTTGAATCCAGCAGAATAAACCCGATAAGCCTCTCTGAATTGTCATAAACCCTCTCAACCCAGGCATTCCCGTATATGCCCGCTACTTTGAAAACCTCTCGCTTAAAGGAGCTAAAAGAATTTGCTTCGAGGAAGGCATCCACCTTTTGCGGATTTGCAGTACCATACCGCACTCCAGGGTAGAAATCAAATGCCAGTGTCTTTTTGGTAATAGAGGATTTCACAAGCGAGTCTGTAAGGTAAACATACTCGAGTTCTGTTGGGTCAAGTCTCCGTATTGTCCGGTCTTTAGTGCTCCTCGCGGTAAAGGACATCTTCACTGTAGAGTCTACTTCACTTAAGTTTTGTGCCCGGAACATTGGCTTTTCACCCAACAGCCCTTTAACAAATTTCTCCATAGTCATTCAACCCCGCCCCCACGCCTTATCGTGGCAACTATCTGCATAAACCTTATCCCTAAATACCACACCCCCCCATGTGCAATCACTCCTATTAGACTCAGAGGGTATCCCATAAAGTAATATGTCACAATATTTGAAAGGAACCCATAGCTTATTATCAGCATTATAGAATTCCTTGCGGTGTCAAACTTGGGGGAAAGTATAGTGTCAACCCCTCTTTTATACTTTCTTTTAACCTTCAGCTTAACACTTCTAAACACCAGACCGATTTGCCTTAAGGTATCGGCGGTTGTTTTCGATTGTTTCGCTGTAACTCGACCCATAAATATCCTTCCCATTATATATATGCTTGCCTACCTCAGTCTCATCTGTATTATTATTACTAAACAGACTGGGACTGAATCCGTACTTTGAAGCCGCAAACACAGCCAAGCCTAGTGCGATTGGACAGTCGTCATGCCTTGCCCTTGAAATATATGAACCATCGACATATTCCAAAAGCTGAATCTCTTTGAAGAGAGGTTCGAGGATTGGCCTGTCGTTTTCGTTGCAGGGTATTTTAATTATATTCTCAGTAAAAGCCTTCTGCAACTCAAATAGAAGGTTTGTTCTGCCGCCGCCACCCACCCTTGAGTTGAAGTTGTATCCCACTACAGGAAGGCCCTCGCTTAGCAAAGACTCCACCATCACCATACCCCACCTTGAATTATCAACACATATTACCCTTGGGGGGAATCTTAGGCACAGCTCTAAAGCCATGTTTATCTGGAGGGTAGGCTCAACTCCACGATACCTATGGAAGTGCACCAAGTGGAGCTCGGAGCCAACTCTTTCTAGCACCGCAAACACCGAGAAATCTCCTTTTGGAGATTCGGCAAGGTCAACCCCTATATAATACTCCTTAGGTATTCGGACACCGTTATCATCTACAGGGTTTTGGTGAATAAGCTTAAGATTTAAGTCCTGACTGGCCAGCATCATATTCGGAGTGAATGGCGTATCGCCCCCCGAGGATATCTGGAGAAGATATTCTCTATTGAATCTTGCCTTCCCCATATTTATCCTAATCGTCTTTAGGTCGTTTATAGTGAACTTCTTAGGCCATAGTATTTTGCCGTTGGAAATGACTGGATAATAAACTGTCTTGAAGGTAGATTTCCTTTTCATCTGTTGGCCAAGGTCATTTGCGTGTTCGGGTGTGCCAATTCCAACCAGGTTTCCTTTTCTGGTTTCAATAAAGGCATAGACAATACTCCAAAATATATCTGTTAGCTTTCTGCCTTGGACCCTCCCGGTCTCCTCTAGTATGAGCTCGTCAACATGAAATCCCCTTGTATTCGGAGACATATACCCGCAGTAAATCTGGCAATGATTTGAGGTAGTAATCTTATCCTTTGTCCATGTCCCGCCCTCTCCAGTTTTCTTAGGGTGAAGGAATCTGAGAACAGGGTTGGTTTCAATGATGTTGCGTATTGTCTGCAAATTTTCTTTTGCCCTGCGTTCTTCAGGAGACATTATAAACATTATTCTGTGAGGGTGGTATGTCGCCTTCCATATGGGGTAGGCGATTGCCATCATTGTAGACTTGCCATGCCCTCTTGCCGCAATAATATTTAAATATCTCTCCTTCATTGCTAGCTCAAACCACTCGCTATGGAAATCCTCCATCTCAAGTTTAAACCCATTTATCTCCTGTATAATTGATTCACAAAACACCTTGGGGGAAAGGTATCCTTGAGTAAGCAGCCTTTTGATTTCCTCTTCACTATATTTCTTGACCATTTTCTTCACAATATCTCTTGGCAATACTTACTAACATATCCATAAATTCCACCCATGTTGAAGCCCGCAGTTTCCCCTTAAGTGCAACAAGCTCCCAAAATATATTTTGGTCACTCTCCTTGCTGAAAACCACATTCAGCCTAACCTTCTTATTCGGTCGCATCTTAATCCAAATCCCGGACTTTTCTAATCCTCTCAATCCTCCTGATGAGATACCTCTGATTCGTTTTGGGTTTTGCCTTGTATTCAATCTCAAGTCCGCCAAGCTCAGCCATTTTTTCAAGATAGCGGGTTGTGTAATACAAGTTTAAGCCGAAGTATTCCCCAAAATGATTTTTGCTTTGGAATTCTGTGCCTATTGGGCATTTGCGAAACGCTTCACAAAACTTATTCCATGGACTATCAACCTGCACATCTCTAAGCTTAATAAGCTCCTTTTCTCTCTTTCCGGGAACCCTCCTTATCTCAAGAAATCCGTCCTGTTCCAGCCTCTTTAGGTATACCCTTATAGTTGTATGGCATAGGTCTAGCTTTTGGTTTATCCGGGATTCGCATAACGGCAATTTTCCATCAGGAAACTTATTTATCCACTGCACAAACTTGGCCCATACTGGGTTGTCTTTGTTCATAAATACAATATATAAAAATATTTATATATTGGATTTTCTATGCTTCTGTAGGCAGACCTTTTTTGCAAAAAGATACAGCAGAAATAGCAGGACAAACAGCAAAGCTATATGCATTGTATTGCTGGATGCAGGCGGGCAGAATACTTCAGGTTCAGCTTCATCGCCAACCTCGACTATTTTTTCCTTCTCTAAGACCCGCTCATATGGCACATATATTACCTCGACTATTTTAACTGATTTTGGCGGACATCAAAACGCACAATTTGCCGATGCAATTAGCACAATTAAGACAGATGGAGTTAAAGCAGTTAAGGTAGCCATTCTTGATGGTGTTTTATACATTAAAGGCAATAATAAAATGTATAAAAGTATAACTACGACCTATAAGGATTATAATATTATGAGTGCTTTGGTTCTTAGAGAGTTTTTATACTCTCTGTGAGGTGTAAAAATGATTTTATTATCTAAAATATCAGCATTAGCTTTCATTAGCTTGTTTAATTTTTTACTGTCATCGGTAATAATTGGTTTATTGCTTTTGACATAGTATTTATCAACATAAGGTTCTTTATTCTTAATGCTGAT
>Ga0334883_1001125_pt1 | contig 41907 bp, 43 predicted proteins | sample GraSluR1_MG_6_FD_207230 | JGI IMG/M metagenome (GOLD analysis project Ga0334883, IMG submission 207230) | Sludge microbial communities from methane-producing bioreactor in Wageningen University, Netherlands - Granular Sludge_09_05-R1 | ecosystem: Engineered > Bioreactor > Anaerobic >...
CTCTTCTGAATCGGTATCGGTATGATTATGGGCCGGTACGTCTTTTCGATCTTGCTCATCAGTTTGTCGTCAAGTACCTGCATGTAATCCTCGTTCACGGCGATTATTCCGGTATCATCCCGGAACAGGAGATCGGGAATGATCTTTCGCGCACCTTCCGGGCCATCCACCTCGATCACTTCAACCCCCGCAAGACGGAATCCTGCTGCGGTATCGGGATCGGTAACGACGGTGAATTTATACATGAATCAGCTCGGCCTCCAGGTCCTCATCCGATACCCCTGCATGCTTGCACCGGGCAATGATCCGGATATTGATGATCTCGGAATATTTCGCCCAGATATACCCGATTATGACGCCAATGCTTAACGGATCCAACCTGAAGGTCCCGGTATTGTTGCTGATTATGTAACTGTCGAGTTCTTTTTCAAAGACCGATATACGGCCGGATGCAAGCGCCTCCGGCGGCAGGTAGGATAAGAAGTAGTACGGTGTTCCATCGAGATACTTCAGGGCGCTCTCGAGATTTCCGGATTCGATCATCTTTTCGAACCTTTCCAGGTCAATCCGAAGTCCGCCTTCAAGGAACAGGTTTTTGGCATCGTCCCAGTCCACGTTGTCGTTTATGATGCGGATGACGCTCTTGATGTTGTTGGCATCGATCTCGCGTCTGATCAGTCTCCGGACGATCTTTTCTTCGGTTGACTTGCCCTTCGCGGCTTCGAGTGCCTTCTGGTAATAGTACTTGTCAAGTGCGTATTCCAGGATGACAAGGTCACGGTTTTCGGAATACTCGTCGATATAGTCTGTCAGAGGGAGTGCATAGGGCTGCTCCCAGGTTGCCAGGAGATCCACGACTGCCCTGACGTCAGGCTGTTTTAAGAGTTCGTTTAAGGTCGCTTCGTCCAGTTCACCTGCCGGAATCAGGCACTCTTTTATCTCATCCTGGCTTGCATGGATCTTCTTGCCCCGTAGAATGGTCTTGATATTCTGGACATCCCACCTGTTCAGGAAGATGACGATATACTTTTCAGCAAGTTCACCCTGCACAAGACCGAGAATTTTTCTGTAGGTATTGACAAGGTTCTTCCGAAGCGCGTACTCGATTGCCGTTATCCCTGAATACAGGATGTTTGCTTCTTCGATCTCTTTTTTATAAGGGGTTTTTTCCAGTTCGGTGATGATGGAGGGGATATCCTGCCTGATGATGAGTGCGTCATATGCTTTCCGGTCGAAAAGCCTGCTGTGCATCCCTCTGATTCGCGCATTGATATACCCATAATCCATTTCATTCACCAAAGAGAAATCCGAAGAGATCTTTTCTCATGTGCATCCGGGCATTATCCAGTCTCGATTCCAGTGTATTGCGCACGATGATGCCTTTGTCGGCAATTTCGGCGTCAAGGCCGCCGGCGCACTTCCTGTCGGGAATCACCTCGAATTCCAGGGAAGAATTTTCCCTGCATCTCTTGCACAGGGCCTCGTCCACCGGGTCGACATGCACGACGATGCGGCCGTTCAGGTTTTCTGTTGACCGATCGAGGAACCGGGCAAAACTCTCCGCGTATCGGGGATCGTTTCGGCATCCACCGAGCATACTCTCTGCCTGTGAAAAAGCCTGGTCGTATATTCTTTCCTTTTCCCGTGTCAGTTCAGCCTTGATATCTTCCTTGAGAAGATAGAGCGACTTGTTCTTCTTTATGTTCACCTTCCCTTCCGCTGTTGCCACAAGTTCATCTCTAATCACCTCTGCTCTCTTTTGCGCATCGGCCAGGATCCCTTCGGCACTGGCGCGGGCATTTTCCAGAATGTCCTCTCTCTTCTCCTGCGCACTTTGTTCCATCGAGTGGAGCAGTTCGTTAAATGCCATCCTCGTAAATCATCTTTGTTCAGGTAATCCGCTTGCGATACGAAAGATCCTGCCAGCCGGGGATCTCCCGGCCCGGCGGACGAGATGGATTAGATCATGATGATTATCATCGATGCTACCACGAACCCGAGAATGACAAGGGTTTCAGGAATTGCCTCGAGTATGATGATGGAACTGGAGGTCTCCGGCTTCTCGGCTATGGTTCCCGCACCTGCAGAACCGATTCTTGACTGCGCCCACGCTGTCCCGATCGCACCGGCTGCGAACGCAATCGCTGCTCCAATCGGTTTCTCCCAGCCGGCCATCTGGATAGCGGCTGCCGCTGTTGCTACATCTGCCATGTTTCAGTCTCCGTTAGCTGTAACATAACTGTTATAATATATAAAATCGATAGCTTAACGACATTAGAACAATTTTTTGTATAAGTTAAGTACCTATAAATAAAGATAAATATCAAAAATAAAATAAAACGATGCTTCATAAAACGATGCTTCATAAAACAATGCTTCAGTTCCTCCCAAATGGCTTGTACATCACACCTCCGCCTTCATAGAATTTCGAGTAGAATTCCACGATATGCAGTCTCATCGAGTGAATGGACGGGCTGAACATCGCCAGTATCACGTTGAGGGAGTGCAGCAGGATCGCTATGAGAACTCCGACGGCAACTACATCCATTGCGCCGCCGAGCTGGTTTGCCACCATGGCAAGGATGACTGAGGCCATTCCGATTGCCATGATCCTCGCGTATGAGAGGATGTTCCCGATTGAACTCATGATCTCTATCGCACCGAGAACGCCCCCACCATAGATGACCATCGGCAGGGAGATGAGTATGATCAGGATTGCCGGGACCAGGACGACAGCGGGGACGACACCGGTCAGTGTGCAGATCAGGATCAGTATCCCTGATAGCACACCGATAGTCCCGGCTTTCTCAAAGACATGCCTCTTGCTCCTTCTCGCAAATGCATTGAGAATCCCAATCCCCAGTCCGAGAAATACGTGTATGACACCGATTGCTATTGCCACTATCAGGAGGGGAATCATTGCCTCGACGCGGTTCCAGGTGATCCCGAGGAAGGTTAATGGCTGCAACCAGCCCATATGCTCCCCAAAATTGCCGAAGAATTCCCCGAACAAAAACCCGAAAAAGATCGTGGGGATTGAAGAGATGATCAGGATATTCATGATCTGCTGCATCCATGCAAGGTCCCTGAATATCCGTTTCATGACCAGTCCAAATCCCATGATACAGATTCCATAGCCAATATCGCCGACTATCACTCCGAAGAATATGGGAAAGAATATCGCAAATACGGGGCTTGGGTCTACTTCAAGATACCGGGGCGGGGTCACGAGCTGGGTGAAGAACTCAAATGGTCGGACCCACCAGGGGTTGTCATAGAAGATGGGCGCCTCCTCGAATTCATCAGGACTCATATCCATCACGGTAAGGACGACACGATCACCGAATGCCTGGAAAAGCGCTTTTTTTGTCTTTTTGATAAATTTTTTCGGTACCCACCCTTTAATGAGAATCGTGTGCTCGGATTCTCCGAACTTGCTGAAAGCCGAGACCTCCTCCTTTCGGTCCTCAAGCAGTCTCCGGTAAACAGCGAGTTGCTGGTAGTACCGTGATGAAAGAGCTGACAATTCCACATCGATACCCTTCATCTCCTGGTCTATCTCGATCTTTTTTAAGGAGATCTTGTTCAGGGCATCCTGCAGGGGCATGTTGGCGTAGTCCTTCGGGATCCTGATCTCGTTGACGTTTTGGGAGAAGAGAAATGAATGGACCTCTTCGGAATACTTCTTGTTGAATACCGTGATCGCAGCAGTCGTCGTCTCGTCGAGATCTGCAGATATGAATTCGAACTGGTTATGCGTGATATTCTTCAATATCGGGGTGATAAGGGCAAGGACGTCTTTGAATTCGCTTTGAATGAGAAGAACGGTAACTTCAAAGCCTTCCATCAACGGGAGCTGGGTTTCCAGGGGCTGAATCTTGTCGAGTATCTTTTCGTACCGTTCCAGCGTGGTCTTGTTCAGGTCCAGTTCACTCTTCCGCGAGGCAAGCTCCCGTGTCCGTGTCTCAAGTTCGGTTATTCCTGATTCTGCGATAGATACAAGATCGCCGGTGCTTTTCCAACGGAGTTCTTCAAATATTCTATCCTGTTCTGCAACGTCATCCGGGATCCCGGGCAGTATCAGGTAGATGCCATTGATCTTCATCAGGACGGACGTGAGATCTTCCAGGCTGATCATTTCCATCTTGTTGAACAGGCCGGGATATTGTCCAAGACCTGCATCCTGCAGATGGATCGTCCCCTCCTGGTAGAGAACATCAACGATATTCTGGTGATCCTTTTTTGGTCCTATTACAAGGACACTCTCCATTCTCTGCCGCATACCGGCTACTCAAATGCAACTTTCTCGATAATTCTTCGTGCTGCGTCCGCAACCCTGGATTCTCCCCTTGCTGCGGTCTCGAGCCGGCGTGCTTCTGCCTCGGACCGCAAGGCCTGCATCTCTGATTCGATCTCGGCCATGCCCTGCGAGTATCTCTCTCCGGCACGTGATTCTCCTTCCCTTCTTGCACTTTCGATCATCTCGGAGGAGCGTTGCTTTGCGTCCGAAATTATTGCCTGGGCCTGTACCCTCGCACTCTCTTCCTGCTCTTTTAACTCAAGTTCTTTTCCTTTGACCTGTTCGAGGAGAGATGCCTCTTCTTCCATTTCATCACCTAAACCAGACCATGTTTATGCTTCAATACCGATGAGACCCCATAATGTGGATCGCAATACTCTATCTTCTTCGGGAGATTGCCGTCTTTTTCAGATGCCCGGACGATACGCTCTTCACAGCGTTTTAGCGCCACCATTCGTAATTTTTCAATCATTTCGAGGTTTGCAGAGCGCATTGTCCGGCCCCTGGAATTGTGTGGGATCGCGGAATACTTGGTATACCAGCATATATATCTTCCCCCTAAAATAGGGGTGTAAAATACAAATCTCCCGGGCGGATCCGCGTTGGAAAATACCGGACATGAGTGTGGCATGAACAGGTATATCTTATTCTGAATCGATTCCGGTATACAGGAGATTCGTCTTATTCCGGCGGACGAAAGGATGGTATGGTATTGATGTTTACGAGGGTTTTATTTCCGACGGATTTTTCAGAGCATGCAAAAAGGGCCCAGGACTGTATTGCACAACTTCCCGGGATACACGAGGTTGTCCTTCTCCACGTGGCAGAAACCGAAAAAACGGGCAGGGAACGCTGGGTCGAAGGCGCTATCGAGAAGTCCGTGATGCGAACCCTGAAGGAAGAGAAGGCTCTTTTAGAAAAAAACGGGCTTGTGGTGAAGATCAGGATAGAGCCCCCCAGGGCCAGATTGGTCGGCCAGGCCATTGTCGATGTCGCAGCCGAAGAAGAGGCGACAGTCATCGTGATGAGTGCACGGGGGAAGAATCTGATCAGGGGGCTTTTGCTTGGCAGCGTTTCATCACAGGTTCTCAGGCTTGCCCCGATCCCACTTCTCATCATGCGATACAGGGTAATAGAGAGTCTGTCGGGTGTCGTATACCAGAAATTCTGCCAGATGATTCTTTCGAAGGTACTCTGTCCCACTGATTTTTCCACATTCTCTGACCAGGCGATCAGAACTGCCAGCGATATTCCGGGAATAGGGTCAATGGTTCTCCTGCATGTCATCTCCAGGGGCGAGACCAAAGAGGAGATCCTGGAAAATGAGGCCCATGCCATCAAAAATCTTGAAGAGTCCCGCGAGTCCCTTGAAAAGAAGGGGGTCCCGGCCACAACAATTGTCCGGAGAGGCAGCCCGACAGATGAGATCAACCACGTTGCCGAAGAAGAGGATGTATCGCTCATATGCATGAGTTCCTACGGCAGAGGGTGGTTTGAAGATCTGCTGGTCGGAAGCACGTGTACAGAAGTGGCGAAAAATACGACGCGCCCGATCCTTATCCTGAGATAAAAGAACAGCCCCTGATGTCAGTCATTCAGTACATACAGGAGGAGAAAGAGGAGAACTCCTGCGGCTATCCAGAGATAGATAACAATCTGGAGTATCTTCATGATCACCGCAGCTTTTTCACGGAAACGGGGATCTTTTGACAATCTTCCGAATATATTCTCATCCACGTGGTTCTTCTCTCCTGGAAGACACAAAAACTCCTAATGCGCCTGGATAATATTTTTTGTCCTCTTCCTCCTGAAGAGATCCTCGCGCTCCCTCTCCTCGAGGTGCATCTCGATATATCGACGGGTAGCCTGGAGTCTTGGAATCAGGATATTTTCAAGCGCATTCACTCTCCGCCGGGTATTCCGGATCTCCAGAGCAAGTCTCCGCACAGTCCCCTCCAGTTCCGCCAGTTCGAGTATCCTCCTCGTCGAGTGCTCAAACCGCATGGCAGCACTGTCGAGATGGGTGTTGGTGCCGAGATAACTGTATCCCGTCAGGGAATTTTTCCGGAGGGTATCCGGGACAACAATTCCGGGAACACGGACACCCATTATTGAACGCGTATCCATGGAGAGATCATCCATCTTCGGGGTTGATCCAGCTATCTCCTCGAGCCGGTTCCTCCCGATCACCAGGTGGGCTGCGGACAGTGCATCCAGGGCACCATCAACACTCTCCTGGACTTCTCTTTTCAGACGGATATACGAATCCAGGTACCTGAAAAATTCCATCACCATCGCATCCAGTTTCTCCTCGAGAAGATCGTGGCCTCTCTGGGCAAGTACCTCCTGTCTCTTCAGCTTGAGAAGTTCAATTCTCGTGGGGCGGATGCCGCTTATCGCCAGCTTACTCATGCCTGATGTCTCCCATGGGCAGGGTGGTATTTTGCGATAAAACGGGTGTCTATCCTCTTCAACTCGGATTCGGGCAGGATTGAGAGCAACTCCCAGGCGATGTCGAGCGTCCTGTGGAACGAACGGTCCTCGTACTGTCCCTGCGCGATAAACTCGGTCTCGAAACGTTCAGTAAACGCGAGGTACTGCCTGTCGGTATCTGATAGCCCTTCCTCGCCGATAACTGCAACCAGGTTCTTGATCTTAATCCCCTGTGCATAGGCAGAATAGAGCTGGTTGTTGACATCCGCATGATCCTCCCGCGTCCTTCCTTCACCGATTCCACCCTGCATCAGTCGCGAAAGGCACGGCAGGACGTTTATCGGGGGATAGATTCCTTTCCTGTGGAGGTCGCGGGAAAGGACGATCTGGCCCTCGGTGATATATCCTGTCAGGTCGGGTACAGGGTGGGTTATGTCGTCGTCAGGCATCGTCAGGATCGGCAACTGGGTGATCGAACCTTTCTTTCCGGCAATTCGCCCGGCACGCTCGTATATTCCGGCAAGATCGGTATACATGTAACCCGGATACCCTCTCCTGCCGGGCACCTCCTCCCGTGCAGCCGCGATCTCCCTGAGAGATTCACAGTAATTGGTAAGGTCCGTGAGGATGACGAGGACGTGCATATCCTTCTCAAATGCCAGGAATTCCGCCGTCGTGAGTGCGAGACGCGGGGTGATGATCCGTTCGATCGCAGGATCGTCGGCAAGGTTCAAGAATAAAACTGCCCTCTCCAGCGCACCGGTCGACCGGAAATCCCTCAGGAAAAATGCCGCTTCCTCGTGAGTAATCCCCATCGCGGCAAATACGACGGCGAAGTCTTCCTCCTGCCCGAGCACCTTTGCCTGCCGGGTAATCTGTGCGGCAAGCAGGTTGTGCGGAAGCCCGGCCCCGGAGAATATGGGAAGCTTCTGCCCCCTGACGAGGGTATTCATGCCGTCAATTGCAGATATCCCTGTTTCGATAGAATCTCGGGGATGTTCGCGGGCATAGGGATTGATCGGCAGTCCATAGATGTCACGCATCTCCTCGGGAATGACCGGCCCTCCGCCGTCGAGCGGGTGGGCAATCCCGTTGAAGATCCTCCCGAGTATCTCTCCGGACAGGGGGATCTTCATTATCTCGCCGGAGAACCGGACCGAGGTGATATCGGTATCGAGATCGCGGGTACCCCCGAATACCTGGACTATGGCCCGGGTACTCTGGGTTTCGAGCACCTGGCCGAGTCTCTTCTCACCGCTCGGCATCGTGATCTCGACAACCTCGCTGTACCCGATACCCTCGACATCGTCGACGACGATGATCGGGCCGACCACCTTGGAGACCGTGGAATATTCCCTGGAAGGTTCAGCCATGGCCTTCACACCCCCAGCTCTTTGAACTGCGCAGCCATCGCAGTCTTGATACCCGCAAATTCGGTCTCCTCCATATCTTTTGGTACCGAGCCCATCCGGGCCAGTGCAGTCTTTACCGGGAGGTTCCGGATCTGTTCGGTGGTAATGTTGTGTTCAAGGGCCCTGTCTGCCAGGGTGAAGAAGTCAAACAGCATCGCCATCATCCGGTACTGCCTGCCGGCACCCGTATAGGTATCATGCGGGTGGAATGCGTACTGGGCGAGGTAACTCTCCCGGATCGTCTCGGCTTTGAATAAAACGAGTTTGTCCTCTTCGGGCAGTACTTCCGGGCCGACAAGCTTGACTATCTCCTCGAGTTCGTTCTCTTTCTGGAGAAGGAGCATCATCTCCTTGCGGTACGCGACCCACTCCGGGCCGATGTTCTCGGTCCACCATCTTCCCACCTCTTCCCCGTACAGGGAATACGAGAGCAGCCAGTTGATTGCAGGGAAGTGGCGCCGGTATGCGAGGTCCGAATCGAGCGCCCAGAAGACCTTCACGATACGGAGCGTATTCTGTGTGACGGGTTCACTGAAGTCGCCACCCGGGGGGGAGACCGCACCGATGACCGATATGGATCCCGTCTCCTTCCCGCTCCCGCACACGAGGACACGACCGGCACGTTCATAGAAATCGGCCAGGCGTGATCCCAGGTAGGCAGGGTAGCCCTCCTCTCCGGGCATCTCCTCGAGCCTTCCTGATATCTCCCGCATCGCCTCGGCCCACCGGGACGTCGAGTCTGCCATGAGCGCCACGTCGTACCCCATGTCACGGAAATACTCGGCGATGGTGATGCCGGTATAGACCGACGCTTCGCGGGCAGCAACCGGCATGTTGGACGTATTTGCAATCAGGATCATGCGGTTCATCAGCGGTTCCCCGGTCTTTGGGTCTTCGAGGGTCGGAAATTCGGTGAGCACGTCGGCCATCTCGTTTCCCCTCTCCCCGCACCCGATAAACACGATTATATCGGCATCGGCCCACTTGGCCAGCTGGTGCTGGACAACCGTCTTTCCCGATCCGAAAGGCCCGGGTATGGCTGCAGTCCCGCCCTTTGTGATGGGAAAGAGGGTATCGATGATCCTCTGGCCCGTGATGAGCGGTTTTTGCGGGTCGAGTTTCTCCTTCACGGGACGGGCTGACCTCACCGGCCATCTCTGGACCATGGTCAGGTCGAAGACCCCGTCCCCGTTCCTGACAGTCGCGATAGTCTCCCTGATCGTGTACGTACCGGCAGAGGCTATCATGTGAATTCTTCCCGAGATGCCGGGGGGCACCATGATCTTATGGCTGATCGTGGTGCTCTCCTGGACCACTCCCAGCGTATCGCCGCCGCTTACCTGGTCGCCTTCCTTTACTTTTGGGTCAAATTCCCACTTCTTCGCTTCCGATAGCGCCGGGAGTGTCGCTCCCCGGCTGATAAAGTCTGCCCACAGGACATTTATCTCCCGCAGGGGTCTCTGGATACCGTCGTATATATTTCCCAGGAGGCCGGGCCCAAGTTCAACCGAGAGCGACTCTCCGGTCCGTAGTACCGCTTCACCGGGCACGATGCCCGCGGTCTCCTCGTAGACCTGTATCGTCGCGACATCCTCCTCGAGCGTGATGATCTCGCCGATCAATTCCTGCCTGCCGACTTTCACGATCTCAAACATCCGTGCACCACGAAGCCCGCTGGCCAGTACGACCGGGCCGGTGACCCGGATTATGACGCCTGCCTGTGACGTCATTTACATATCCACTCCTATCCGATCCATTCCAACCATTCTCATGAGATCATCCTCGATTGTTGGGGCCGCTTCATCCCTGGTTCCCGCTCCTGACAGTACGACAATGACAGGGTATACCCGTCTCTCTCTTCGTAGCCCTGCAAGGAAAGGCCCGATCTCTGCTGCAAAGCGTTCAAGCAGGATGATGATGCCGATCGCAGGGTCGCTGGCAAACCGTTTGCATGCCTCCTCCGCCTCTGCAGGGGTGTGTGCGAGATATGCGGCATGGACACCCGCAAGCTGGAACCCCCACACCAGGTGCTCATCGCCGACCACAACTATCTTCATGATCCTGCCCCCTCGGATACCATCCGGGGCATTGCGCTCTCCGGTGGCACGATTCCCTGCAACGAATGCGCGATAATCCTGATATTCCGGATCTCGAACTGCCTGGCGATTGCGAACTTGATCAACGGCCCTCCGGTGAGGTGGTACGTAGAGGAGAGGACCAGGACCTTGTGCAGCAGAAATTGTTCAAGTACGAATTCAAGGTCCTGCAGGCGTCCTGACAGTTCAAATCCCGGGAGGGCCGGATGGAGGGCCTCATAGTATTCCGTCCCCGAGATCTGCTGGACGATGTCGATGATACCCGGTAATTCGAGGAGTTGCCTGAGACGCCATTCCTCGTACACGGCTCCACCCGGAAAGAAGAGACGGGAAGATTCTTCCGGCCCAATCCCAAAAGACCTGGCACGCAGAAGGGTCAAAAGATTTACGATGTCAGTGTATGCCCCGCAGAACTCCCTTACCGGTCCCGCGATCACTGCATCAACTCTCTGAACAGACCGGTGGATCTCTTTGAACGCCGCCATGTCGAGGGCCGATTCGAGAGGAAAGGTGATCCGGGTCTCCTGGTATTCGGGAAGGGCAGGACCAAGCACCCTGCCGTACGGTTCCTGGGGAACGCGGGATATCATCTCCTCCACTGTCGGGGACTGGGCAAGGGATTCGATTATCTCGGGGGATATCACACCAACAGGGACCATCCTCTGTTTGAGGAGATCAGGTGGCAGACCGGCATGAAGGATGCGTATGGCCTTTTTCAACTCCTCGATCTCGAGAAAGGAATGAAATGCCTGGAAGAAAGGCCTGATGCTGTCAGGTACGGATTCTTCAAGCCGGGTGTATTCCCCGACATGCAGCCGATCAAGTGCCGTGTCGATATCCGGGCTCTCCGTTGACTCCTTCATCGGGACGGGGAACCCCGCTTCTTTCATGTTACCATACAACTCGAAGAGACTCTTTGACTCAGAGAGGATCTCGAGGTCATACGGCCTGATGTACGGGTTGCCGATCGCTTTCACCCGTGCTACCGGAAATGCAAAGGCCGCGATATGGAAAAGAATTCGAAAATAACCAATGAAAGTGACGATTATGAACAAGAGCAGTATGAGGATGCCAAGACCTGCGACAAGGACCTGATCGGGGCTCATCCCGAGCTCGCTGGAGAAGACTGCCAGGATATCCCCGGGATCGGTCATTCCTCCGGCACCTCCCGCTCTCCGGACAGGATCCCGGCGACATCGAAGATGAGGTCCCGTCGCATCCGATCGAGACGGGCTTCGAACGTATTATCCACACGCCTGGTGCCGGACCCTGTCCTCAGGAGCACGCCCCCGGATGTCGGTATCGGTTCGCCTGATACACGGACTACCGTCCCAGTACCTTTTGCCAGGATCGATTCCAGAACCGGAATATCACGGGAGTTTGCGCTGAGTGTGATATCTTGTGCCCCGATCTTTTCAATTCCGTCATCCATCAGGTATTCCAGGATTTTGGGATAGTCGGGGGATCCGGGGGTTGCAGTGATCCTCTCCCTGGCACGATCGAAGCAGTCCGAGATGAGCTTCTCCCTCGTGTTCCGTATGGTCTGGCGTCCTTCCATTCGTGCCTGGGCAAGCATCCGTGATACCTCTGCATCGACCTCTCTCTTCCGCGCTGCAATCTCGGCATTTTTCTCCGCCTCTGCAGCTATCTTCTCCTTCTCCAGGTATCGTGCCGCCTCTTCTTCTGCGGTTCTTCGTATGATCCCGGCCTTCTCAGCCGCTTCAAGGGATATCTTCTCTATGATCTTTTCGACACTCATGGATGATCCAGCCTTTCAGATGGTAAAGATACCGAGTCCAAACAGTATCAGAATCGCAACAAGCAGCCCGAATATGGCAAAAGTCTCGGACATTGCCGCAAAGACCAGGCTCCGGCCCATCGTATCCGGGTGTCTTGCCGTTGCGGCTATTCCCGCTGCAGACGTGATGCCCTGGCCTATCGCTGAGAACCCTCCAAGTCCGACGGCAATGCCGGCACCTACGGCAGCGACTCCGACTGCGACAGTCGTGATGAAGTCATGGGTTATGATCCCGGTGAATGCCATGAGGAGGATGGCGACAAGGAGCCCGTAGATCGCCTGCGTCTCACAGATTGCTGAAAACACCACGCCTTTTCCAAACATCTCCGTCTTCTCCGAGGTTGCGGCGATTCCGGACGACGATGCGATCCCCTGCCCGATGGCAGACAGCCCGGCAAGCCCTACTGCAAGCCCTCCACCGATGGATGCGAACCCGACAGCCATCGTCGTGGTCACGTCTCTTGTGATGAGACCGGTGAATGCCATGAGGAGGACCGCGACAAGGAGCCCGTAGATCGCCTGCGTCTCGCAGATAGCAGAGAAGACGATGCCCCGCCCGAACATGTCGGGATTTTCAGAAGTGGCTCCGATTCCGGCCGAAGCAGCGATTCCCTGCCCGATGGCGGAAAATCCGGCAAATCCGACCGCGAATCCACATCCGATGGCGACCACTCCTGCAGCGAGGGTCGAGATGAGGCTTCCGGTGAACATACCCGTAAAAGACATCACCAGGATAGCGACGAGAAGCCCGTAGATCGCCTGCGTCTCACAGATCGCCGCAAAGACCACCCCTCTTCCAAACATGTCAGGATTCTCGGCGGTCGCGGTTATCCCTGATGCAGCGGCGATACCCTGGCCAATGGCCGAGATCCCTGAAAGGCCGATGGCGAGGCCGCAGCCGATAGCGGCGAGGCCGACAGCACCCGAGACGATGAAATTCCCTGAAAGAAGCCCGGAGAAAACCAGCAGCAGTACGGCGATGAGCAGTCCGTAGATCGCCTGTGTCTCACATATAACGGAAAAGACCACGCTCTTGCCAAACATCTCCGGTTTGTTTGCGGTGACTGCTATTCCCGACGATGCTGCGATACCCTGGCCTATAGAGGATAGTCCTGCTATTCCCGCCGCAAGACCCGCCCCGATACCTGCAAGCCCCGCAGAGACCGGGACATCACCGGAGAGACCTCCGAAAAACCCGGCCGATAGCAGGATGAGCACCGCCACGAGAAGCCCATAGATCGCCTGCGTCTGGGGAATGGCGGAAAATATCAATGCGGCACCGAACTTTTCCGGCCGCTCGGATGTGACTCCGGCCGACGATGCCCCGGTGATGCCAACCCCAATGCCGGCTCCGATGGCGGAAAATCCCACTGCTATCCCTGCACCGATAGCCATGAGTGCCGCCCCAAGACCTATTGCCATTCCAGATTACCTCCTTTCAGTGTTGTATGTCTCCTCTCTGCCCGGAATGGATAGAATTCCCTGCCGCCTCCTGTGTAGAATTTGCCGAAAAATTCTATGTACTGCAGGCGGATTGCATGGATCACTCCCCCGAGGGATTGGATGACGAGATTGAAGATCTGTCCGCCGACAAAGATGAATACCGCCGGAATGATCATAAGGGGGTGTATCGCGGAGATGAGTCCCGCGAGTATGTTTATCGTCATTGCAATCCCGCCGGTGGCCAGTGACAGGGCCATGATACGGACATAGGAGAGCCAGTCTCCCAGAAAGCCGGTAAGGCCGAAGAATCCCATGGGGCCGTTGTAATAGAAGATCATGACAAGCCCGGCAAGAGCGCCTGCCTCGGCGACCGTGATAAGCACAGGCGGGATATATGTCCAGGCAAAAAATGAAGCGAGCAGGACGGCCGCACAGGGCTGGATTATGAACCAGACCCCCTGTTCAAACACCATCGCCCTGTAAGCCCCGGATTTCACGTTCTGGAAGAATGCAAGGAACAGGCCGAGGTTTATATGGACGACTCCGATCAGGAGCGAGAGCTGGAAGAATGCTATCGGATCCTTCAACGGTTCGAGGAGGACGAACGGGGGAGTGATATCAAGGTACCTGGGGAGAAAATCGCCGAACCACCCTCCCTGGACTGCTCCAAACAGCGTTGCGGATATCCCGCAACATACCAGGATGAAACTCATGTCCCGCATGCCGGGATCTGCAGGACCAATCCTCGAATAGAGAAAAAGGCCGCAGAGAGTGAGAATGATCCCGTACGCGGCATCTCCCATCATCAGCCCGAAGAAGAGAACAAAGATCGGAGCGATGAACGGCGTGGGATCTATCTCCCCGTAGAGCGGGCGGGCAAACGTGGTGGTGAGCATTTCGAAGGGTTTCAACCACCTGGGGTTATCGTAGTCGACCGGCACGTCCTCCTGGTGCCTCTCCGTCTTCCCGGAATGAATGAAGATGTGGCCTTCTGCTGCTGCATCAAGAGTACTCTCAATCCGGTCGATATCATCTGCCCTGGCCCACCCCTCGATGAAGGTCGTCTCATCAGTCTTCCCGCACGAGGTGCGTATCTCCTGTTCCTCTTTCTCTATCCGCAACTCCTCCCGGAGCGCTTTTAGCCGGGCACCGTGGGAATCTTCCAGCCCGGCAAGTTCCGCGAGAAGGCGATCGGTCTCTTCGATGACCACGGAATATTCTGCCTTCATCTGTGCAAGCGCGTCATCCGGCATACCCGTGCATGACACCTGGATCGACTGGAACCGGGGGGCACGGATATGTCCTGCGATCTCCTCCTTTCGCGTTCGCGGCAGCACGATGAGGACAAGGGTTTGGTTTCCGGTTTCGACCTGTGATATGAAGATCTCTTCTATTGCTGCTCCTCCGATATCCTGGAGTAGCCCCGGTACTTTTTCGGTATCGACCTTCCCGGCAATTATGGAGACAAATTCTGTATCCCCGATATACTCCAGCCTCATTCCGAGGGGCTTTAACAACTCGACAGCTTCGATCTCCTTCAAAAGCCGTTCTTTCTCCTCCTTTTTCAAGGCCAGTTCCTCCCTGATTTCAGGGATCCTGGCGAGTTCAAGAGACAGTTCCTCGACATCGCGGAATAATTCCCTGACCGGACGGCGTGTGACCGGATTGGGGATTGTAATGCGGGGTGAGAGAAATCCCTTCAGAAGGCTCTCCTCCTGCACGGGAATTTCAGAGAAGAGTTCAAATACCCGTTCGAGCCTGAGAAGGTAATCCGAGATCGTGTCAGTGAGGGGGGATCTCTGCGGCTTTTCAAGCACATCGCTGATGCTGCTCTTCTCATCCCGTATGGATATGATCTCAAGTACTCCTGTATCATGCAGATCCCGGACCATGCGGGTGTCATAGGAGTTATGCACGCCAATTGTGACCTTACTCATCTCGGCTGGATAGAACATGATCCTTCCCTGTCACCTTTCCGGCGATATACGACGCCGCCCCGCTCATCCTGCGAGTGTACTCAAAATCCATCCGGCGTGCGGATTCTGTTGATCTGCTGGCAATCTCTGATACCGACTTCTCTGCCAGGACCATTCTTTCGGCCCTGTACTCCTCAATCTCCGATACAGCTGCCCGATGAGCCTGGCGGCGGTAGTGATCTGCCTGGATTTTTGCTTCTTCCTGTATCCTCACCGCGTCTTTCCTGGCACTCTCTACGAGAAGAACCGCCTCTTCTTCAGCGTTCTTGATCTTCTCGATCTTCTCCCTGGCATCGCCGGCGATCTTTTTCCCTCCTGATATGAGAAGTATGGAATATACTATATATGAATTGTGAAGTTTGCAATCCCGGCTCGCATGGAGCCCGTGTTTCTGACAGGTTCTTCTGCCCGGGGGATTGTGGGATGCATGATTTTTTAAAAAATGCCTCCTCGCTGTTTTGTGTGGGGAGAATGAATCGACATACCAGTTCGGTCACTCACACCCGCCGCCGGGGCCTGCTCACAGAACTCATACCCAATCGTTCAGTTCTTACTGTGAATCAGCCTCGCGGAATTTTCCGGGCGGCGGCGTGGGCATCGCACATGGGGGGTGCGGGGGCGGATAGTGGCCACACAATGTATCCGTTTCATCAATCATTCCAACACCCGGTAGAAAAGAGCCAAAAAAGTGAATTTTTTTCCATCCAAAAAAAAAGCGGGTACAGGAGATCTACGGTACCACCCGCGTCTGCGCCTGTTCCCTTAAAAACGAGAGGAGATAGTACGGACCTCCGACCCCCCGCCCGGTGGATCCGCTTCCTTTCCACCCGCCAAAAGACTGTGCCCCCGGCCAGGCACCTGTCGTCGCACCACCGGACCTGTTGGAATAACAGACCCCGAACCTGATGGTCTCAAAAAAGGTTTCCAGCTCCTCCTCGTCCTCCGAGAAGATTCCTGCAGTCAGCCCGTATTCCGTGTTGTTTGCTTCTGCCAGCGCTTCCCCAAGACTGGTGAATGTGTCGAGGACGAGGAATGGGACGAAGAGTTCGTCCCGCACGAGGCGGTGGCCCCTCGGGATCTTTGTTACAATGGTCGGCTGCACATAATAGCCCCGTGACATCATCTCCCCGCTCTGGACGTCTCCCCCGGCAAGCACAATCCCTCCCTCGGAGCGGCACTGGGCGACAGAGGACTTGAACACCTCGAAGGCGTTCCGGTTGATGAGAGGACCCATAAATGTCTCTTTCCTGCGCGGATCTCCGATCTGCAGGGCCTTTGCCCGTTCACAGAGGGCTGTGCAAAACTGGTCGAATACATCCGACTGGACGTAGACACGGGAGGTTGCACTGCATTTCTGGCCGCTGTATCCGAATGCGGCCATGGCCGTCCCTTCCGCCGCCTTTGCAATATCGGCACTGGACGTGACTATGCAGGGATTTTTACTTCCCATCTCGGCGACCAGCGGTTTTACATACCCTGCCCTGGTGGAGAGTGCCTGGTGGAGCCACATCCCCACTTCGCGTGAGCCGGTAAAGGCAATCCCTTCGATGTCCGGGTGACGGGTGACGGCTTCGCCGAAGATCCTGCCCGGTCCGGTGAAGAACTGGATTGCAGAACCGGGCACACCGCTCTCCCGGAAAGCGCGATAGAGTGTAAGCCCGGAGAGCGGGGTCTCGCTTGTCGGCTTGAACACGACACAGTTACCGGTCAGAAGAGCTGCCCCGATCATGCCTGCCGCGAGGGTGACAGGGAAATTGAAGGGAGAGATAACGGCCCACACCCCATAGGGACGCATCACGCTCCTGCAGTGCTCACCGCCAATCTCGGATCTCGTGGGACGGATATATCCCTCGTTTTGCTCGTATATTTCGCAGTAGTACCGCAGCATATCGATGCCTTCGCTTACCTCGGCAATGGCTTCATACCGGTTTTTCCCGCATTCGAGAGTGACCAGGGCAGACAGGACGAACCGCTTCTCATCGAGCCGGTCTGCGGTTTTCCGGATTATCGCTGCACGGGTCTGCCAGTCATGCCCGCTCCAGCCTGGAAATCCTCCCTTCGATGCAAGAATTGACTCGTTCACCTCAACTTCTGTACCGTCCTGGAAGTATCCGGTGATCATCTCGTTGTCAACCGGGGAGCGGGCGACAAATTCACTGCCGGTCCACCGCTCGTCACCGTTGATGAAGATCGGGTGATGGTGTCCAAGCTCTTTTTCGACACGTTCAAGGGCCGATTCGTATTCTCCATGGATGCTTTCATCCGAAAGGAGAGTTACATAGGTAATCTTCTTCTCTTTCGACATTTTCCTCCTCCTGTATCACCTGGTTTCCGGAAGGTCCGGTTTATGAACCTGTCGCCTCCGCAAAACATCTGTCGAGCACGGATAACCCGACATCGATCTCCTCGTCGGAGATGACGAGTGGCGGGCTGAACCTGATGACCGATTGGCCTGCCGGGAGCAGGCACACCCCTTTTTCAAATGCGTTTTTGAGGATAGCATTTCTCTTCGCTTTTGCAGGTATCTTGGTTGTCCGGTCCTCCACGAGCTCGATGGCAGCCATGAGGCCCACTCCCCTGACATCGCCGATCAATTCGTATTGTGAATACAGCTCCTTGAGCCCTTTCATGAGGTGCCTGCCTCTCACCTCTGCGTTCTTTCCTGCATGTTCCCGTTCCATGAGATCCAGCACGGTCAGACCGGCGATACACGAGAGGTTATTTCCCCCGAACGTGCTCGCATGCGAACCGGGAGGCCATCTCATCAGTTCATCGGATGCAAGTGTCACACCAAGGGGAAGTCCGCCGCCGATCGCCTTTGCCATGCAGACGATATCAGGGACCACGCGGCTGTGTTCACAGGCAAGGAAAGGCCCTGTCCGGAAACAGCCGGCCTGTATCTCATCACACACAAGCAGGATATCGTGCATGTCGCAGGTCTCCCGTAACTGGCGCAGGAAGTCCACGGGGGGAACCACGTATCCCCCCTCTCCCTGGATTGGTTCCACAAAGATCGCGGCGACTTCATCGGGTGCCACTTCCGTCCTGAAGACCTCCTCGTTGATGTAGTTGACCACATCTATCTCGCACGACGGGCTGGATGTACTGAGCGGCCGGTACGGATTCTCGTACGGTACATGGATCACCGGGAGAAACGGCCCGAAATATTGCCTGTGGATCACCTTGGTCGCTGTCAGGGACAGCGCACCCATTGTCCGTCCATGAAAACCGCCATAGAACGAGATGAAGTATTTCCGCTTGGTCGCCCGCCTGGCAAGCTTTATCGCCGCTTCAACGCTTTCGGCTCCCGAATTGGAAAAGTACACGCGGTCTATGCCCGGAGGCATGAAACGGACCAGTTTCTCCGCAAAAGTGACCGGCACTTCGGAGCAGAAATCAAGGAACGCGCCATGTGAGAGAGATTCTGCCTGTGACTGCACGGCCCTTACCACGTCGGGATGGTTCCAGCCCATGTTCATCACGGCGATACCGGCGGAAAAGTCCAGGTACCTGTTTCCGTCAACATCCCAGAGGTTCATACCCTTCGCTCTCTCGAGCACGAGCGGGTATTCCCTTGCCATGGATTGCGAGACTACCCTTGAATCGCGTTCGAGGACGTGACGTGCACGGGGTCCCGGCGGGGGCGTTACGATCTTTGGCTCCATGGCAGATTGGTAGCGAGACGGAGTGTTAGACATTTCGCATGGGCCTGGGAGCAGGCGATTATGCGCGCACAAGATTCAGCTGCAGATAAATTCCCGGATGAAGGAGAATCAATATCGGAAATTATAAATACTATGGCGTCCTATCGGATTATGCCTCAGAGGGGACTTCTGGGGATACATGTCAGGACGCAATGAGCCCATATATCCAAACGGCTATACGATATATGGACGACAGAGACGCTGCATCCTGGGGCCGAACAAATGTTCGAAAAACATCCAAGCCGTGATAAAGCAAATCCATCATTCAAAACGGCGGAAGAACGATGGGTGCATGAGAGTTTTGTCATGGGGCCGAAACAGGTGTTTCACGGAACATGATGCTGCGACACAATGAACCTGCAGGATCAAAACGGCGAAAGAACTGCAGGTGACAGAGACATTCTGTTGCGGGGCCGATCATGTGTTCCGGAATTGATCCTCTCATGGGGCACATTCCAATCCCATGAAAGCGATTTTTTCGACTTTTCCTTTTCGTTGTGGTCAATGGCCCTGATCGTCCGGCAATTTTTTAGAAAGATTCTCAAGGCATCTCCGCACCAGGCAGTCGGGTCTGGTGCTGCAGGTCCCTGAATCAAAAGGAATGCACTCACCGGATCTGGTACTCCATGGAGACGAACCGGGAAGGACGAACGGCAGAGAGGACACAGAGCAGAACCCGGGTATGAGGCATGAATCAAAAGGAATGCACTCACGAGATCTGGTACTCCATGGAGACGAACCGGGAAGGACGAACGGCAGAGAGGACACAGAGCAGAACCCGGGAATGAGGCATGAATCAAAAGGAATGCACTCACGAGATCTGGTACTCCATGGAGACGAACCGGGAAGGACGAACGCCAGAGAGGACACAGAGCAGAACCCGGGAATGAGGCATGAATCAAAAGGAATGCACTCACGAGATCTGGTACTCCATGGAGACGAACCGGGAAGGACGAACGCCAGAGAGGACACAGAGCAGAGCCCGGGAATGAGGCATGAATCAAAAGGAATGCACTCACCGGATCTGGTACTCCATGGAGACGAACCGGGAAGGACGAACGCCAGAGAGGACACAGAGCAGAACCCGGGTATGAGGCATGAATCAAAAGGAATGCACTCACCGGATCTGGTACTCCATGGAGACGAACCGGGAAGGACGAACGCCAGAGAGGACACAGAGCAGAGCCCGGGAATGAGGCATGAATCAAAAGGAATAATGTGGTGGCATCCCAGGAGGTTTCCGCCCTGCCCACATGGACAGGGCATCCGCCATGGATTGAACGTTCATTCGGTGACTTAGTTGGACACTAATACACCTGCATTAAGATGGATACGAATTGTTATTAAATCTTTTGGATTGCTTTAAGCCCGTGAGAGGGTGAAAATCAGCCCTGAACGCTTCACCAACCACCGATCCGCCATATTCGGGTACTCTGTCATCCGGGTGGCTCCGGGATGACCGCATGCCAGGGATCGGGGTGTTTCGGAGGATACATGTGGAAGAGAGACTCCTTCAGATATTCCGGTAAAACGAGCTGAGTTCATTCCTGAACTCGGTGATATATTCACCCATGGATAGACTGCCGTCAGGAAATGGCCGGTCCGGATTACGCATCCGCTCCACTGTCTCCATTGACGGGAGGAGAAGATCGATGGGGATATTCGATCTCCTGCTGGCCCGGATCATGGCTTCCCGAAAAAGACCGATGCAGTATGCGACCCTGAATTCGTATGTCTTTTCGGTCTTTCTCAGGTACTCTGCAAGCCGATGCGTCTCTATCTCGAGAAAATCCTCCTTTATCCGTTCATCACCACAATTCCCAAGCATATACCGGTAACTTGAAAACGGGTACATCCGTTCAAGTTCTGCCGGGACGGTACCACACGTCCCGAAGACGACGATGTGGTAGTGATCCCCCGGGATAATCGATTCTATCACGTGTAAAAAGATTCTGTGACTGGGGCTTTTACTGTATGGCTTCCTGACGGCGCAGGGAAGAAAAATTCCCAGACGGTGAAAGGGGATATCGTATTCCTCGATTATCCACCTGTATGCGTCCTCGAATTCGGGAAGGTAGAATGGGGGGCAGTCGGCATCCAGGAGCAGATCAGTATGGCCAGGCATCGTTTGTCCACATTGTTGGTCTGTCTGGATATTGATATTTCCGGATACATTTATTGGCATTGGAGAAAAATACACATTCTTTGTCACATGACCGCATCCTGATGGGAGGATAAAAGCGTGTTTGGAAGATCATCGGCTATACTGCAAAGCGAGGAGTTCTACCAGAACGGCCTGATCTATGCGAATGATGGGGATGAAGGACGGGCGCTTGTTGAATTTTCAAAAGCCATCGAGATAAATCCCCGGCATATATACGCTTTGATACAGAAAGGCACCATCCTGCAGAGGATATCCCACCACCGGGAAGCCATCGGATGCTTCGAATCGGCCCGGGCCATCCAGCCGGAGAACGCGTATATCTTTTTGAAACTCGGATATTCGCATGCGATGCTCGGCCATAATGCCCGGGCAGTCGAATGCTACACTCGTGCACTCACCATTGATCAAAACCTGGTGAAAGCATGGACCGGTCGCGCCACGTCCCGATTCGATATGGGAAGGTACCATGATGCCGCGGACGATTTCGATGCGGCAATCAGGATAGACCCGTCAGATGCCGGAGCCTGGGCGGGAAAAGGCATCTGTTATGCCCTGCTCGGGGATTATGCGCAGTCACTGGAATGTTTCTCACGGACGGTGGCACTGGATCCCACAGACCCGATCGCATGGTTCAACAGGGGAAGGAGCCACGCATTTCTCGGCCAGCACGGTGAGGCGATCCCGTGCTTCGAGCAGAGTATTGTGATTGCGCCTGACGATCCCGAGACCTGGTTCAACCTGGGAAAGAGCCACGCGGCCTGGGGAAACCAGCAGAAGGCGATATCGAGTTATGAACATGCCATTGATCTCAATCCGAAGTTACTTGAGGCATATATTGCAAAGGGAGTCAGTCTTCACAGGCAGGAGAGGTATCCGGAAGCGGTCTTTGAATTCGTGCGGGCGCTCGAGATAGACGATGAAAATATCAGCGCCCTGCTTGGCATGGGTGAGAGCCAGGCTGCGATGCACTCCTATGACGCGGCAACAGAGTGCTTTAACCGGATCATCGCCCTCGATCCCTCCCAGACACGGGCATACATAGACCGGGGGATATGCCAGATCGGAGACGGGCGTTACGTGCAGGCCCTGGAATCTTTCGAGACCGTGCTCAGGACAGATCCGGCAAATTTCATCGCACTATACAACATGGGACGGACTCTCGCTGCCATGGGCAGGCACCAGGAGGCCATCAAGATCTTTGAACGAGCGATAGCGGTCAACCCGTCCGATGCGCCGAGCTGGTACAACAAGGGTGTGTCACTCAACAACCTCGTACGCCACGGGGAAGCGATACGGTGTTATGACCAGGCGATCGAGCTCCTCCCCGATGACCCTGATGCATGGTATAACAAGGCGATGAGCCTGCTCCAGCTCGGAAGGCACCGTGAAGCAATCCAGTGTTTTGAAAAGGTCCTCTCACATGATCCGTCAGATATCGATTCCCATTTTCACATGGGGGTATGCCACGACGACCTTGGCAGGCACCGGGAGGCACTCACGTGCTATCAGAGGGTGCTTGATCTCGACCCGGATGACGGCAGGACGTGGTATGCACGGGGATCAACCCTAGAAAAGCTGGGATGCTACGGGGAGGCGATGGAGTGTTTTGAACGGGCACTTCGTAGCAATCCCGAGAATCAAAACGCCCGTATGGCACGTGATCTCCTCCTGAAACAGGCGTAGAGCAGTGATGATCGTCTACTGGTTGCGGATGAACCCCTGCTCTATGAGATCGGTCAGCCAGCGGTCAAGGAATTCCATGAGTTCGTTCTTTACCCCGAGATCCACAACCCCTGACCGGGGATACACGATCTTTTTGCCCGACCTGTCCTGGTAGACCAGCGGCTCGGCTCTCTTCTGATCATGGTATACCCGGATCTCGATATCGGGATCTGCTACCAAAGCACCGTCGATGGTTGGGTTTTGCGACAGGGCGAACATATCATCCGACAGACGGTCTATGCAGAGGGGTATATGCGGGTGGTTTTCGATGACGGCATATTGCCTGACATCCAGGACACCGATCTTTTCAAGTTTTGTATAGATAGAATGATAGAGATCGCTCATGAAACTCCGCCCTGGGGATAGCTAACCCCTGGAGATTAGTTTATGAAGCGCACCCATAAATGTTTTTGAATTCACGGCAGGAGGATTGCTCATGGAAAGTGCCGTAGCAGGAGACCGAAAAAACCTGGGCCCGCCCCGGTTTCATTGTTCACAGGATAGCCCGGGCGGGGACAGTACGGGCTCTTTATATCGATGAAGTTTTCCCTGTTGGAAGGGTAGTCTTCTCCCCAACAAACTCATACGATGCTTTCGACAAGAATCCTCAACCCGATCACCAGGAGAACTATTCCTCCGACAATCTCCATGCTTTTCCCAAGATGCTCTCCAAGCCTCCTTCCAAGGAGCACCCCGGCAAATGCAAAGACGAACGAGGTCAGGCCTATTATCACGGATGAAGTTCCGATATGTCCTCCAAGAAACGCGAGGGAGAGCCCTGCACCCAGTGCATCGATACTGGTCGCAAGGGAGAGCATGATTATTGTAGGAGCATTATACACGGGTACACGCTCAACGTCATTCCGGTACCCTTCATACACCATCTTCCCACCGATGACGGCCAGGATACAAAATGCCGCCCAGTGGTCGAATCCCGATATGAACGATACCGTCCGGGCCCCGGCTGCCCAGCCCGCAATGGTCATTGCAAACTGGAAAAACCCAAACGGGATGGCGAGGAGGAGAGCGAGCCGTCCCTTGTCCGACACCCGCGAACTCCCGGCAGCGATTGCAACGGCAAAACAGTCCAGTGCCAGGATCACGGCTATGACGAGGATGGTGAAGAGCTCCATCAAATGGGCTATTCTTTGGTTGCAGGGTTATTAAGTGATGGCATCCTGGCCGATTTTTTGCATATTTTGCTGATTTCCCGATGAATTATCGGAAATATGAAAAAAACCGAATAGAATTGGAAATTATGAATTAAAAAGTATTTTAGATGTTGAAATGAAAGAATGTCATGCTATAGCGTGACAGGGTGAAGACCATTCAATCCTCGATATTTGAAAAGGTATACCGGCAGTCAATTGATGAACCCGAGAAATTCTGGGGAAAAACCGCCGAAGAAGTACATTGGTACAAGAGATGGGAGAGAGTACTGAACGGATCCAGGCCTCCGTTTTACCGGTGGTTTGCCGGCGGAATATTGAACAGCTGCTACAATGCCCTTGACCTGCACGTGGAGAACGGCAGAGGTGAACAGGTTGCGCTGATCTATGACAGCCCTGTAACGTCAACAATAAAAAAATTCAGTTACCGGGAGTTACGGGACACTGTCGCACGCTGTGCAGGAGGACTTAAAAAGATCGGGATCGGGAAAGGCGACCGTGTCGTAATCTACATGCCAATGATTCCCGAAGCCGTCATCGCCATGCTTGCATGTGCCCGCATCGGGGCAATACATTCAGTGGTATTCGGGGGTTTCGCGTCAAAAGAACTGGCCAGCCGGATCAATGATGCCCAACCGAAAGCGATAATCTCCGCATCCTGTGGAATTGAAGTGGACAGGATCATCGAGTACAAGCCCCTGCTTGACGCCGCAATGGAGATGTCCGACTATGCACCGGAACACTGTGTGATCGTGCAAAGGCCGGAGGCTTCTGCGACACTCAAGCCGGGGAGGGATATCAGCTGGACCAGTTTTATGGATGCGACTCCTGCGGATTGTGTACCTGTCGAGGCCACGGACCCGCTTTATATCCTCTACACCTCGGGCACCACGGGGGTTCCCAAGGGCGTTCTCAGGGATAACGGGGGTCACATGGTGGCAATGAAATGGAGCATGAAGAACATCTACGGTGTTGCCCCCGGCGAAGTGTTCTGGGCGGCATCCGACGTCGGCTGGGTGGTGGGCCATTCCTATATCGTGTATGCCCCGCTTGCCCTTGGATGCACTACCATCCTGTACGAGGGAAAATCTGTGGGGACTCCCGATCCCGGGGCATTCTGGAGAGTCATTTCAGATCACGGCGTGAGTGTTCTCTTCACCGCCCCAACAGCATTCCGTGCCATCAGGCGGGAGGACCCGGGTGGTGCATACATCGGCAGGTACGATCTCTCTTCCCTTCGCATGCTCTTTTTGGCGGGGGAGCGCTGCGACCCCGATACCCTGGTCTGGGCACGAGAACGTCTCGGCGTGCCGGTCATCGATCACTGGTGGCAGACAGAGACAGGATGGGCCATCGGCGGAAACGTGGCCGGGCTGGAACTGCTTCCCATCAAACCCGGGTCATGCACCCGGGCAATTCCGGGATACAACGTCAGGGTGCTCAACGACGAAGGCGAAGAGCTGCCACCAGGCGAGACCGGAAACATCGTGATCCGACTCCCGCTCCCTCCCGGTTGCCTTACCGGACTCTGGCAGAATGAACGGGATTTCATCGGCACCTATCTTGCAGAATTCCCCGGCTACTATGTCACCGGTGATGCAGGCTATATCGATGAGGACGGTTACTTGTGGATAATGGGCCGCACCGACGATATCATCAACACTGCGGGCCACAGGTTGTCGACCGGTGCCATGGAGGAGGTGCTCGCCTCTCATCCTGATGTTGCCGAATGCGCGGTCTGCGGCGTATCAGACCCGGTAAAAGGCGAGATTCCACTGGGCTTCATCGTCCTGAAAGCCGGTACCACAACGGATCATGCCGAGATAATCAGGGAAGTGATCGCCTTGGTAAGAGAGAAGATCGGACCTATCGCATCCTTCAAAAAGGCAGTTATCGTACACAGGCTCCCCAAGACACGATCAGGAAAGATTCTCAGGCGGACAATGAAAAAGATCGCCGATGGTGAAGAATACCGGGTCCCTGCCACCATCGACGATCCCGCAACTCTCGACGAGATCGCACAGGGTCTCACGGCAATAGGATTTCCTGCGGCCTGAAAAATATCCCTGTCGTTTTAAAAAAAATGTTGTCCGATCCTGCCCTGATTCATCCACATTTTCATGGATTGAGGATCATGATCGTATAATTCAGGACTCCCGCAAACGTCACCCAGGCAATGTACGGCACCATGAGTACGGCGGCGTCCTTTCTCACCCTGTAGAATGCAACGATCGTTGCCAAAATGAATATCCAGAGTATCACCAGGTCGACAATTCCAAGGAATGGCGATTCCAGCCCAAAAAAGGCAAAGGACCAGAGGGTGTTCAGGACCAGCTGGACTGCAAAGAGGCCTGCCGCCAGTTTGACCCCGGGCTTCTCAAGCCCGTCCTTGACGACAAGATACAGTGCAATTGCCATAAGGATATAGAGTATGGTCCAGACAGGCCCGAACAGGTAGCCAGGCGGGTTGAACCAGGGTTTTACCAGCTGCGAATACCATGAACCAGGGCCTGTAATGGTCACCATGGAGCCAAAAAAACCGGCAGCCAGGCATATTAGTATCGCTACTGCTAGTTTTAGGGGAGACTGAAGGGCAAAATCTTTCATACTCTGTTGATCCCGGCTAAAACTCATAAACCTTGCCATCAATACCCCAAAAACACCAAAATACAGATCACCACCTCGTACAGGTTTTTCTCTTTTTTTCATCCGTGGCACCCGCGTCGGGTTGCAGGGAGAGAATGAATTGATTCCACCTCCGTTTCCGGGATCCGGCGTCGATGGCAGAACCTGGCCGTCTCCGGGGATGGTATAATGTATCGGTATCCTCAAACAGGGTAACAGAATCATGCAGAATTCGAAGGTAAAGATAGGACTTGTACAGACGGCTGTTACCGGTGACCTGGAATGGAATCTCGCTCACACTGCCAGCCTCGTAATAAAAGCCGCAGAAGAGGGCGCCAGGATCATCTGCCTGCAGGAACTCTTCAGGACGCCCTATTTTCCCCAGGAAGAGGATGCAGACGCGGATCCGTATGCAGAATCCATTCCCGGCGAATCAACCCGGGTATGTGCAGCTATCGCCAGGGATCATGGTGTTGTTATCATCGTCCCCATCTACGAACGCGGGAGCACGAATACATATTACAACAGCGCGGTCGTGATTGACGCGGATGGAACCCTCCGTCCTCCCTACCGGAAGGTCCATATCCCGTTCGATCCCCTCTTTTACGAGAAGAATTACTTTTCTCCCGGGCCAGGGTACCGGGTTTATGAAACACGGTACGGAAAGATTGCAGTGCTGATCTGCTATGACCAGTGGTTTCCGGAGGCTGCCCGCGCCGTCACGCTCATGGGAGCCGGGATCATCTTCTATCCGACAGCAATCGGCCGGATAAAAGGCATGGAAGATACTCTCGAGGGGGACTGGAAGGATGCCTGGGAGACGGTTCAGAGGGGACACGCAATAGCGAACGGGGTCCATGTCGCCGCCGTCAACCGGGTCGGAACCGAGAACGATCTCACCTTCTGGGGGGGATCATTCATCGCAGATTCATTTGGAAATATCATCGCGAGGGCAGGGCCTGATGAATGCATCATCGTCCGGGAGATCGATATGGCGATGAACGAGCAGGTCAGATCCGGGTGGGGATTTCTCGATAACCGGCGTCCTGACACGTATTCCATACTCCTCTCTGCGCCGGGGTCTCAAAAACCCGCATCCGGCACTCCCCGGCAGTCGGGCTATCATATGCCCGCAGAATGGGAGAGGCACGATGCCATATGGCTTGCCTGGCCACACGACAACGAGACATTTCCCGAATTGCGAAAGGTTGAATCTGCCTATTGCGATATAATACAGGCGATCCATCAGCAGGAGCGGGTGAATCTCCTCGTGTGTGACGATGTGATGAGAACCTTCGCCGCTGCCCGCCTGGGCGAAGCAGGGGTGGATCCCGCCCGGGTACACTTCCATGTCAGGGAATATGCCGATGTATGGTTCAGGGACTATGGACCGACATTCCTGGTAAACAGGGAAGAGCGATCCCTTGCCATGGTGAACTGGCGGTTCAATGCATGGGGTGATAAATACCCGGAACTGGTTGCAGACGACGGGATCCCGCTCGCTCTCAACAACACCCTCAAAATCCCGGTATTTTCTCCTGGTATAGTGATGGAGGGGGGCTCGATCGATACAAACGGGAAAGGATGCCTTATCACCACCGAACAGTGCCTGCTCAATACCAACAGGAATCCCGGCCTCTCGCGGGAAGAGATCGAAGACTACCTGCATGAATACCTTGGCGTATCACATGTCATATGGCTGAAATCGGGGATTGCCGGTGATGACACCGACGGCCACGTGGACGATGTTGCACGGTTCGTGGATGAACGAACGGTGTTGTGTGCCATCGAGGATGACCCCCTCGATGAAAATTTTCCGGCATTGCAGGAGAATTACCGAATACTGGAGGGATCATCAGACCAGGACGGGAATCCGCTCAGGGTGATAACGATGCCGATGCCTGGCAGGGTGGGCGATGAACAGCGATACCCGGCGAGTTACATGAATTTTTATATCGGGAACGGAGTTGTCCTGGTGCCCGTATTCGGGCACGTACATGATCAGGTAGCCCTCGCATTACTCGGGGCACTCTTCCCTGAACGGAGGATTATAGGTATTGACTGCAACGCGATGGTTGCCGGGATGGGCGCAATCCATTGCATCAGCCAGCAGCAGCCATCTTTTTCGCCCGGATGATCGGCACAGTGCGGCTTAAGAGCGGTTTTTGGCAGAACGTGTCAGGACATGTTTTGAAAGGCAAAAAAAGCACAAATCCATCACTCAGAGAGCAGGATATTCGAAAAATTGGTGTGAAGACGGGGGTTTTGATCAGGAGGTAGTGTTGATCACGTCTTCACATTTCAGTCTTGGGGGGGTACTATCTGATGACTTAAGATGCCGGATGCAATCTCCGGCAATGTTTTTTGGGGGGGTACAACATTAAAATATTTCGTATTTATCCGGTTGGATGACCGGACAGTACTCTGTCATTGGCAGACGCATGGAGAAGGAAGAGACCAAAAAAACCGGTTCGGCAAAAAAGAGACGGTTGGTGGCATGTAATGCATGTGAGTGTCCCCATTCCACCTGGAAGACGTGCGAACTGTTTCCATACTCTTCATTGCCGTGCATTGCATGATGGTGGATAGATAATCGATCAGGTGCGGAAATGACGAAGACCATGCACAGGGAGCGAGTTCGATTCGAGAGACCGGTCCTTGAAGAGATCCGAAACGGGGGGTTTTCTCCCGTCGATATGCATGTCCATACCAACCATTCCGATGCACCCGTCAGTGTGAAGGCGACACTGAAAAAAGCAAGTAAGTCTGGTTTTGGACTGGCAATAACTGACCACAATGCCATATCAGGCTACAGGGAGGCTCAGGGCTATGAAAGCGGCGTTCTTTTGATCCCGGGAATAGAGGTGAGTGCACGTGACGGTCCACACATCCTCATATATTTTTATTCCGGCGCAGATATCGTCGATTTTTACGAGAAGATAATCAGGGATAATAAACGGAAAAGTCCCTGTCTTGCGATACGCCTCGACACAGCCGAGATCGTTTCTGCAGCGCAACAGTATCACTGCATTGTAGCCGCCGCCCATCCGTATGGATACCTCATCTTCAACAAGGGCCTGCAGAAGTGCATAGAAGGAGGATATCTGCCCCAGGATCTCATCGGTTCGTTCCAGGCCGCAGAAGTGGTATGCGGCGGGATGAGCCGCCAGGAAAATGAGAAGGCTATCCGGCTGGCAGACCGGCATAACCTCGGAATTGTTGGTGGCACAGACAGCCATCTCCTCTTTGATACGGGCAGGGTGCTGACCTGTTCGAAGGCCGATACGGCTGACGAGTTTCTCGACAATGTTCTTCGCATGGAGAATTTTATTATCGGGAAAGAGTTGCGTCTCCTGGAGAAAGGATTTGCCGGGACGGTCGTTCTCACGAAGTACGTGCGATATACGCTGCCAACGCTTGCCATACATTACGAGCAGAACATGCCGAGAGCCAGGAGATTTACGCGGAAGGCCTGGACACGCCTGAAGAGGGACCGATGACCGTGAACATTCCGTGTAAGACGGTCCCGCAAAAAACACATATTAATCTCCATGATACAATTACTACCATAAGCCATCTGTTGTCGGTTGCCTGTTGGGAAATACTATGGACGCAAAAGAGATCGAGGAATATATACGCGGGCTTGAGCGGAGGATAGAGATCCTCGGAAACGAGAATGCCGCACTCGCCATGACGATGAACAAGCTCATGATGGAGAACATGAAACTGAAATCAGAAGTCAAATCGCTTCAAAAAGAGATCGCCGATCTTCACCAGCCCTCACCTGAACGTGTCGTCAAATTCGATTAGGACCGGACTGAATGGAATATTCAGCCATACGGCCCTTTTTGATCAAAAATATCTCCTGCGGAACAGGAACCGGGTAGTGTTGATTGCAATGAAAACGAGGTGCGATGTGTGCGGGGACAAGGCGATTGGAATGCAGATGCTTGGATGCTGCGGGTATGCCGTCTGTGAGAAACATGCCGATATGTTGCTGAAGGCGCTCTCCCCCGGCGAGAAGAAGGAATGGGGGGCGTGTTTTTACTGGAGGTATGACTGAGTTCCAGCGGATCATCCTGCATCTCGACATGGACAGTTTCTTTGCATCGGTCGAGATCAGGGAAGATCCAGGTCTGTCAGGAAGACCGGTTGTGGTCGGAGCAGATCCCCGCGAAGGGAGAGGGAGGGGGGTGGTGAGCACCGCTTCCTACGAGGCACGAAGATTTGGCATCCACTCGGGAATGCCCATCTCCCGGGCATTCATCGTATGCCCGCATGCTGTCTTTATCAGGCCGCATTTCGACAAGTATACCCAAACTTCCGCCAGGATCATGGAGATCATCAGCGAATGCACAGATAGATGGGAGCAGGTGAGCATCGACGAGGCATATCTCGATATGACTCATCTCGAGACATACGAAGAAGCAGGCGCCGTCGCAGAAGAACTCAGGCATACAATACGGGAACGCGAACGCCTGACGTGTTCTGTCGGGATTGCGCCGACCAAGCTCGTTGCAAAGATCGCATCGGATTTCAAAAAGCCCGACGGCCTCACCATAGTCAGACCCCTGGAAGTGAGAGACTTTCTCTCACCTCTTCCTGTCGGAAGAATTCCCGGGATAGGCAGGGTGACAGGGACCGAACTCGAGAATCTCGGCATACAGACGATCGGGCAGCTCGCCGAATACGATATACAGACCCTCCTCGCCCGGTTCGGCAGATGGGCGGTTCACATGCAGAAACTGGCCATGGGACTGGATGGCGGGGAAGTCCGTTCCCGTGAGCGTTTTGGGTCTGTCTCCAGGGAGACGACATTCCAGGAGGATACTGCCGATTTGTCCCTCCTTGCAACCACACTTGACCTGATGGCGAAGGACCTCATCGAGAACCTTGTCCATGAACGCCTGGTTTTCCGGACCGTTACCGTCAAGGTGCGCTACGAGGACTTTGATACCCACACCCGGTCCCGAACTCTCGATACCTATTCCCGGGACCCTGGAACACTCCTTCGCATTGCAGGATCACTCCTCCGCGATCTCTCGAGTGGGAAGAAGGTCCGGCTCATCGGGCTCCGGCTCTCTTCACTCCACGAAATCGATGCCATGCAGAAGCGGCTGGACGATTTTTCATGAGAGTCCGGGATGCAGCACCGGGCTTGGTGGGGTCCGGGTACAGCGTGCAATTCCGGGCAATATCGCCAGACCAACAGAAGTGGGATAGTGTGTTGTCACGGGCAGGCTGGAAAATGGAGCTGTTTAAATAGAATCGGTTTCATTAACCCATTATCTGATTCCTGGAGGTCATAATGCCTAAAAATTATCGGATTATTCTTGTTTCACTGTTCATATCCCTCGGATTATGTGTCACCTGTTCCTGTGCACAGGAAACGGGGCTGGTAAACATATTTTCAGCACCTTCCGGGGCCAGGGTACTCATCGACGGCACACAGGTCGGAACCACTCCACTCTCCCAGTACCGGCTGAGCACGGGAGCACACATGTATAGCCTGCTAAAGGACGGGTATTCGCCGGCCCAGCAATCATTCTCGGTCAGTTCGGGTGAGACGACAACCATCTCCATCAATCTTGTCCCCCTTTCGCGTCCCACGACATGGACAACGGCTACAACCCCCCCTACCACGCTCACGATTCGGCCGACAACCCCGGTCCCATCGGCAGGATCGATCTATGCAACGACTTCACCCTCCGGCGCAGCAATCTATGTGAACGGTTTATTCGAGGGCTACAGCCCGGTCCTTGTTGAGAATCTCGCCCCCAGGACATACACGGTACTTGCCAGACTGGAAGGGTATAGCGATTATGCTCGTTCTGTGACCGTGTATCAGAACAGCCGTTCGGATTTCTCTGCACAACTCCAGCCGTCCCCGATCCACAAGGATTACGGCTATATCAGTGTCAGTTCCTCGCCATCCGGTGCGCAGCTCTATGTCGATGGGTCCTACCGGGGGATTACTCCTGCCACGGTGACCGAGTATCCGGGAAACCACCCCGTTGTCGTGAAACTTGCGGGCTACTACGATTACAGCCAGACAATATACGTGACGGCAGGTGCCACACAGCGTGTATCAGCAACGTTGTCGCCGGTTACGCAGAGCGGGTCTGTCCGGGTCTCTTCGTGGCCGGCAGACACGAATGTCTACCTTGATGGATCCTTCAGGGGACAGACCGACTCGTCCGGCAACCTCGTCATCTCCAACCTTCCCGCAGGGGTATACTCGGTAAAGGTCTCAAAACCGGCGTACCAGGACGCCGTCTACTCTGTCCAGGTCAGGCAGGGACAGCAGAGCCAGGTGCAGGCTTCCCTCTCACCCATTTCACCCACGGGAACCCCGACTCCCACTCCTGCGCAGCAGGGCTCCCTGACCGTGACCTCGAATCCCTCCGGAGCCCAGGTATACATCGACAATCTCTTTCGCGGATACACCCCGAGCACGTATGCTGACCTCGCCACAGGCATGCACACACTCACGCTGAAGCTCTCGGGATACGAAGATTATTCGACAACGTTCCAGATCAGCCAGGGCAGCACGGCTACAGTCCAGGCATCGCTTTCGCCGGCACCGACACCCACCAAATCCGCGCCAGGGCCCCTGGCCGGCCTTCTGGCAATACTGATATCCGGCTACATTCTCGCCGGGAGGAAGGATCCATGAACCAAAAACTTGGAATCGCAACAAAGATCACTGTGATCTATCTCATTCTCATCCTTCTTACGGCAGGGGTGGCAACAATCGCCGTCAACAATGCCGCGAAGGATATCTTTCGGGAGGGTATACGGGATAACCTGAAGAATTCTGCAGGTATCATGGCCACGCAGGTGAATGCCACGGAGATCCTCCTCTTACAGCCCGGTGACGAGGGGACGCCCGAATATATGGCCCTCGCAGGCCAGCTGGATGACATGCGTTCCAGCAACGACTATATCGTGAATGCATACATCATGCGAGTGGACGCTGATGGAAAGATAGAGTTCATCGTGGACGATTTCTGGCTCGAGGACCCCATGCAGTCGGCGATGATCGGTGAGATCTATGAAACCCCGGACAGGGATGAGATCTTCATGGCACTCTCCGTTCCTACCGCATCCAGGGATATGTATACTGACAGGTGGGGTACATACGTATCAGGTTACGCCCCGATAAGGGATGAAAACGGAAATACTGTGGCAGTGCTCGGAGTCGATATTATGGCAACGCGAATGTCCGAGAGCATGGCCCGGTTCGACGGACTTCTTGCTGCCGCGTTTCTTGCCGTGCTCCTGATCGGGACAGGTGCAGTCTTCCTCTTAACACGGTCCGTTGCCAGGGATCTGACAGAACTCTCTGATGCCGTAGAAAGCATCAGCGCCGGTGAAAGGATGGTTGGTATCGACACTTCACGGACCGACGAGATTGGCGATCTCTCAAACGCAATCGCCGGACTCGAAGAGAAGATGAAATAATACCACTCATACTCTTTTTTCCAAAAAATTTACATAGGTTGATGCTGTCCTTAACAGCTCATATGAATTCGGATCCTTCCATAAAGTCCGAGGATGAGGTGAGGAAAGACCTCGAGCGATTCCTGGAAGATATTGACGTGGTGATTATCAAGAGGTTCGACGAGGGGGATTTCTGGGGGTACTGGGTCAAATATGGGGATTTTCCCCTGCTAATCGAGAACCAGAGAACCAAGCGTTACTGTGTGGTTGCATTCCAGATAACTCTCGACGAAGGTCCACCGATTACACACCTGAACCAGTATTATGCCCGTGGCGACTCTGCATTCATCTATGAGCTGACCAGGGCATTTACCTCCCCTGTGACCGGTTTTTCCCGGATCCTTGAGGAGGGGCGTGTCGTGGGGTTCACCATATCCCGCTACATCTACCCGTATTACCACGACTTCTCGGTAAAAGATCTTGACAGGGCAGTTCAGGCAGTTGTAAGCCAGGGGGCAATCGGTATCGCATTCCTGAAGATGACACTGGGTGAATTGAGAGTTGAGACTCCGGTTGACCGGCAGAACAGCGTCTAATCCGGCCAAATTATTTTTCGAAACCGAAAAAAAACCCGGAAAAAAGCCCGGAGATGAACCCCCGGACATGTCTTTTGGCGGACGGGGGAATGGAATTCGGAACCCTTCATCCCGGAGATTTGTATCCACTCGCCCGGATTCTTTCGTCCCGGAAATACAAAAGCTTCCTTTTCCAGCAGGATGAATGGTATACCGCGTGATCCGAATCGTCTTCCCGTCACAGGCACCACAACTCCTCCCACTCCCATGTATCCGGATACATGGAAGGCTTTCTGATGGAGATTAAGTTTATTCTGTAGAATGCCAGAATGGATACCATGGAGGAGCAGGACTGGCTTTCAAAAGCACACCGGGATATGTCGCTTGGTCGGCACCAGGACGCACTCTCATCGTATGACAAGGCCCTCGAGATGAATCCCGAAAACGGACATTCCAGGGAGATGATGGGAGATATCTATTACGAACTCGGACGGCATGCCGAAGCTATCGACTGTTATGACCGGGCACTGGAGATCGATCCCGGAAACCTGATGGCCTTGTACAAGAAGGGGTACACATTCCGAAAGATCAAGAGGTACGAAGAGGCAATTGCCGCATTGGACCAGGCCCTTGCAATTGACCCCGATTTCAGTTACGCGCTCAACAACAAGGGATATTCACTGAACGAACTTGGCAGGTACGAGGAGGCAATCGCCTATTTTGATCGTTCCCTGTCGAAGAATCCGAGGAATATCCGTGTTATTGCAAGCAAGGGAATTGCCCTCCGTGAACTGGGAAGGTACGATGAAGCCCTGAAATGCTTTGACAGGGCGCTCGAGTTGAATGCAATCAACGGATTTGTCTATTACAACAAATCCATCACCCTTCGAAGCATGGGACGTGGAAAGGAAGCTGATGCCTGTCTCTCACGGATAAACTTCCCATCAAGCGTGCATCACACTGGGAAAGAAGATTAATTGAGTGAAATCTTCACCGATTCGATCCTTTTTCCTTTACCGCTATGAAAACCGGGATGTAGCCCGTTCCTGAAGACAGGAATCGCTCCAACGCCTGCGAAAAGCGTCCTTTCGGCATCGCATCAGGGTATTGAGGCGAACCCCCCGGCGGTGTGCACCCGGTATATCGATATCTTTCACACCATGGGAGTGCAGCAACCCCATTTTTCTCTGCCTGTTCCAAACAACAATAAAAAGAGCCTTATCAGTACACAACAAAACATAGGGAGCGAGGGATTTCATGAGAGATGTCATCTGGCTTGTTCCAGTAATCGCCATGTGCCTGCTTTTCTGCGGGTGCACAGACCAGGCCGGCCAGGAAGCCGACATGAAGCTGTACGACCAGACAGTACAGGCTGTGAGAGAGTTTGTTGAAGATCAATCATACCAGCCCGGTACGTCCGCATTCTCCGTCGAATCCGGTGTCACGACCCTGTCGGGACAATATGAGACATATTCGATGGATGTTGATACCAGCGAGATTGTATTTGCCTCATACCAGGGAGAAGAGGGGATAGAGAGTGCCCGCGAGGGGCCGCATTACAAGAAGACACTCATTGCCGTCCGCCAGTTTCTGCAAAACCCGGATTTCGAGATACATGCCACCAGTTTCACATACAAGGATGACAGGTACGAGATTTCAGGCAATAATATGACCTTCCGGGTGAATGCAACAACGGGGGATATAACCCGGGCATTGCTGACAGGGCCCGAAGCCGTGGGAGCAATGGGGAACAGTTCACAATACCAGATGGCCTCCGCCGCGTCCGGAATGAACCAGTCGGGATAAGATCCGGATCGTGTGAAAATAACAGCCTCCTCGCTGTTTTGTGTGGGGAGACTGAACCGAGTTGTTATCTGCATACCAATTGTAGTCACTCACAGCCGTCGCCGGGGCGTCCTCACAGAACTCATCCACATTTGCTCAAATATTGACTGAGAATCAGCCTCGTGGTATTTTTTCGGGCGGCGGCGCGGGCATCGCACATGGGGATGTGGCTGCGGATAGCCCCACAAGATGCATCCGGTTCATCATTCCTACCCACACCAGCTCGCGAGGAGCCAAATAACAACGTAATTTTTTTTACCAAAAAGCGGGTTTGTTTTCCTTATGCAGAAACGTGGTATCGTAGCAATCGCTGATCGCTCTCTGGAATTTGGCAGGTTTATTTTCGCCTTTTTAGAGAGCCGATCGAACAAGATCCACAGGATCCAGGCAGTTGTCGTCATATGTGTCCTTCCAGTGAAGCCATGACCGGGTTTAAAAAAATTCCCCGGGATTATGAATATCATTTTTCTGCCAGTACAGAGAGCAGGTTCCTCGTTCCCGCCTCGCCGACAGTCTTCTGGCTCCCATGCATCATGTCCATGTGACGGATTCCCATCCCGGTGCAGAGTGGAAGCTCCATCATTCCCCCGATAAGAAGGTCTATCCTGCAGTCACCGAGAGCCTTCCGTATCTCGTTTTGTTCAGGAGAGACCAGTATCAGGCATCTCTCCCCGGCCAGTTCCCTGATCCGGTCCACGTTTCCGGAGTCGGTATCGATGACCACCAGGGCAGGCTCGATTCCGATTCCTGCAAGGAAGCGTGTCATGGACACTGCACGGGTGGGGCCACTTACGATGGCGATCTTCCAGTCGGAACGAAAATGCTGCACGGGTATGCCGGGGGATGATTTTGGGTCAGGCGTCCATGGAATGCCAAGCTCTCGCGTGACCTCTTCCAGAAATTCTCTTGTTGGCCCGGGCCCTATGGGAAGTCCGGGAACAAGGTAGGGTGTGCCGAATCTTTGTTCAAGAGCCTCGGCTGCGTTCTTTCCCGTCACCTCGCAGACCACGAGATTCAGTGCTGCCCGTCCGAGATTTTCAAGGTCGGCAACCCGTGCATCGGCTGCCAGCACTGCATTGACCTCGATTTGAGCATTGGCAAGAATGGACTTGAGTTCCTGGAGATCAGGGCCGGCCCTGAGCATGCCGATTATATTGACCGCGAAAGGTTTTTTCGTAAGGCCGTGAGTTGAGAGTTCGGTTGCCAGCCGGCTCAACGTCTCAGCACATCCTGATATGTGGTCCCCTTCGAATCCACCAGTATCGATGCCGATCACCCGGGCCCGTGTATGTGAGGCATTCACTGCACCTGCAACATCCTCGCCGATAATGCTGCTTGCGCAGCAGGAGAAGACGATGATGAGATCCGGAGATAGCGCTGCATCAAGTTCATTTATCGCGTTTTCGAGTCGTTCCTCGGCTCCGAAGATGACATCTTCCTCTTCAAGGCAGGTGGAGTAAATTTCAGGCGGGCGGTCCCCTCTCATCCCCAGTATATAGTTGATATGGTAGACGCAGCCCTTTGGGCCATGAACAAGAATCGCAGTGTTTTTCAACGTGCTCGTGGCCTTGATTCCACCAAAAAGCCTGCATGTCGTTCGTGGTATCCGCACCGCAAAGCCGGCCATGATTCATCCCGGGTAGTGGTTGTTGCCATAGATGAAAAAACCGGGTGTCCCCGGCCCCCATGCCTGCAGGTTGGCACAGTGACCTCTGCCGTCATCCTGCCCTTTCTCCAGGTTGTCAGGGGATCAGGCCGGAATTCTGCAGGAGAACCGATACGGATGTAAGGAGGAGAAGAATGCCGATTGCGGACTTCAGTTTATCAGAGTTGACCCCGGGTGCGATCCTCGCACCGATCTGGGCCCCGACAATAGCACCTGCAGAAAAAACTGCGACATGAGGCAGGGATATGTTGCCAAGTCTCATGTGCGTGAATGTTGCGGATATGGAGGTGAAGAGGATTACTGCGGTCGAAGTGGCAATGGCGAAATGAACGGGCATCCCACCGATTACCAGTGCAGGGACGTTGATTATTCCGCCGCCTATCCCTGTAAGTCCGCTCATGAACCCGGCGATTGCACCCCAGGCCGAGGTATGGAAATAGTAGAGGCGATTTTTCACGTTCATGGATGAGAAGTCCCGGAGTGACTCATCATGATATGGTCCATGCGTGATCGGTGATACGATCGGAAGCGTCGGGACGATCATCTTGATCCCGATCACCAGGAGAACAAGGGAGAAGATTATCGCAAGCAGCCGGTCACTGATATATATCGTCGACCATGCACCAAGCACGGAGAAGATCATGCTTGGGACGATCAGGCAGAGTGCACTCCGAAAGAAGACTCTCTTCTGGCGAAGATAGGCGATACTTCCCGATAACGTGGTGAAGAGAATGATTGATATGCTGGTGCCGATTGCGATACGGGGTTCCAGGCCACAGATATATATCAGGCAGGGGACATAGAGAAAACCCCCTCCGACACCGATCAGGGTGGCTATGATCCCTATGATGACGCCGAGGAGAAGACCAACAAGATATTCGAGCACCATTCCAACCAGCGGACTATGAAGATCAAACGCTGCGAGACGTAATTAACCGTATCGCTCTTTCAAAGAGAATGACCAAGCATCCCGGCACCGAACATCCTGTGAAAAGATATCTGGAAGACCAATGTTTTGTGAATGGAGAGCTCCTGGAAAAACGCCTTCTCACGGTTCTGTGCAGGAGACAGATATGAAATGTATTGCCTGCGTCCGGATTTGGTCACCTTATCCAACCCTGGAACGCCCCGTTCTGGCATCGGTGTGCAGTGCATGTGGGGGTTGGGCGTCCCGGAGATCCCCGACAATATTCCGCTTCATCAATCGTACCACACCAGGGGACATAGAGCCGGAAAAAAAGTATCGCAGATCAGCCCGATTGTGCCGGTTGATGGAACAAAGAGCGGTGAGCTCTTTTTATAATTGTATCAGGGATGAGAAGCCGATCAATCGAATGAATGCATCCGTTTCCACAGACCATGTTCCGTTCAAATATCCTGGCATTATTGACCCGGATCCACCTTCCCGCTTCAAGAATGAGCATGTCGCCCTGGATACTGATGATCCGCGGCAGGCTGAATGCTGCGGGAATGAGGACGTTGCCCTGGACAATGTGGTTTAAGACCAGGTTCTTCAGTCTCCTGAAAGGATCCATCGAACAATAATTGAGCAACGTGCGGGAGACTTTACTGAATGCGGCATCCACAGGGGCAAACACGGTAAACGGTCCCTCCTTCATTATCATCTCTTCAAGGCGTGCGGCCCTGATGGAGGAGATGAATGTGGAGAAACGGCCATCTGCGAGCATTAACTCGATAATATCCCTGTGAATAACTCTTCTGTGCATCATGTATCACCCCGTCCGGTTGACCAGGTGGCAAGTCTGGAAAGGTGTCCAAAGGTAATATAGTTTTTGGCTTATAGAAATATTTATATAATATTTAGTATCAGGACCTGGGGGTCCCGGATCCGGGTTCTTCGCTGCCAGGTATGGGTAGGATTGATGAACAGGGTACATTTTGTGGGGGCTGGCCGCCCCCACACCCCCCTATGCGATGCCCGCGCCGCCGCCCGAAAAGGACGACCCGGCGGCGGTTGTGAGTGACTACAATTGGTATGGGAGATAACAACTCGGTTCAGTCTCCCCACACAAAACAGCGAGGAGGCTTCATCATCTCTGCAATAGCCGGGATACGGTTCATCGGATTCCTTTTCAGAAAAACCGATAAATCAGCCTTGAAATCACCGCACAAAGGCTAAAAGGCGACGAATATATCTGGTCCGGGGGGAAAGGAACAGGTTGGCGGAGGGTAGCAGTCCATGTATTGCCAGGATTGGTGGCCAAAAATGTTTCCCGGGTATGACATATTGAACATGATACATGAATCATGATCCCCGCAATCTGTGAAATACCTGACCGGGCGGGCAGGTAGCGGTAACCACTTCCCAACTTGCACTACCTCGGGAAAAATCCGATTCTCATGGAAGGAATCATGTAGAATAGTGTATCAAAACTAGCATTATATGAGATCCGGTAAACAAGAATGGAATTGGAAGCTCGTGAAGGGACTGTTCCTGCTTCCAGTAGTGATCATGATTATTGCAGGGTGCACCGGGCAACCATCCACTCCGCCTGTTACACCCGGACAGACTACCCCGGTACAAATGGCATTTACAGAGAACGATAATGGGAGGACCGTCACGATGCCTGAAGGAACAGAGTTCCGCGTAAGCCTGAAAGGGAACCCCACCACGGGTTACAGCTGGAACGCAACGCTTTCCACGGGCCTGGAACTCCTTGATTCCAATTTTACGACAGACGCACATGCTGAAGGAATGGTCGGAGTCGGCGGGGTATTCTTCTGGGACATACGGGCGATGGAGAAGGGAACACAGGAATTCTCGGCCATGTACATGAGACCGTGGGAACCTGTTACCGGAGGAGAGGATACATTTTCCATGACCTGTATCGTCGAATAAAACGAAAATCCTTTTTTCTCACTCTGCCGGTTGGACGGATTTTACAGATTGAATCCGGAAAAAAACCTTTCCAGTACGCAAAACCGCGTGCTTCATTGCCCCGCTCCAAGCAGTTCCCGGTATATGGCACAGTTCTCGTCATCGTGGCAGACAAATATCACCTCTTCGAGGGTTTTGTCCTTTTCCAGGAACTCCTGTACCGCTCTCACTGCGATTCCCGCCGCTCTCCGGCGGGGAAACCCATACGCTCCCGTACCGATTGCCGGGAACACGAGAGTTCTTACTTCGTGTGTCTTTGCCAGTTCGAGGGTGTTGAGGTAGCAGGATGCCAGGAGGGCATCTTCATCCCTGGTTCCGCCACGCCATACCGGGCCAACAGTATGGATGATGAAGCGTGCCGGCAGGCGATACGCGGACGTTATCACTGCCTTTCCGGTCGCACATCCATGCAGTTTCCTGCATTCCTCGAGCAGGCCGGGACCTGCAGCCCTGTGTATGGCACCATCCACTCCGCCACCCCCAAGGAGTGTCTCGTTGGCCGCATTCACAATGGCATCCACCCGGAGTCCTGTGATATCTCCCCGCGTAACACGGACTCGTTCCCGCCAGTTGTCCTCCTCAATCATTTTTCTACCACCATCTCACACGGCCTTTCGTGTTCCGGTGTTCATCCATG
>Ga0334883_1001129_pt1 | contig 41835 bp, 43 predicted proteins | sample GraSluR1_MG_6_FD_207230 | JGI IMG/M metagenome (GOLD analysis project Ga0334883, IMG submission 207230) | Sludge microbial communities from methane-producing bioreactor in Wageningen University, Netherlands - Granular Sludge_09_05-R1 | ecosystem: Engineered > Bioreactor > Anaerobic >...
TGTTGATTGTGTTGCCGGCTGTGTCTGTGATGCTGCCGGTGGGTAAGGTGATGGTGTAAGTCAGTCCATTTATATAGTTCCCGTTACGGGTTAGGGTTAATGTTTTGCCGTTTATTACTTTGTATAATGGGTTTACTCTTACTCCATCGGGATTGGTGACTTTAATACTACTAAACGCGCTCCCGGCCTTGATAGCCTCACTGAAAGTAATTATTAACGCTTTATTAGCCACATTAATTACCTTATTGTTGGCTGGGTCAACACTGGTTACGGTGGGTTTTGCGAAGTCTACGGTGAATTTACTGGTGAAGGTGTTGATTGCATTACTGGCTGTGTCGGTGATGCTGCCGGTGGGTAGGGTGATGGTGTAGGCTAGTCCGTTTATGTAGTAGCCATTACGTGTCAGGGTTAGGGTTTTACCGTTTATTACTTTGTATAAGGGGTTTACTTTTACTCCGTCGGGATTGGTGACTTTAATACTACTAAACGCACTTCCCGCCTTGATAGCCTCACTGAAAGTGATCATTAACGCTTTATTAGCCACATTAATCACCTTATTATTGGCAGGATCAGCACTGGTTATGGTGGGTTTGGTGGTGTCTATGGTGTAGGTTTCAGTTTGCACTGGACTAACATTACCCGCACTATCCACAGCAATGAACTTCAAAATAGTCGTTTTATTAACACTAATAGGACCATTATACAATGCACTTTCAGTGGTGGGTGTGGTGCCATCAGTAGTATAGTAGATTTTAGGATTAGAATCCTGATTATCAGTAGCAGTTAAAATCACACTTTTCGTAGTATTATACAAACCACCTTTTACATCAACCTTAGACACCGGAGCAACAGTGTCAATCACATAACTTTGGGTGTAGATATTGCTAGGATTACCTGCAGGGTCCAAGGCAAAGTACTTCAACGTCATGTTACTACTAACCAGGATTGGACCAGCATATACATTACTATTAATAGTTGGAGTGCTTCCGTCCGTGGTGTAATAAATAACCGCAGTTGGATCATCACTGGCCAAAGTCACATTCTGAACACTCTTATAAGACCCACCAACACGATCCACAGTGACATTTGGGGCAACGGTATCTACCAACTGATAAAGCCCAACACCATTAGATCCACCGAAACGCTCCGTTCCCACATAATTTATATAAATCTCATACGTACCAGGAAGCCCTGATATCCGAATGCTCTTAGTTGCAGAACCATTAACCAATTCCAAAGTACCTAAAGAATTACCATTCAAGAAGAATTCCACAAAGCCATCAGTAACAGGAGAACCATCCGCACCAGTCACATTCACGGTTGCATCAACATAATCCCCATTTTCACCAATCGGTTTAGACAAAGTAACATTAGTGTTAGTCGCATCCGTATGGAAATCAACATCCGAAGATAATATCAAACCACTGTTAAATGTTGCATTAACAGCTCCAACACCGTAGTTACCCACAGTATAAATCGCATCAAATCCGCTTTTAGTTAAATTACCTGAAATAGGACTAATATCACCCCCATCAATAACAGACAAAGTAAACTCTTCATCAGGAATAGGAACAGAATTCACATCATAATCATAGTAATTCTCACCATCAAACGCCTTATAACCTAAACTAATAACCTGACTCAAACCAGCCTTACCATCAGCAGTCAACGTTCTAACAAGCCAATAATCCAAAACAACATTATCCGTGTGAAGATTAGCATTAGGAATAATGTTAATCACTGGTTTATCATTAGAACCCCACCAGTTATAATTCAAATTGATGTTTGGAGTATAAATAATACCAGAACCTCCATTTAACATGATTGAGAGATCATCCAGTATTGTACAGTTTGTAACATTAGCATTACCAGCTATTACAACTCCACCAGTATTGTTTTTAAAGAAGTTGCCCTGTAATATTGATCCATCACTTTGGAAAGTTAAATTATTCAACATGTTAGTAAAGGAACAGTTAGTAACAGTCCACCAAACAAGTTGATACCTAGTATCTATATAGGTGAAACCACCACTTGAATCAAAAGTACTGTTGATTAATGTTATGAACGGTCTAGGTTGACTCGCCATACTATAATGATGGGATATATCTCTGGTATTATTTGTGAAATGACAACCAGAAACAATCATAGTTTGATTTCTTCCAGTATCGAAATAACAACATATAGATGCATTTCCATAACTATCACTTATTGTTCGTGCATTCATAAAGGTAGTGTTAAAAATTCTGGTTAAATCAATGCCTTTGATTATTATATCAGCGCCCATAAGGTTAGCTGTATTGTTTGAAAATAGGCAGTTGTATATATCCAAACTGGTACCTTCATAGCTGTAAACTCCAGTTCCCCTCTTGGCTCCGGAATTATTTGTGAACACTGTATTATTAATGACTAATTTCCCGCCTTGTTCAACAGAAACTGAAGTTCCATTATTATTCCTAAATATACAGTTATCAATTAAAACATTGCCCTGAATCTGGAAAATACCAACACCAGTAGCACCCCAAGAACCACCAGCAGTTCCAAAATTACCTGAAGATAAAGCTTTTGCATTGGTAACTGTCAAATTAGAAAATGTAATCAACAGATTATCATAAAGTGTGCTTGCTTTGAATATCCAGTTAGTTGCTTCACCGTCGATGATAGATTGATTCGCAGTTCCAGTAATGGTCAAATTCAGGTAATTCGGTAAAGTTAGGTTTACATTACCCGTCCCTTTTATTGTTCCTGGTAGGATATTTACTGTTAGATTCAAGGTTTTTAAAACACCTTCATCAACTGCTTTTTCAATTGTTGCATAAGGATTGTTTATAGATCCATCCCCAGTTGTATCACTTCCGTTTTCCCCAACATAGTATGTTAAGGAATCATACATTTCAGCAGCGATATTCAGAACACCATTTTGAGTAATTGCATTTATAAAGTTAGAGCTATTTCCAGTTATCTGATAAACACCATTAACAAAACCTGAAACACTTAGCTCAGCAATATTATTAACCAATGGAGCAGTACCTAAAAATACCCCATCCAGATAGAAATCAACAGATCCTCCATTAACAGTAATTCCGGGGAAATACAATATTGCATTAAGAGTATTTGTAAGAGAATTTGAATTCTTTGATACAAATATCAACACCATATCATCATTTAGAACAGTTCCTCTGGTTCCCTCAATATAAATATCACTACTGATGTTATTATTGGTGAAAGTACAGTCAGTGATGTTTAATTTATCTTGAGCATAAGATAAAATGAAAATTGCATTACCCTGTAGGTCATTATTTTCAAATGTATTATTAACGAATGATCCACCACCACTTACAATATATGAAGCATTATTTCCCTCAAAAGAATTGTTAACACTTAAATATATATAATCTCCAAATGTGGAAACTGAAATAATAACTCCCTCACTATAGGCACTACCTGAACATGTATTGTTAATAAATTGATTATTTCTGCTTACAGAGTTGCCAGTGAAATATGCTATGTAACCTGAACCAAAAGTGTTGTTAATGAATTTTGAATTTTCTATGGTAGGATTATTACCTAAATAAGCAACACCATATGAATAAAGTGAGTATATGGGATTAGTTGGATTGAAGAAGTTATTTATAAAAGTACAATTACTAACCAGAGATTGTTCATTATCATAACTTCCAGTACTTATATATAAAACAGTTCCATCATTGTGAATGAATGACGAATTATCAACTGACCCACTGATAAGTTTAACCACAGAACCCATTCTTCCAACAATATTATCCTCAAAGATACAGTTTGAAATTGAAATCTTCTTATATTTCGGATTGGTACTCCCCATACCAGTACCACTGGATAATATTATTCCACCATCGGTAACTGTATTATTAAAGTTTCTTATGGTTAAATTCACTAAGTTTGCTTGTATGCTTGTTCCAAAATCAAAAAGCAAACTGGTACCATTACCATCGATGATGGATTGATTATAATTTAAGCCCATTATGTTTAAGTAGCCAAGATGTTTTGTAAGGTCTAAGTTTACATTACCGGTTCCGGAGTAGATTCCATCTAAAAGGTAGATGTTAACATAAATTTTACCATCTGCAAATCCTAGATCAATAGCTTTTTGTATGGTTTTAAATGGAGTGCTAATGGTTAAACCATCATTTGCATCATCATCCCCGGTAGGTGAAATATAGTAGGTTGAAGGGTTAAGGTTAAGATTCACATTCAGTGTTCCGTTGGTTATATTACTGTAATACATGGAAGCACCATTTAAAACATAAACACCATTGTCTAGTAGTTCACTAGCAGTTAATGTAAATGCTCCATTAATTACACTGGCACTTCCAAGAAGTATTGAATCAGCAGATAAACTGATGGAACCCCCATCAATAGGAACTCCCTTATCATCAGTAACCGATCCAGTTATAGTAAAAGTAGGACTTGTAATACTGTTATTGTTAATGGTTACAAATGAATTATTGACTAATCCATTAACCTTAATATAATTTCCACTACCACTGGCAGCAGAACATAGAATCATTTCATTATTCTCGAGGTTAATATTCCCCCCATATATAGCTCCACCACCATAGGAACCCGTACCCGTAGATTGACTATTTTCAAAGTAGTTGTCAACAACAGAGGTATATGAAGCATACAGTGAACCACCATTCTGTGTAGCAACCGAATTGAGGAATGTAGAATTTGTAACAGAGGAATATCTATCTGCGCCACCACTTATGTATACTGAACCTCCAGATCTACCTGAGTTATTTACAAATTCAGAATTACTAATATTACAAATTGAATATGAATATATTGCTCCACCATCTTTGGTTGCATAGTTATTGATGAAAAAGGAATTTGAAACTGTTAAACTGCCAGAGCCAGATCCTGTATATATCACCCCTCCAGAACTAGTAGCATTATTATTTTCAAAAGAAGAATTATATACACTTAATTTTCCGTTACTGGCAATAGCTCCACCACTACCGGTGATCTTACCGTTTATAAAAGTTATGTTAATTAAATTTACAGTAGAGGTACTGCCAATATTAATCAGCCAACTGGTGTTTCCACCATCAATGAATGTCTTATTAATTCCAGCACCAATAAAAGTTAAGGACCCACCAGAGGTATGATTTTTACTGATAGTTGAATTGACATTCCCAACTCCAGAGAATGTCCCATCACTTAAATGGATGATAACGCTATTATTTTCATCAGAAACATTGATAGCCTTACCAATGGTAGCATAAGGACTACTCAAATCACCAGAGTTAGAATCACTACCATTTACAGCCACATACACATCTTGAACCGGCGCAGCACTAGCCACACCTACAAAAAGAAAAGATAACAACAAAATAATACTTATCAATACCATTTTTCGCATTTTTAATCCGCCCCGTTAAATTTTAATCCATTTTTCCAAACAATAGATTTAACATGATCTTAATAAATTTGGTTTACACGATAGGCTATATAAACGTTTCCAATTTACTTGAAATATTTTCAAGTAAATCTGAATCAGTAGAAAATAGACCACCAACCCTACCCAAAACATTAAAATATATGCAAAAAAACAAAATTCTATAAAAAAAAGTTTAGCTTTTAAAGATGAGGTTGTCCCATGAAATTATTTTTTTAAATTTAGGAATATCTGCTTTTTTTTACGTGTTTAGATTTATGAAATCTATTTTAACAGAATTTTGAGAATTGTAGATTCTTTTTATAATATGGGATATGTTTAAAAGGTTTTTTTCAGTTATTGTTTGTTTTAATCCTCGTGTTAAAAATTCTGTGTACTTCATATTCTGCTTTATGTTGCCAAACGGCCATTCTACTGTTTCTTTTCGTTTTGCGAACTCCTTTTTGCCTTCTGATGTTTCCATTTTAAAAGCCATTTTTTTCGCTAAAACACCGCCGTAGTCCGTTATAACTCTTAATCGATTTTTACCAACAATATTCCTGTTGATCAGGACATCTAAAACAATCACTGCAATAATATTGACGCCTAGAAACCTCATTATACTCATAAGTCTTCTGATAAGGTAAAATTTTATTATTTGGACAAATATAAACATTTTTACAGTAATCGTATTGGAAATTATGCTTAGAAAAAGGTTTATCTTTTTTTAAACTTTTTTTGGCTTTGTGTGCCTGTTCTCGGTTAGAAATATAACCATCCAACTCCTTTTTATCTAGATATTGCAGGTTATCCTCCGTATGGTATCCATTATCTGCACTAATTTTTTGTATCATCAGGTAAAGGTCCTAATGTGTCTATTATTTGTCCTATTTGAGGAACTAGTTGATAATAATCGGTTGAATCCTGTGTTACACTGCTGGCAAGTATAATTCCAGAATCATAAATCCACTACGTGTTGTAAATTGTATGCAAACTCCCAGTGATTCTTTTTATTCTTCATCCAGCGTGATTCAGGGTCCGTTAAACTAACCGTACTTTGTTGCGTCTTTTTTAATTCCTCTTCAGCATGATCCAGTTTTTCTAAAACCTGTTCTTTTTCTTCCGGACCGTTACAGGCTTGTTCTATAAGTTTAAATGAGGATTTTCGGAGTTTATTTTCATTAGAACTGTCTGTATTTTCTCGTCGTTCATTTTTGAATTATTTCATGGACTTTTTCACGGCTGATGAGTTCTTTTGGAACTTCATCACCTCTTTTATCGCCGTGAATCTTGTCTTCTTCCTCGTCGGTTTCTATTCCCCCTTTTTAATATTCTACGAATGGTTTCTATTTCTTCCTGGTTAATTAAATTATTCTGAGAAGCGCTGGCTTTGATTTTAGTACCATCTATAGCTATATGATTTAATTGAACTAATTTCCATTTCTTAGCAATCTTAACGGTCATTTTAAACGCTTCTTCAATTTGGCTGGCGCATTCGATTTTAAACCGGCAAATCGTCCTGAAATCAGGCTTATCCATCCCTGAAAGATACATATAAACCAAATTCTCCTCCGCAAGCCGTGCAATCTTCCTAGATGAAAATATACCATCAATTGAAGCCATAATAACTAACCTTAACAACATTCGACGAGAATACGCTGCCTCACCAAGTGTATGCCTATATTTTTGGTCTATTTTCTTGAAATCCAACTCCCCCACCAAATTAGCTATAAAATAACAAATATGGTTCTCCGGAATAAAATCTATAACACGCCTAGGCACCAACCAAGTCTGACCAATCCGATCCTCTTTCAAAACCATAAAAAACACCACCAAAAAACTAAAAATCACCAAATAAGAATATATAAAACTAAAATATAAATTTAACCCTTATAAATCAAAAAACTAATCATGGGACAACCTCAAGATAAAATAAAAAGTAAAAAAGCAACGGAAAATAATCAGAAAAACACAGAATAAATTATTTAAATATTTTCACCTATCTTATCCAGGATTCGACCAGCAATTTCCTTTTTAGAAGTTAAAGGAACCCTTAAAACATCTTCATCAATTAAAAAAACTTCGTTTTCATCAGAACCAAATCCCACACCCTCGGTGGAGACATCATTAGCTACCATGAAGTTTGCTCCTGATTCTTTCATCCTCTCCCGGGCTGAACTTACAATGTCCTCTTCTGACTTGTCATATTCTGCTTTAAAACCGATCAGGAAGATTTCGGGATTTAATTTTTTTACTTCGTTGATTATCTTTGGGGTTCTTTCCAGTTTCAAGATCATGTCTTCAGATGATGAGATCTTGGTAATTCCCTCATCCCTTACTGGTCTGAAATCAGAAACTGCGGCTGCGGAAATGAACACATCATATGTTGGAACATGTTTCCTTATAGCTTCCTGCATGTCTGCCACAGATTCCACCTCAACCACATCAAAAATATGAGGTACACCTACACTCATCCTTCCACAAATTAAAGTTACCTTCGCTCCCCTGATAAAGGCTTCCCTGGCCAGTTCCACACCGGTTTTACCCGAACTCAGGTTGGTTATTCCCCGGAACTCATCCACTTTCTCGTAGGTGGCCCCGGTACTGATAAGTACCTTTTTGCCCCTGAGATCTCCTGCGGATGTTTTTCTTAAAACATTCAGTACTATATCATCTATATCAGGGAATTTGGCCTTATTTTCCTCTACTTTAGGCTTCACGAAGGTTATGTCTTCCTCTTTAAGCTTAGAAATATTTTCTTTCACTGCACGGTACATGGAATGGTGCATGGAAGGGACAAAAACTATAGGGGTCTCGTAGCCAAAAGCTGTGACTAGCAGGGTACTGATGGGGTTGTCTGCTATTTTATAGGCCAGTTTGCTGATGACGTTGGCAGTGGCCGGTGCAACCAGTATCAGGTCTGCCTGTGCATACTTCACATGCTCTATTTGACCTGTAAGGCCTAACACCACTTCCTCTCCAGTGGCAAATTCCATGGCATGGGGGTGTATTATCTCACAAGCCGCGTCGCTCATGAAACATTTGACATGGATATCATGCCTTTTAAGTTCCCTTGCCAGTTTAACTGCCTCTACTGCAGCCACACTTCCAGTAACACAGAGCATAACATTCATGGGATCAGCAATTTTTGTTTTTTAAAAAAAATAGAAATAGGGTTATACTAGTAATAGAAAAAAATTATCTCCTATCCACCACTACAAGAGTTTTTTCAGATGTTAATTCCTGGATTATGTTGTTTAGGACGTCTAATTTTCCGGGTATCCTTCGGGAGTCTTCCCTCATGACTCGGATTTTATATTTTTCCTGGCCGTCCTTACCATAGACTATGTTGATACCTGATATCCTGGCTGGGGCGAGTATATCCCTGGCTACTGAGCGTAGATCTGAGTTTTCACCCACGACTCTTACTTTCTTTCCTATAACCCTGGATATTTCCCGGACAATCTTTCCACTTTTACCGATGAGTTTACCCACCTGGTCCTTCTCAGTAACGATGATGACCATATCACCGATTTCTATGGTTTTTTTAAACCCTATCTTTCCATCACCAACCCGGTATAGTATTTTTGCAATGTCTAAATCCATCTGAGTAATTTCACCACTCTTTAACTTGTTTTCACATCCTTGACAGAGCATTCCGCTCTTGAGACAGACATCGCATACTGGTAATACCATTCACATTCCTCCTTTTTCCAAAAAGTCGCAGGCGGACCTGCGCGATAAATATTAAATAATATCATTTAATAGTCAATTTTTTCAAGTTAATCCCTGAATAGACAGATTTAGCGCCTATTTTTTGTACTTATTTGATAGTTATAAGATAACGCTAAAATAAAAGCAAGATATATCTAAAGGTGTAAATCTGTTCCACATAAAATGATACTCTAACAAATATTAGTCTATTACTTCTTCTTATATATAATATGCACTACCCTATAAAAAAAATTGGGAATGAATCCAAAAATAAAAGGAAAAAATTCCTACTTAAAGAACTTTAAAGCTGTTTATAACCAGATCGAAGTTGCTCTGCTCTTTTTCAAAGTTGTTAGGGATGGTGCCGCAGAGAATCACATATATCACTCCATTCTGTGAAACCCACACCGCCCTCATCTGGGTTTCATAACCGCCGTAATTAGTTATGTAAACATTTTCAAAGGCTTTATTATTATTCACTGTGATGTTGGCCTCTGAAATACGTTGATTAGTTGTGTTGTTAAAGAGTTGTGCATAATTTTCTGTGTAAACTGCCTCCAAATCCTTACCCTCTGTATCATTCGGTTTCTGGATAAGCACGAAGGTAGATGGGTTATTTCGAGCATCTACTGTGGAAGGATCCCCCACTGCAACTACTGCATTGGGTGCCGTGGTGTTTGCTATATCCCACGTCCCATTATAGGTGAATGAAACATTGTTTCCAGAATAAGATTTGGTCTGGTTGGCCTCATCATCGGTAACACACCCAGAGGCTAAAATAACCAAGGTCAATATGACTAACACTAAAAAAATTGGGTATTTTTTCATAGATTCACCTTGAATTAATGTAAACGAATTTTTAAAAGCGATTAGATCGTATTAATTTTTTATTGTAATTAAATCTTTATATAGTTTAAAAAAATTTTAAATAAAAAAAAAGGAATTATGGATGATCTCTATCCACCAGTGTTACCACCCGTACTAGTGCCAGTGTTACCGCCAGTAGTTCCACCGGTATTACCGCCAGTGTTACCACCCGTACTAGTGCCAGTACTTCCACCGGTACTTCCACCGCTATTACTGCTGCCACTGGTACTGGTGCCACTACTTCTACTCGTTGATGAGGATTGTCCGGTGTTATTGGTGCTGGTGGTTGTATTGGTCATGTTGGTGGTGTTGTTTACCACGGGGAATGCACTTTGATTTATAGTCATGTTTGCTGCTGCTGATTCGGACGGTATCTTCATGAGGAAGACTCCAAATCCTATACCTGTAACGAATATTAATGCCAGTATGGTATATATCACTGCTTTACGCTGTTTTCCATTTGATGTGGTTTTGGCTTTAGGGTAGGATGGACTGGAAGAGGTGATGAATTGTTTCATAAGCTCTTCTTTAGCCTGTTTAGCTTCCTCAGCTTCTTTCTTCTCTGTCCAATATTCCAGGGGTTTTTCAACCTCCCCTCTGCCCTGTAATCGTTTAACCCTATCAGCTACTTCCAAAGTCTCCAGCTTACTTTGTAAATCCTTTTTTTGAGAGTTATAAGTCTTCTCTGAAACGTTACCCTGTGAAAACTCAAACTCCAGTTCCTGCAAACTTCGGATGACTTTTTCTTTATCTGATTTTATATCAATCATCTCCTTCTTTAGGGTATGAACCAAAAATCTTTACGTATCCTACTTTTGGTTTTATCATATTTATAATGTTTCTGATCATCTCATCCTCCCTGTGCCCCTCAAAATCTATGAAGAATATGTATCTTCCCAGTTTCTCCTTGGATGGTCTGGACTCTATCTTGGTGAGGTTAATGTTATAATCGGCAAAAACTCCCAGTATTTCATATAAACCTCCCGGCCTGTCTTCTGAAAGGGAAAACACAATGGATGTTTTATCCTTACCAGTTTTATCGTGGTCTTCCCGGCTGATTATTACAAACCGGGTTAAATTATTCTTGTAATCCTGAATATCACGTGCTACAATTTTTAAACCGTTTATCTCTGCCGCTCTCCTGGTGCTGATTGCAGCAGAGGATTTTTTCCCCACAATTAGTTCAGCTGCCTTTGATGTGCTGGTTACAGAACGCATCTCCACCTTCAGGTCTTCGATGAATTTCCGGCACTGGGACAGGGCCTGTGAATGGGAATAAACTATTTCAATATCACCCAACTCTGCATCAGGGTTTATCAGGAGATTATGGCCTATAGGGAGTATGATCTCTCCCTTTATCTTTAAATCATAATCATGGGTCAACAGATCCAGTGTTATGCCCACCGAACCTTCTATGGAGTTTTCTATGGGAACCACCCCACAGTCTGCTTCGTCATCATCCACTGCTTGGAAAACCTCCGAGATGGTGTTGAAGGTTATATGCTCCCCCCCTATAGTCAGGGCCGCTTCCTCGGTAAACGTACCTAGAGGGCCGAAAAATGCTATTTTCATAAACAAAACCATTTCATTATTTTATTTAATACAATCCACCGTTAAGATAGTTGGTTATTTTATCAGTGGTTGATTGATGTACTTTTCTTATAAATGCCTTTCCATCCTCATATTTTATCAGAACTGCCACCACACCTAAATCGCGGAGGTGCCTTAAAAACTCTTCTACTTCCTCCGGACTCTCGGCATCCATCGTCAGGTCTTCCCCGGCAACTTCATGGGTGGAAACATGTTTTATAGTCTGTAACATGGGGTATAATATCGATTCTCCCAGCCTCTGGGCTCTTTGTTTCATTTCCTCTTCTGACTCCTGCATTTCATATGACTGGAAGCCTTCCCTGACTACTCTGCTGAAGAAGAATGCTTGACCCAGATCGAATGGGAATTTAAAGGCATATATCAGTTCATCATCATGTGCCTGGGAGGAGGTGTACTTGAGTGGGGGTATCTCCATCTGGGGATCCTTCATAACCACGCCCTCTCTTCCATTTTCTCCTAACCTTTTAACCAGTTCTAATATTTTAGTGGGAGCATCTTCAACGGAGTAAATCCCCAATAGGTTAACTGGTGGTAGATTATATTCATTCAGTAGTTCTCTCTTCTGATTTACAGGTAATGGTTTCCCGGTGAGTTTTTCCCTTACATCAAATATTCTAAAGCCCAGTTCCCCTATCTCCGGGTAGTAATGGGATACGTAAGGGTTGTTTGTCCCCAACATCTCCCCACATATCACCAGATCTCCATGGTCCTGGAAGAACTGGGTTAAATCCATGAGTTCCTGTGCTTTCTTGGTGGTGTAGGGGCATACATATCCTCCCCGGGTGAAGGCCACAATTTCCGGATCTATGAAGGCTATGCGGACGTTGTATCCGTTCATCTTCTCTTCAACTGCCACTTCCCCCTGGAAGTGGGATTTTATAGCTTCCTTTAACATCAGGGTCCTTCTTATCTTGGGAAATCCCCTGATTACCTGGATTTCCTCCCCAAGAGAGACCATGGTTCCGGCTTCGATTTTACCCACGGCCTTTCTAAATTGCAGGGCGGTGATGAACCTGCTCTGGTAAAATTTAAGGTTACCCTTCTTATACGACTCTTCCAGTTTATGAGGTTCTAAGTCGAGTAGTTCAGGAAGTTCCTTAACAATAAACTCTTTGAGAGACATTTCTTAATTGATCCTGTAGGAAGAACATTTAAAATAGAATTTATCTGGCGATATCCTTCCTGACCTTATATCCATCCGTTACTGTATTTAGCGCAATTTACGCCGTCGATCTCAATGGACCTCCTCCAGTTCCACTATGAGTTTCATTAAATCGGTCTTAGTAATGATACCGGTGAGTTCACCTTCATCCAGCACGGGCAGTCCACTGAAATTGTTTTCCACCATGATGGTGGAAACCTCTTCAATTGAAGCACTTCCTGGTACTGTTTTAACGTTCTGGGTCATGATATCTTCCACCAGCAGGTTCCTGATCCGGGCTGGTTTGTATTTATCTGGCACTACTTTCCGGAAAGAGATCATGGAACTTGCTATGTCCTTTGAAGTTACAATCCCCTCTAACGCATCATCTTCTGTTACTGGAAGTCTTCCGATGTCTTCATCGAATATCAGCCTCCGGGCGTGGACCAATCTGTCCTGGGGACCGATGGTAATGGGGTCCGCTGTCATTCGATCTTCTACCTTGATCTCCTGGAAGGACCTGCCCTTGGTAGTGTTGAGGAAGTCTGTTTTAGTGAGCATCCCCTTGATCTCGCCACCGTCCACCACTGGTATTCCTCCGATGTTGTTTTCAATCATTATCTGTGCGGCTAAACCTATGCTCTTGTTGCTTTCAATGGTCAATGGTAGGTGTGTCATAACTGTGGAAGCATGGAAATGGGAGGGTGCCAGATTTCCGTATCTGGAGGACCCTAAACGGCGGGCTATGTCCTTTTCAGTCATTATTCCCACCAGTTCTTTTACATGGTGACTATTGGTGTTTACCACCGGGAGTCGGGAGACTTTATGCTTTTTCATGATCTTAAGTGCATCCTGTATGTTTTGATCCTTATCCACCAAAAATACTTCTCTGCTCATTATATCTTTCACGTGCATTTTTTATTCTCCTTTAAACGTATTGAAGTTTTCTAGGGGCAATTGGGTAATAAATAATGGGATTTGATTATTGTATACCCCTGATTAAATCTGTTTTTGTAATTATTCCCACTATTTCATCGTCTTTTACCACAGGTAGTCCGCTTATTTTCTCTTTCAACATGATGAGTGCGGCTTTAGTGGCGTCTTCATCCTGATCTATCATGGTGACATCGTCTTTCATTATGTCTGAGGCGGTGAGCATGGAGATCAAGCGGAAGTTCTTCTTGTCTATTCCATTGGAATTTCTGATGAAATATATCTTCTCCACGGCCACTCCTGTCTCTGAATCTTCCACAGAAGCAAATAATATATTCTCAGGGGTTATGATACCAACAGGCTGGTTATCACGTATCACCACCACTTTACTGATTCCATTTTCCTCCATCACTCCGATTACATGGGCGATGCTGTGGTTTTCATTGACAGATATCACATCTTTACTCATCAACTCGGATACTTTCCACTTACCCGGATATTTGTCGTTGTAGAAGTTTAACAGGTCTGTTTTAGTTACCATACCGGTTAATCCATCATCATCCACCACGGGTATGGAGCTGATACCATTTTTAAGCATTAACTCCACCACGTTCTGGACATCGTCTGAGGGCCTCGTGGTTACCAGGCCTTCTGTCATGACCCGGCCAATTAATATCTTATCTATGGGTCTTCTTTTCCATTCGGGCCCGTTACCCCTCATCTTTCGGCTTAAATCCTTTTCGGTAACAATTCCCACTGGTTTCCCCTGAGTGTCAACAATCACTACCCTGCTGAGGCCGTGTTTGAGCATTAAGTTCCTGGCATGATTTACCTGCTGGTTTTCCTGCATCACAACTACTTCATCACTCATTATGTCTTCAACTTTCATATCTATCATCCGCCAGAGGCTTTTAATTTTAGATGACTATAGAGTTACGTTTTATCTTTTATTTTTTATCCACAGAAAGCTCTTAAAATATCACTTTCGGTTATTATTCCCTGTAATTCATCACCGTGAACTACAGGTAGTCCGCCCATGCCTTTATCTTCCATTATCTGGCATATATCACCTAGTCGGGTACGGGTGGTGGTGGATATGACATTTTGTTCCATTATATCGCTTATGTAAGTGTTCAGGATCTCTTCTGCATTTCCCGTGCTGTTGAAGGCCCGGTTTTCCCCTAAAAATTCCATAACATCGGTGGCGGTGACTATGCCCACGATCTTCTCCTTCTCGGGGTGGGGTGTTTTACGTTCTTCTCCTATCACCGGGATTCTACGGAGTTTGTTGCGGACCATTATCTTGGATGCGCCTTCAATTCTTGTACCGGGGGTGGTGGAGATGACATTTTCCGTCATGTAGTTTTCTACCAGTTCATCGGTGAGTACTCCGGCCATGAGCAGCACGAAATCTCTCTCAGATACTATGCCCACTATCTTATCCTGGGAATCCGTTACAGGAAGTGCTCCTACTTCCCATTTAATCATGTTCTCGATGGCGTCCTCCACCGAATCCTTATCACTCAACACATGAACTTCCCTGGTCATTATCTCCTTTACAGATTCATTTACTGCAGCCAGGAAGTTGCCCTGATACTTATCTTCTAAAATCTTATATTTATCCCCGCCGCCTAGAAAATCCAGGATGTCCATGGAGGTCACTATTCCCAGTAGTTTACCTGTTCCTGGATCGGTTATAGGTAGCCTTCTGAACTTGTTCTTGACCATGGTTTCAGAGGCTTCCTGTATGGTTGTACTTTGAGGTGCAGTTACCACCTCTCTTCGGGCTATGCTCATCACGTCCCCTTCATGTTCAGAGGTTCGTGTTTTAAATTCCAATGGACCTCGGTCCATTGATTTCACCAAGTTTACTGGTTGTCTTCTTCTCATTAATACACCTTCGTTAAATCATCTAGTGGAGATGTTTAATATTTAAATTACTAAAAAACAGGCCTATAATTCAACAGGCAATTTATATAGGCAATTATCCTAAATAGGACCATAAAATATCTTCTCTTGCAATTATACCTATTAGATCAGATTTGGTAGCTCTATTTGGCTCTTTTTTAACGTACACTGGATTTTCAACTACGGGCAGCCTTCCTATATCGTACTCGATCATCATCTGGGCCACTTCTGTTACGCTGTTTTGTGGGGTTGTAACCAGGGGCGGGGTCTTCATGACCTTCTCCACCCTGATGGAACGCTTTATTTCACCAGATTCCCTGCCGATTCTAACGTGCCCTGAATCTATTATGTCTTTCCTGGTTATTATACCGATGAGTTTTTTATTTTTGATAACTGGGAGGCCGGAAAATCCTGTCTCGTCCATCAAATCCCACACCTTGGATATGGGCTCATCATATGTGCAGGTTACCACGTCTCTGGTGAAGATACTGCTTATATCATTGTGGGCTGGTTTTTTACCGTTGTATAAAAATTTTCTAAGTATATCCACTGCACTGACTATTCCCACCAGCTGCATGCTGTCGGCTGATTCCACCACCGGTGCCTGTACAGTATCTGCTTTAAGAAGGTTTCTGGCTAGTTGCCTGATATCTACATCAGGGGTGGTGATCACCTTGGGGTGTTGCATTACTCCCCGGGCATCTACGTTTGATTTGGTGGCGGATATGTTCATAATATCCCCCCGAGTTATGATTCCTTCCAAACGATGGTTGTTCACAACCGGCAGGGCCCTAAAACCATCTTCTCGTAAAATAGACCTTACTCTTGTGGCGTGAGTATCCACAGTAACGGTTAAAGGGCGGGAGGTCATGATCTCTTCCACGTGATCCAATTCAATCACCTACCTCTCCATACAATCTTCACAGAGAAATTTACCATCCACTTCAACCAGGTCGTCCATGAAATTACCGCAGCCCTCACAAACTCCCGGTACGGGATATGGACCTTCTACATATCTTTCATTCTGGTTTCGCATCCTAGCATCTTCCACCAAAATCTCTGTTAATTCAGGAGAAACCATCAAAACATCTGATGAGGTTAATATTCCTACTAGAGTCCCTTCATTAACTACTGGCAATCTTCTGATATTATTTTTTGCCATGACCCGGGCGGCTTCATTTAATTCACTCCCCGGACTTATTGATATGAGGTTTCGAGTCATGACTGTGCCGACTGTAATATCACTTGCCTTAAGGTCCTTAGAGACTACTTTGCTGATTATATCACTTTCTGTGATAAGTCCTTCCGGTTCGGAGTTGCTCTTCACTATTAAGCTACCGATCTTGAATTTGGTCATCAAGTGTGCAGCATCTGCAACACTGGTTCCCGGATCTACTGTCAACACATTCGATGTCATGGCATCATGCACTGTTACTTTAGTATCCATTTCCATACTGAACCTCCTATTTATCTGATGTTTAGAAGTTTATGAACTTGGGGTATCACTAGAACATCCAAATATTTCCCGGTTTTTTCTGATATTTCCAACAATTTATCCTGCTCATTTTCCCAACGGGTAAGTGGACTTTCTGGTTGAATAATTAAAGAAAGTTTAGAGGTATCCTTAACCTCCTGGACTATCCGGGAGGCTATAAAAGTTACGGTGTCCACCTTGCTAGAGGGTAACACAACAAATTTACAATATGTATTTATGCCCTCCTCTATTAATAGATTTATGGATTTTAGTTCGTTATCTAAAAGACCATTATAGTCAGAAACGGATTCATGTTCTGGTAATTTAACATCCACCGATGCATAACTGATTAAATCCAATATCTTCCCCAATTCATTGGGTAACGATCCATTGGTTTCAAGGAGTGCATCCACAGGATAGTTTTGGAGAAATTCCCCTATAAAATCAGCCTGAAGAAGGGGTTCACCACCAGTTAAAGACAGAGAATGGAAATCAGGCGTGATTAAATCTTCAACCCTTCTTTGGAGTTCACCAGTTGATATACACTCTCCCAAATTTGGGTCTCTGCTCTCTGGGGTATCACAGTAGTTACAGTCTAAGTTACAGCCAGAAAATCTTATAAACACCTGTCTCCTGCCCACGAGCTTACCTTCACCCTGTATACTGGAGAAAACCTCATTAATACGTGTTTTCATTGGTTAACCTAATCTAGTCTTTCAAAATAGGCACCCTGTCCTATTCCTTCATTTACACATACCTGGACACTTTTAATCTTAGTGTTTGATTCCGCTTCATCTGCTTTAAGTGAACTGTAAAGTTTTTCCGCGAAATATTCCGCCATATCCTCTGCAGAAGTGGATTTCAAAGGGAGTAAAGTGCAGTCCTCGGCGGGGATCTTATACTCTTTTTCTCTTATGGAGAATTCTATTGATTCTTCCAACTTTTTGAACTTTATTTCATTATTATTTAGTGGGATTAAAAGTTTATGATCCAGTTTTTTGCATATATCCCGCGTTAATTCCTTAACTTTCTTAAAGTCCACCACGAATCCGAATTCACCGGACCGTTCCCCTTCCACCTGTACATCCACGTGGTAGGAATGTCCATGGATCCCACCGCAGAACTCGTGGCAGGGGATCATATGGGCTGCTGAGAACCTTAAATTAGCGTGAATACCATTTATAACTATTTTCATTCAATTAACCTTCTTACTTAATTTCGTTTTTTTATATGTAATTTTCATTTTTAATAGGGTTTAGAATATCCTCATATCAGTTAAAATACCTTCGTCTTGGTTATGTCCCTTTCAATGGAAGATAATTCAGATACGTAATCATCCACAATACTATCTGCCAGTTGATTTATATCTTCCATGGTCATACCTTCTATACAATCATTAAGACTGGTTATCTCCACATCAGAGGGTGTTCCCTCACTGGATATGTTCACTGCGAAGTGTATCTTCATGCTGTTGTGGGATGAGGTGGCGATGGAAACACTGAGCTTGGCTTTCTTGTCAGATCCTATCACATGGTAAAGATCATCACCTTCCCTTATGGTTTTAAGTCCTAGTTTTTCCAGGTTATCCTTGACTATCATGATAAATAACCGTTGCCTGTGGTAGCAGAGCCTTAAACTTGCAGGTTGTGAGTCAAAATGTTCTATTATGAAGTGTAAAAGCTTACTTCCCTTTATTTCCTTACCCTGATCCTCGTAATCAACTATATTGTCTTGGTGGATGTCCATGGGACCTATCCACCTCACGATGCTGGAATCTTTTACCCTAAATTCTCTAAATACCCACTGGGGCACTATCTGGCTCCCATCGTAAAGCAGTTCTTCTTCCAGTTTTAAATACTTCATAAACCCACACTGATGATTTAATTTTCCAATAAATTTTTGAATTCCAAATGAATTTCCAGCCCCACCATTTATTGACGGGGGATATTAATTAGGAACCTATTATATTTTAATATGTTGTCCATCATTAATTAATCCATGAGAGCAAGAACCAGAGATTTTATATACACCATAGATGATCTTTTCTTGGCAACCACCAGCTATCTCCACCCGGAAGATAGAATAATCTCATTTCTACGTTATATTCCAGATTCCCAGGGAGAACGGAGCAAAAATGGCTCCAGGTATTCTAAAGTAGACACCCAGCAGGCTTATCAATTTATTAAGGAGAAATATCCAGAATATCTCTTTGACTCCGGTGTGACCGGGGAGAAGATGATGGGCGTCCCCCTGGATAAAGTCTCTGAAATTCTACGGCCTGAAAATCGTCTTCAGGAAATAATAGCCAACCCAGATAATGAATTACTCGAAAAGGTAGTCAAAGTTTCCGATTTCTTCCACCAGGAGGCAAGTATTGATTATAAATATATGGGCGTTTCTGGATCCATCCTACCAGGATTATACGACCCCCAAGTTTCAGATATAGATTTCGTAATCTTCGGACTGGAAAATCATAGGAATGCAGTGGAGACCTTTTCTCGATTAAAGAATGAACCAGAATCCCCCCTAAAAGGCATAAGTAGTGAATTCTGGGACTGGTTATATGATAAACGGATTAAAGATTCTTCCTTAAGCATCGAGGAATTTAAATGGTATGAGAACCGGAAAAGCAACCGAGGAGTTGTTGAGGGGGTTTTATTTGATATCCTATGCACCAGAAACTGGGATGAAATTAAAGGAACCTATTACGGGACAGAAAACCAATCCCTGGGTGTTTTAAAGGTAGAATGTATCGTGACCGATGCCCTGGCCTCATATGACAACCCGGCCGTTTATAAAGTAGATGATGTTAAAATTTTAGAAGGCCCAGAGCTTCCAGTGGATGAACTGGCATCCTTCACCCATACCTACGCCGGACAGGTGAAGGAGGGGGAGAGAGTTATCGCCCAGGGAAAACTGGAGAAAATTACAGATAAAAGTACTGGCCAGTCCATAAATCGATTGGTTGTAGGTACAACCAGAGAATCTGTAAGGGAATATATTAAACTAAAGGATCTAGAGATTTAATATCATAATTTAGTGGATATCAAATAATTAGTGGATATAAAAAAATAATTCACACTTATAACAAAAACTGGGATGGACATAAATGGCAAATAAAGAGATAAATGTAGGTTTAATTGGATTTGGAACAATTGGAAGCGGAGTAGTTGAAACCTTTAACTTAAACCAACCACTCATAGAAGACAAGGTCCAAAGAAAGGTTAACCTGAAAAAAGTAGTTGACCTGGATATTGAAACAGATAGAGGGGTGAAAATAGATCCAAAAATCCTATCCACCGATGTTAACGAGATACTGGATGATCCAGATATCGACATAGTTATAGAGCTGATAGGGGGTTACCAACCTGCTTTAAAATTCATTTTAACCGCCATGTCTAAGGGTAAACATGTGGTAACTGCCAATAAAGCACTACTGGCCAAGCACTGGGAAGAGATAATGGAAGCTGCCGAGAAAAACCAGGTGAGAATCGGATTTGAAGCCAGTGTGGGTGGAGGAATACCACTCCTTAAACCCTTGAATGAGAGCTTAGCTGCCAATAAAATAGAGGCAATATATGGAATCATAAACGGAACAGCCAACTACATTTTAACTAAAATGGCCGATGAGCAGCAGGATTTCGAAGAAGTGCTAAAGGAAGCCCAGGAAAAAGGATACGCCGAAGCAGACCCTACCTTCGACATCAAAGGCCATGACACCGCCCAAAAGCTCATAATCCTCACAAAACTGGGATTCGGAGTCTACGTCAAACAGGAGAAGTTCCATGTAGAAGGAATCACTCGTATAACACTGGACGACATTGAATACGCCAAGGAATTAGGCTGCTGCATCAAACTCCTGGCCATATCCACCATCAAAGATGAAGAACTGGAAGTAAGAGTCCACCCTACCATGGTGGATGAAAAACACCTCCTCGCCTCAGTAAACGATGTGTTCAACGGAGTTTATATCATAGGAGATGTGGTTGGACCAGTTTTAATGTACGGCGCGGGTGCCGGTATGATGCCCACCGCCAGCGCTGTGGTAGGGGATATCATAGACATCATAGAAGAAATGGACAGCCCCATAACCTACGGCCCCCCACAGACCAGAGTCACCAAGATAAAGGGTATGGATGAAGTGGAATCAAAATATTACCTTAGACTCACGGTTATCGATAAACCCGGTGTCTTACACTCCATATCAGGCATACTGAGTTATTTGAACATAAGTGTGGATTCCTTCAGCCAGAAAGGACACCAAAAGGGGGAGTTTGTCCCTATATTCATGGTAACCCACCAGGCCACCGAGAAAAATATTCAGGAAGCAGTTAAACTCATCGAAAAACTGGACACAGTTAAAGGTGAGGTTGTTTTCATCAGGTTGTTATAAAAAGGTACTATAAATTACTTGATGGATACTCTCATCTAAATTGCTTGATGTAAACAATGAATAAAAAAAGAAAAGAAAATTTAAGACCTAATCATGGTTAAAACCATTTTATATCTTTCCAGGGCATTTAAGGCGTGGGGAATATTGGCTGGCATGATGATCATCTCTCCCGCATCCAGGATGTTGCTTTTACCGTCGATGATGATTTCCGCCTTTCCATCCACTACTTGAACCATGGCATCGAATGGTGCTGTATGTTCACTTAATCCTTCTCCTTTATCGAAGGCGAATATGGTCACCGTCCCTGTTTCTTTTCTAATTATCTCCCTGCTGACCACTGCGCCTTCCTGGTATTCAATCAAATCTACAATTTTTAAAGTTTTTCCTACAAGTTCTGCTGTCATTTAATCACCTGATTCTTTTTCATCCTTTTTCTACATATTCATAAAATTTACGTGTATAGCTTATGAATTCTTCCCTTGCATTTACGTATTCCCTAGCATCTTCCACATCGTCTTCATCGTAATCCTTTTTGGAACACACATCGTCAAATCGGCCCTGGATATCTTCCTTTATGAAATTTAAGAGGAAATCAAGGAATTCATCTATGTTTTCGGTTTCGATGGCCTGGTCGATCTTGGGGATGATAGGGCCCCAATCAGTACCTGCCGCTTTAAGTCCAGTGTATGATTCCTCTTCTCCTTTATGATGTAGACGGACTGCTGTTTCAAAAAACCAGTAATCGGCCAGTTCAGCTGCTTCACCACTGAGTTCCCTTACCGAAAGAGTTTTCTCAAAGGCATCTTTAAGTTCTCCTTCATCGGCTGGAGAAACGTAGGGGAGAATGTATTTAATGTTCTCCATATCCAAGGCGTTTTCTGCAGCTTTTACCACTGGTCCGTCCATACTATCTATATATGGTGCCATATTAATCCCCCGATTAATCTATAGATTTATTAAATTTTTAGAGAGTTGCTATGCACTCATTATATTGTTTTTGTTTTATATAGAATTTTTGGCTAGAAAATTAGGAGGAAATGGCTTTCCCAAAACTATAAATTTTCAAATCATTAAATTATAATTAGTGGTGATAATCATGGATAAAAAAGCCGAAGAATTGTTAGAAAAATGTGAAAACATAGAGGATAGTAGTGTAATGGGTTCCTGCAAGGCCATGTTAGAAATGATGGCTAAAAGTAACGAAACTATCGAAGATAAACCAAACGAAACTTACCTGCAAATGGCGGAAACCTTAACCCCCCAGGATGTACCAAAGGTTCTGGAACTGGCACTTAAAATAAGGGAAAGTGGAGATATAACTGATCCTGACTTAAAAATCGCCGCAAGCAAATTGATAAGGGCTATAGAAATGAGTTAAACTTTTTTTATTATTTTTAACCCTTTTTTATTTAATGATAACCTCTAAAAATTTTTATTCTTAATCTTCTTTATATCGAATATGGCTGTATCTGCCACGGCCATAACTGCCATCACACCAGCCTGTACCGGGTCTGTGACAACCAGATCCGCCTTTTCAGTTACACTACCGGGCATGTTCAGGCTTATGACCAGGACGTTATGTTCCTTTTTTATTTCATCTATGGCCCTTGCTATTTTTCCACCCATGAGGGAACCGGCCAGTACCAGTGCTTCCACCCTGGGCAGTCTTGCTACTGCTGATGTGGCTTCAGCCAGTTCTTCTTCACCAACCAGTGGTATGGTGTCTATACTTATCCGCTCTCCACGGATGTTGTGGCGGTCAGCTTCTGTTATGGCACCCTGGGCTACCATAGCAACTTGGGCCCCTCCGCCGATGATTATGATTCTTTTACCATATATCTCACCCATGGAATGGTGGATGCTAACGCTTTTAACCTCTTTAAAGTTCCTGATGTTTTCAATGAATTTATCCACGTTCTCCACGCATTCCAGCTCCATGTAAAGGGAAGCTGATTCAGGATTTTCCGTGAAAAGATAGGTGTAGGTGATGTTGACGCCGCACTTGGCCATCATATCCGTGATATCACGCAAAACACCTGGTTTACTTTGAGCTCTGATTTGAATGGCGATTTCTTTCATTTTAATTCACGAACTTATTTGTTTAGAGTTTTATAGATAAATATTTAAGATTAAATCTTGTTTAGAGTTTATAAATAAATATTTAAGATTAAATCTTCTCCCATAACCAATCATAGTCCTGGGGACGGTTCAGGTAGCCGAGTTTATCCGGATCACGGATGAGCTTGTACATCTCTTTGTTTTTATATAGTCCTAAGTCTGAGAAGTTGGTTGGTTTAAGCTTACGTATTCCTGGTAGATTTTCACAGTTTTCATTCTTGATCAGACTGCCGTCGGTTAATTCGAAGTAAGCAGCACCTCCATACTCACGGTATGGTTTGTATATGGATTCAAACTGATCAGAAACCCAGTTAGCCATTTTAAGTTCTTTATTTGAAGGGTTTATGGTTACATGCCCGTAATTTGGTGGTACGATCACCTTATCCCCTTCCTTGGCTTCAACAATTATTACATCGGTGATCTTTGAATTTTCACTTTTCTGGAGCAGGTAATGCGCCACGCCACTTAATACCTCATAGATTTCAGGGTAAGTATAACTGGTTCCCTCAATTAAGGGGTGGTAGTGTCCTGCGGTCTTAACAAATTCTGAACCTATGATGGAAGGGGGAATGATTGTTATATCGTATCTTAAGTCGTTTTCTTTAATTAGATTATGATCCCGGTTTGAATAGGATAAATCCCGGTACATGTAATAGAGATCCTTATCTTCAGTTACCTGTAACCATTCCTGGTCATAAACAACTTCTCTCATATCGTACAGCTTTCTGATATCTGGTTTAACCTGTTTTCCAGCAAATTCAAGTAACATTAAGTCCATGGGATGCACCATTTCATTGATTGTCAAGTTTCATTTAATAGGGTTATGGTAACTCTTTAAAGTTATGAGTTAATAAACCTAACTTCTAGTTTAAACCGGGTTATATCTAATTGATAGTCCTTTTCTATATAAATTCCGTTATCTAAAATAATGAGTTGACGGTTGTTCTAACATCCTCCAACCATTTTTCCCTTTCCTCTATAGTGCTGGTTACCATTACTCCATAATTTTTCCGGTGAAAGGCTTCCACACCGCAAAGTCCGAAGATACAATTCTTCCACAGGGTCTCCAGAGGATCTCCAAAGACCTTCATCTCGCTTTCACGTGGAGTGTCAAATGTGTTGAAAACCACCGCCTGAATAGCATTCAAAAGACCTACCGGCACTCCTTCACCCTGATCTCCTTCCACAAATTTATAGGCTATTCCCGCCCTTATCACCCGATCGATCCATCCCTTCAAAATAGCCGGAGGCTGGCTCCACCAGTTAGGTGGACTATTACGATTCCCTGGGCAGTTTCCAGTTCCTGGCAGTGTTTTTCTATCTCCGAATTGAGTTCTGCATCCCGGGGGATTTCATCATAGGGAGTATGGCATCGAACTTTTCCTGATAAAGATCATGGAAAATAACTCTATGTCCTTTATTTTTAAGAGCATCTATAGTTGTTTCAGCTATGGCATGATTGAAACTTCCATGTCTAGGATGGGCTAATATGATAAGTATATCAATGTTTTTTTACCCCATAATAGTGCTTGTAATTTTAATTTTTTCAATTATAAGTATCGTAGAAGTAGATAATTTAACTTTTAATAAAAAAAATGAAAAAGGGAGATATATTCTATATTTTAATAGAGTAAAGTTGGATTTTCCCTTAAATCTTTGTTATTTTCTGATTCCAGTCCCTTACATGCTGTTGTAATGTCATCAAGGAAACATTCCACCATATCTCTACCGAAATTCTCTTTGACCACCATCCTGAGGACTGCGATATCATCGGCATTTGCAGGTAGGGTGTACGCTGGTACTATCCAGCCCTTCTCCCTGAGCTTATCCGATAACTGGAAGACTGTGAAATTTACATCCTTCAATCGAACTGTAACCAGGGGGAAAAGGAGGCCCTGATTTATAACTTCAAATTTCCCGGTTTCTTCGAGTTTTCCTACCATGTACCTCGTGTTTTCAATCATGTTGTCCATGATATCCTTATAACCATTGAAGCCTAAGCGGATGAGGTTGTAGTACTGTGCTATTATGGTGTTACTTGCCTTGGAGAAGTTAAGTGAATAGTTACTCATATTACCTCCCAGGTAGTTTATGTTGAAAATCAAGTCCGGTGGTATGTCTGTCCTGTCTTTAAATATTACCCAACCCACACCAGGATAAACCAGTCCGTATTTATGTCCGGATACATTTATAGACCTCACCTGTTCTAACCTGAAATCCCACATTAGGTCGGGGTACAGGAAGGGGACTATGAAACCTCCACTTGCACCGTCGGCATGTATGGGTATATCCCATCCTTTCTCTTCTTTTATTTCCAGTAGTAAATCGTTGATTTTCTTTACTGGGTCCATTTGTCCTGTGAAAGTGGTACCCACGACCACGCCTACGGCTATGGTATTTTCATCCACTTCACTGGCCACGTCCTCTGCGGTGATGGTGTACAGGTCTTCCTGGAGTGGTATAAGTTTCAATTCGACGTCGAAGTATTTGGCGAACTTCTCCCATACTGTGTGGACATCGGCACCCATGACTATGTTTGGGTTTTCAATGGACTTACCCTCTGCTTTCCTACGCTCCCTCCACTTCCATTTATGGGCCAGGAGTGCCAGCATTATGGCCTCTGATGACCCGATAGTGGCAGTGCCTAAAGATTGGCAGTCTTCAGGGGCGTTGAATAGTCTGGCTAATATGTTAACCACCCTTTCTTCTATCTTCTGGGTTTGAGGGTATTCGTCGTTGTCCACGTAGTTTTTATCCACAGATTCCATTATCAGCTTATCTGCCTCGGGTTCCATCCAGGTGGTGACGAAGCTTGCCAGGTTAAGGGCAGGGTTGCCGTCCAGGTTCAGCTCGTCATGTATTAACTGGTATGCGGCCTGTGCAGGCATGCCATCCTGTGGTATTTCAAATTTAGGTATACTATCCTTAAAATATCGACTCCCATAAGCCGTGGTAACAGTACTGTGCTCTTTTCCAGATTTCTCCAATTTCTTAATATCTTTTTTTCCAGATAACATTTGTCTCGCTCTTTCCCCTCTTTTTATCTATTTATTTCTTGAAATATTTATAATTAACATCGACTCATTTCTCAGTTTTCAGTGCGGTTTGTGTGGATTTTTTTGATGTTAACCTTGGTGTGTTTGAGGTGTAACCGGGTGTTGTGATGAACCCTAAACCTAACTAACGAACGTTAGTTTTATATACTAAGACAACGAACTAACGTTAGTTAATAAAAGTTGGAATTGTAAAACATGACGAATAAAAACTCAAGTTCGAAAACTGGAAATAACCCAGAGAAAACCACTAAAGAGAAAATATTCGATGTATCCCTGGACCTTTTCTCACAGAAAGGTTTCGACGCAGTTTCAGTGCGTGAAATTGCCAGGGAAGTGGGGATAAGGGAGAGTTCCATATACAATCACTATAAAAGTAAAGAAGCCATTTTAGATGCCATAATGGAGTATTTTATGTCTGAACTACAAAGCGGGCCTCCAGAAGAAGAAATGGATAAGTTAATGGAAACACCCGAATTATTTTTTGAAGTGGGTGCCCGAGATTTCATTGAAGGGATGAACACCCCTAACACACAGAAGATATGGAGGCTCATATCTATAGAACTCTACCACAACGAAAAGATAAGGGAATTTTTCAAAAAAGAACTGTTGGAAGCTCCAATCAATGGTTGGGAGAAGATTTTCACCAAAATGATGGAAAAAAAGGTTATCAAAGAGGTGGATCCTAAAGTACTGGCCTATGAGTATTTCTCATTTGCACTATATCTATATTTTGAATACTTCGTCTTAAATTACAACGAATCCATGCAAACCTTCATGGAAGTGGCCTGGGATAGAATGGCAGACCACGCGGAATTCATTTTAGATTCTATAAAAATCCATTGAAGTTTTAAAGTGATGGAAATGACCAGTAAAACTAAAATTTTAACCATAATCGGAAGCCCCAGAAAGAAGGGCAATAGTTACCAGGCGGCCAAGAAACTGGAAGAGATGATGAAAGTTAAGGTAGACTACGAGTTTGAATATCTATTCCTTAAAGATATCAACCTTGAAGCATGTAAAGGCTGTTTTAACTGTTTATCCAAAGGAATTGAATACTGTCCACTGAAAGACGGCCGGGAAATGGTACAGGAGAAGATGAGAGAAGCAGATGGACTGGTTCTGGTATCCCCTGTATATGTTATGCATGTATCTGCCCTGTTGAAGAACTTCATAGACAGGTTAGCCTATCTCTGCCACCGCCCTGAATACCACGGTAAGAAAGCCCTGGTACTCACCACAACTGGAGGTATGGGGATTAAAGAAACACTCAAATACATGAAGATGGTGGTTGACTCATGGGGTTACGATGTAACCAGCCAATGCGGTCTGGTAACTGCTCCCTGGCCACCTACCGATGTTTTAAAGAATAAAAATTCTAACACGCTGGAAAAGGCAGTCACTAAATTCGATAACTCCCTGAAATCAGATGAAAAGGGAGTCAGTTTCGGAGATTATGTGGGATTTAGAATTTTCAAAACAGTGTCAGAAAATGTTAAGGATTACATGCCCGCCGATTACAAGTTCAATAAAGGTAAGGAATATTATTACCCGGCAAAAATTGGAATCTTCACCAGGATTGCCACTGGATTGACGCTTAAAGTAGTATTTTTCATGATGAGCGATCTGGGTCCTGGGGACACAAAAAGGGATAACTATTTCACTGAACATGAATAATATTAATCAAATTAAATCTCCAGATTTTTATGACAGAAAAGCAAATTAAAGTGCTGCTAGTCGGTTACAACGGAGCAAACAACACCGGATCAGAAGCACGGTTACTGGTAATCATAGAAGAGTTAAGGGACATTTTCAAGGGAAAAGCCCATATCTCCGTACCCACCCTCAACGAGAAAAATCTACGAAGATACCTTAAAGAGGAACCAGACGTTCACATCGAACCCCTATCTCCCATCTTCTTCGGGGGAATTAGGAAACTGGTGAAGGAATCTGATCTTGTTTTACTGGCAGAAGGAAGCTGTTACATGGACACCTGGACTTCGGCGTTGCTCTGGGCATTTTTATATGCAACCAGATGCGCATATAATGAAGGAATACCCTGCGTAGCTTACGCTGTAGATTCAGGGAATCTTTCCTCCTTTAACCGGTACCTGGTGAAAAGGGAGGCCAGTAAAACCCATCTGATAATCACTCGGACAAATAGAGCTGCCCTTGAACTAAAAGAAATTGGCGTAACAGCCCCCATTAAAGTAACTGCTGATTGTGCCTTCAAATTTATCCCCAATGAAGAAGACGAAAATATACTACAGGAAACCTGGCCTGAAGCTGGAGAAAAGTTAGCGGGGCTGGCGGTGGTTGATTTTAACCTGTGGCCTGTGGTGATCCGTCCCTGGGGTAAAAAAGAGAACCTGTACCGTTGGCCATACTATTTCTCCCGTTCCAAGGCAAGGAAAAAGAAGAGCGATGAGCTGGCACGTGAATGGGCTAGACAGGCAGATCAAATAATAGAAGAACACGGCCATAAAGTAGCCTTAATCTGTATGGAGGAAGTGGACGAGCCACTGGCCCGGGACATCCTTGATAAAATGGAAAACTCGGAAGATGCACGCATCTTTTCATCCAGCGAATATAACGCTTCCCAGATGACCCATATCCTACGCAGCCTCAATTTACTGGTCACCTCCCGTTACCATGCCGGAGTGTTAGTACTCGAAGCAGCGGTTCCCCAGATTGCTGTAGGTCATGACACCAGGCTTAAAGGATTCTACCAGGAACTGGGGATTCACAAGGATTATTTACTTGACAGCTGTTCCCCGAATATATGGGAATCCATCCAGCAGAAGGTAGATGATTTAGTAAGAAATCCTGACAAACAAAAAGAAACTTTGAAAAAAGGATTCCAGGAACATCTAACCAGATCTTCCATGAATCCAGAACTGTTGAAAACATTTCTAAAAGAAATAGGATTTACGGACAAATATGACTTCTGAAAGTAAACGTGTGTTGATTACGGGTGCCACTGGATTTCTGGGAACTCAGATAACCCTAAGGCTATTAAAAGAGACTCAACATGAGATACTGGTACTGGTAAGGGGAAATGATAAGGAAACAGCCTTACAGTATCTTAAAAGGACCTGGTGGGAGTTCCCCGATCTAATCAGAGCTATTGATAAGAGAATATATCTGGTTAAAGGAGATATCACCAAAAAACAGCTCGATCTCAAAAATGAAGAATATGAAAAACTGGTGCACTCAGTAACCCATGTAATTCATACGGCTGCGGATTTACGTCTCAATGCACCCCTCGAAGAGTTGAGGAAAACCAACTGGGAAGGTACCATTAATATCCTTAAATTAGGACGGGAAATAGATGAAAATCATGGACTGGAACGTTTTTCCCATATATCAACAGCATACGTTGCTGGTGGGAGAAAAGGCCTTATAAAGGAAGAATCTTTAACTGGTGAAGCCGGTTTTTTAAGTAACTATGAAAAAAGCAAATATGAAAGTGAATTAGAGGTAAAAAATTCCCATCTACCGGTATCTATTTTTAGACCGGGCATGCTGGTGGGTGATTCGAAAACAGGATACATAAAAACTTTCAACACCATATATGTGCCTTTAAGATTATATTTAAGTGGAAAACAAAGACTTATACCCATTAAACCTTCAGAAAAGATTAATTTAATACCGGTTGATTATGTGGCTGATGCTGTTACCAGTTTAACTTTTGATCCAGAAGCTGAAGGTTTAACCTTCCACTTAACCGCTCCCCAAGAGTTACTACCCACCGTGAAGGAGTTAATAAAATTCTTAAAGGTCTGGGCCCAGGAAAATCTGAACTACAACTTACCTCGACCGATTTTTGTCCCTAAACTTGCCACGTTTATAGAGAGATTTTCTTCCTCACAGTTAATTAGAAGCCCCCAAAGAAAGAGAACACTGGAGACTATCAGCGCTCTTTCACCTTACTTCAATGAAGAAAGGGAATTCTCCATCAAGAACACCGAAAAACTGGTGGGTAAATTTAAGTTAAACTGGAAGGACTATCTGCCCAACCTCCTACAGTTTGCAGTGTATATGGGATTCTTCCATAGGTCAGAAAGGACGGTGCATGAACAAATACTTTTCCGTCTTAAAAGCCGCAGCCGGCCGGTGCATTACTATGATATAGTTGAAGGACGGACTGAGGCCAGGTTAACATCCCATATCCGCCAGGATATGCTGGACGCTGCCCGATCCCTTGGTGAACTCGGCATCAAAAAGGGTGATAGGGTAGCCCTGGTAGGTTTCAACAGCACCCGTTACCTTGTCCTGGATGTTGCCATAGGATTGGTGGGAGCTGTTAGTGTTCCACTCTATTATACCAGTTCTATAGAGGAAATAAAAGACATCTTAAAGGATTCTAAAGCTTCTATACTATTTGTTGGTGTGCCTGGCATATTGGATAGATTAAAAGACTGTGAAACTGATGTTGACTTGATTTCCTTCACCCGGGGATCAGATAACCCCTCAAATATGAGGGGTTGGGATGAATTCCTGAATCTCACAGAAAAATCGGGTGATGAGATTCCTTTATCTCTAGTTGATTTAGATGACGTAGCCACCATACGTTACACTTCGGGAACCACCGGTAAACCACGGGGGGCTGTATTCACCCACAGAAATTTAAGATGGATGGCAGAATATATTGCATCCATGCCCCCATGGAAAAACCGGAATGAAGACGTCTCATACCTATCATTTCTACCAATGAACCATGTGGTTGAGGGGATTATGGGACTTTACGGACCGTACTACGCTCCGGCACCTTTAAATATCTATTTCCTGGAGGATTTCCAGGACCTTCCCCATGCTCTTCCTTCTGTTCGGCCAAACATATTCTTCTCTGTTCCCCGTTTTTATGAAAAAGTGTGGTCCGGCCTTACTGAAAATTGGCTGGGTGGAATGTACCTTAAATCCCGGGAAAGCTTTATAAAGAGGATTATGAAGGGATTTATCAGAAGAGGCGTCATTAAAAAGGCCGGTCTTGACCGTTGTGCCCAGCTTATAGTTGGTTCTGCTCCGGTCAGTGAAGATCTGCTCTTATCTTACCATGAGCTGGGAATAGAAATTTACAATGCATACGGCTTAACCGAAGCGCCCCTGATTACCATAAATCGATTAGGGGCAAACAGGATAAGTACTGCAGGCGAACCACTTCCACAAACAGAAGTAAGTATCTCTCCAGACGGTGAAGTTAGGGTTAAAGGACCTCAGGTCATGACTGGTTACCTTGATGATGATGCTGATTCTGGTTTTGAAGATGGATGGCTTTTAACCGGCGATTTTGGCTATTTAACTCCCGAAGGTAGTCTGATTATCACCGGACGTAAGAAAGAGGTGCTGGTGAATTCCTATGGAAAAACCATTAGCCCTTTAAAGATAGAGTCCCTGCTTAAAGATATACCTGGTGTAGCAGAAGTGATGTTGATAGGGGAAGGGAAACCATACTGCAGTTCCCTGTTATGGTTCGATGATGCATCTATCCCAGTAGATTCCGTTAATAGTTCAATAAAAGATATTAATTCCAGAGTTTCCCGGCCTGAAGAAATAAAAAGATGGGTGGCGCTTAAAAATGATTTATCCATCGAAAACGGTGAATTAACGGCCAACTTGAAGTTGAAAAGGAGAAAAATCATCAGACGTTTCGAAGATGTAGTTAAATGTATATATGAAGATGTTAAATGTCCAGAATTTGTTTTACATCTAGAAAACCTGGAATTTTAGGTGAACGATACTATTGATGTTTAAAAACTAGTGGATTATATATGAGATCTAAAGAGTGAATTTACTATGAGCCTCAAATTAAGAATTGCATCCTGCTGGACGCCGCAAACCCTTTTAATCCCTGAATTAGACCGGGTGGCTGAGGTCACGATTGAATGCCTTGACCTGCTCCTTGAAGAATACGCCCCTCTAAAATACAAGGAGATAACCGAAAAGGAGTTGGAAATGAAAGGAAACTTAGAACAGCGCAGGGAAATAATGGCCACCACCCATAACGTGCGTGTTGAAGCTCTGATCGACTCATTAGGATACGATACTGCCCTGAGAGTGGGTAGAAAAGCTCTTTTTAAGGCCGGTTTGAAGCTGGGCCGGGAAGCAAAAGAGCGCCTGGGAGTGGGAGGCAGTCTTCAGGATCTTATAAGAGCGGCACGGATACTATACCGGGTCCTGGGCATAGAGTTTGAGATAGAGGAGTCCGGAGACCGAATTACCATGGTAGTAAATAAATGTTCTCTATCCAATTACTACACCGCTGAAACCTGTAACATACTCAGCGCCGCTGATGAAGGGGTGGTTCAGGGACTTAACGAGGATATCCACATGAATTTTACTTTAAGGATAACTGAAGGTCATCCCAAATGTGTGGCCTGTATAAGTCATGAGATTTAAATATTACTCGATATTAGATGGAGGAGTTGATGATGAAAGCAATAGTCGTAGGTACCGGTGCGGGGGGCGCTACAGCTGCCCGGGAGCTGGCTAATAAAGGTTTTGAAGTATTGATTTTAGAAGCAGGTGGAGAATTTAAGCCATTCACCCGGCGAATTTCACTGGTTGATCCCCTCCGGAAGATAGGCCTCACCAGAAATGAAAAAAACTTCTCCCGGGTCATACCAGCATACGATTCTGTGCGTTCGAGCAAGGACTTGATTCTATTTAGAGGGATAGCCACAGGCGGTTCAACTATTCTGTCCTGCGGAAACATGGTAAGGGCTGAACATGGACTAAAGGAAATCGACCTGGACCTGACCAAGGAGTTCGATGAACTTGAAGAACTGATTAAAATCAGTACCTTCCCCCAGGATAGATGGAGGCCAGTGACCCGTAACATGTTCGAATCGGCACAGGAACTGGGTTTAGAACCTCATTTAACCCCTAAATCTGTGGATTCCCTTAAATGCATTTCCTGCGGACTCTGTGAAGTGGGATGCAGTCCCAGGGCACGCTGGGATTCCCGCAGGTTCGTTGAAGATGCTGTAAATAAAGGGGCCGTCCTTAAAACCAGGTCACCAGTAAAGAAGGTTATCATAGAAAAGGAACGTGCCAGGGGAGTCATGGTTGGATCAGGTTCCGCGTCCAAACTTTATGAAGCTGACGTAGTTGTACTGGCCGCTGGTGGTATCGGCACCCCACAAATATTAAAGGCCTCCGGACTACCTGCAGAGGATCATCTATGGGTAGACATCGTCCTCACCCTGGGAGGTGTTTCGAAGGGTGCAAATCAACTTAAAGAACCGCCCATGGTCTGGTACACCAAAGAAGATGATTATATTCTATCCCCTTACATCGATATTCTCTCCCATTTCCTGCATGAACCCTGGAAGAATGTTTCTATTAAGGATCGGGTGGGGCTTATGGTCAAACTAGCCGATGAAGAGCAGGGAACCGTGTATGCCGATGGCAGAGTGGATAAAGCAATCACATCCCATGATAGATCTCGACTGGACGAAGCTATAAAACAGGCCAAACAGGTTATGGAAGGAGCCGGTGTTTCCGGTCCATTCGTAGAGGGCGTACATAATGGTGGGCATCTTGGCGGTACTGTCCCCTTAAAAAAGGAGGATGTTAAGGATATGAAGCCTTTCTGGATTCCTGATGGTTTATGGGTTGCGGATTTATCCCTGGCACCACGTTCACAGGGTTTACCCACCATCTTACTTACCTCTGCACTGGCTTTAAGGGTGGCCAGGAAGATAAGTGAAGTTGAGAACTGTAATTAACGAAGTGATTGGATAATACACTGAATCATCGATGTTTTCTAAAAATTTTTCTAACTGGAAAGACATAATCTAAGTCATGAAAGAGATCCACACCGAGATTGAGATTAATGCTCCGGCTAGTGTAGTATGGGAGATACTTACCGATTTTGATCATTATCCCCAGTGGAACCCATTTATCAAGGAAATTTCAGGCCACCAGATTGTAGGCGCACAGCTCGAAGTTTTTATAAAACCACCTAACTCAAATGGGATGAGATTCAAGCCTAAAATATTGAGTTACAAACCAAAAGAGGAGTTAAGATGGCTAGGAGCTCTATGGATACCTAAATTATTTGATGGTGAACATAGCTTAATTATCGAGAAAATAGATGAGAACAAAGTTCTATTTATCCAGAAAGAAGAGTTCACAGGACTATTTGTCCCACTGGTCTCCAGTATGTTGAAAGATACTGAATCTGGGTTTGAAGCTATGAATAGGGCTTTAAAAAGGGAAGCTGAAGATGAAGGAATTTTAGAGAGGTAAATAATGAAGGTGTTTGCATTTAACGGCAGCCCCCGGAAGGAATGGAACACTGCAACCCTGCTTAAAAAAGCCCTTGAAGGGGCAGAGTCACAGGGAGCTGAAACTGAACTGGTCCATCTATATGATCTAAACTATAAGGGATGTATCAGTTGTTTTTCCTGTAAAACTATTGGTGGTGAAAGTTACGGTAGGTGTGCTGTGAAGGATGACCTTACAGATATCTTTGAAGGGATTATAAAATCAGATGCCATTATTCTTGGCTCTCCAATCTATTTCGGAACTGTTTCCGGTGAAATGAGATCCTTCATGGAGCGCTTGATGTTTCCCAACCTGACATATACCAACCCTACACGGACGCTTTTCCCTAAAAAGATAAAAACAGGCTTTATTTACACCATGAATATTACTGAAGAGCAATTAAAAGAATTTGGATACACTGGACATATCGATATCAACCAAAGAACTCTGAAAACTCTGTTTGGTTCTTCAGAATCCCTTTTCAGCTTCGACACCTACCAGTTCAAGGATTATTCACAGGTAGTTGCCACTCGTTTCCATGAAAAACACAAGGCTAAAAGAAGAAAAGAAGTATTTCCTTATGATCTGGAGAAGGCATACCAAATGGGAGTTAGGTTTGCAAGTGAAAAATAGTTTAAAAAACTCAGTCTTCAATACCCAGTTCCGATTTTAACTTATCCAGTTTCACCTTAGCCCTTCTGAAGTTACTTAGGAAGGTATCCTCTTCCTTTACAGGGATGATCTCAAGGCCTAAGTCGCGGTGTCTTTCGATCCAGTCCTCTGAGAATATGGGTATGTCGATCTTTATTGGTTCTTCGGTGGGGTTGACCACGATTATGTTACGGTAGGGGAAGTCTGTTTCCACGATGTAGCCTCCTACACTTATGATATGGAAGGGTGTTACTACGAATTTCATTTCATCACCGGTATAATTTTAAGTTATCAAATCACTTATTCTTTATAATTTTTACAGGAAGGATGCTATGATGGCCAGTACACCCAGTATTGAAACACCAGCAACTACTGGATAGAACTGCTTATAGGTGAATATTGGGGAGAAGGCGCTTACTATGGCCATGATTATGGTGAATGCCAGAGTCACTACTATGTTTAAGAGTATGGTCCAGCTTAGAATGCTGGGCGGTAATCCCAGAAATAGAGTGGCGAAGATACTGGAAAGTACGAATATCAAGAGACCTCGACTTATATATACGTAGGCCCTGTATTTTGATGCGTACTCCAGTAGAGGTCCCTCTATAACGTCTGCCTTGGTTTTTAGTATGGCGAAGGGGTACTCGTTTAAGAGTATCATGAATCCTACGAAGAATACTATGGCCCCCAGAATACCCCCTAATGTGAATAGAACCGGTCCGTGAAGTTGCTGGTAGGCGACGATGTCATTCAAGAATATGCTACCGGCCATGGCCACAGGTACGAAGATTGCGATGTAGATAGGGAATGATCCGAAGGCGATTAGTCTGAAAGCCCTCATTGAACTGAGTTCCTCCACAAATGACCGGGGAACATCGGTATGCTTGGCACCTTTAACCAGATCTGGGAAGGGCATCCTGATGGATAAAACTGATTTTGAAAGGGAACCCATGAACATGTACAGGATCTCCTCGACCTTCAAAAGCCCCACCAGAGCTACGACGCTTGCAAAGGCAGCCAGGAAATACAGTTGGGGCATGACTATGATTAAGAGCAGTATGGTTATGATTATCCCTATAATTGGTAGTGAATTATAGAGTCCCGGCATGGGAGAGTTGGGATTGATTATCTGTTTAAAGAAGAATTTAATGGGAGCCATTAAACCAGGGCTTGAGATTGGTGGGCCTATCCTCTGCTGTATCCGGGCTTGGACGAATTTCCGCTCGATACCCGGCAGCCAAACACTTACCACGAAGGCCACTATTAACGTTCCTATTACTGCGATTAACGCGATTAATGAGTCAACAACGGTCATTATTTAAATCTCCTATTATCGTAATCTTTCTCCTATAACTGGATTATCTGTATAGCCCGGTCGGTACAGGTGAAGCAGGGGTCGCACTGCACCACGGCCAGCTGGGCGTCGGTGATATGGCAGCCTATACACGCGTACTCCATGGCGCCTATGTTTGTTATGGAAGGCGTTCGTATAATACAGTGCCTCACCCTCCCATCGTTTAATGCATATGAGTGGTAAAGTTTGCCTCGGGGAGCTTCAACATAATTCTTAGTTATGGGTGTGTCCTGCATCTCCCAGCTACGGTTTGTTATTGAACCTTCGGGGAGATGATTGATGGCCTGTCTGATGATCTTTATGGATTCAAAATTCTCTAATACCCGCATCAGTAGGTTTGATTTAATATCTCCATCATCCTGTGTTATTACATCGAAGTCAAAGGGATCGTATTCCTTCATATCTCGTCTGAGATCAACTGCAACTCCTGTTGCCCTGAGGGTGGGTCCAGAAACTGCTAATCTAAGTGCATCTTCCTTTTTAATGACGCCAACCCCGGTTATACGGGACATTATCATGGGATCTGAAATGAAACGTTCAGCAAAGTTAGAGAGCTTTTCCTCCAGGAAATTAATTCCATCTTCTATTTTCTGGATCTTCATCTGATCCAGTTCTGCCCGGGGCCTTATTCCCCCGATAACCGGTACACCATATTGCACCCTGTTACCTCCCACCATGCGTAGCAGTTCCATTACTGTTTCTCTGATGTAGAATAATCTCATGGAGAAGGTTTCATGTCCTAGTACTTCATTTCCATGGGCTAAGTAAAGTAAATGGCTGTGCAGCCTCTCCAGTTCTGCCATGATGATCCTTATATATTGGGCCCTTTCCGGTACATCGATCTCCAATGCCTTTTCAGCCACTAAAACTGAATTCCAAATATGAATATTTGAGCAGATGCCGCATATCTTTTCAGTGAGGCTGTTGGCCTTCTCTACAGGCAGGCCTTCCATTATACGCTCTATACCTCGGTGATTTACTCCTACGGTTATCTCTGCATCTTTAACTATTTCATCTTCCACAAATAACCGTACCCGGTATGGTTCTATGGCAGCCGAGTGCACGGGTCCCAGTGGAACTTCCGTCTCGATTACCTGTTTTTTCGGGGTTTCATCGGTTATTTTGTTGTCTTCATCCATCACTTACACCTGATTGATATTTTGAGTAAATTTTAAGTTCTAAATATTGTTGATTTTTAATTCTATTTTATGGGGGTCATTCGGCATCTAGCAATAACGGCAGTGCAGCCACTGCCCCGGCGAGTACATCCTCTGGTCTTACAGCACAACCGGGTACCTTGGCATCTACAGGGATTACCTCATCTACTGGTCCGCATATCTCTTCAGAGGGGATGTCTCCGTGTATGTTCTTGTAAACCCCTCCCATGAGTGCGCATGCTCCGGCTGCTATCACTGCTTTGGGTTCGGGAATGGCTTCGTAGATGGCCTTTAACGGCTCTTTGTTGTGCCTGGTTACCGGGCCGGTGACCACCAGTACGTCGGCTTCCCTTGGATTCCATGTTAAAAATATCTTGTATTGCTCGATATCGTATTTTGGTGAGAGAACACAGTTGACTATTTCAATGTCACAGCCATTACATCCGCCTGTGTAGACCAGCATGACGTGAACGGCTCTGGCCCTTGAATATGATTTTAAACTCATGATAATCACTTTTGGATTTTGGGTACTCCCCTCTTCTTTAACACGGTTGAATCTGATAAGTATTGTGCTATAAAGGTTAATTTATCGTCTGATATTTTTATGGGCTTTTCCAGAAGGTCCCTAATATCCAGTTCCACTTCACCCACATCGTTGGGGTGTATGGTACCTGCTTTACCAAACAGGGCGTATAATGGGCAGAAATCATGGCAGTAGTAGCAGTTTACGCATTTTTCACTGTTTAAAACTGGGATCTGTTTTTTGACCATTCCTTCGATTATTCGCACTGGTTCCTCCAGATCCAGCATGGTTACGGCTCCTGTTGGACAGACGTTGCTGCATCCTCCGCAGCCGATGCAGGGTATCTCTGCCACTTTATCTGTGGGTGTAACCCTTCCTTCCAGGATTTTATTCCTCATTTCAATATCGGTAACCCGATCTGAGGCGAATAATATTCTTTTAGAGTTGTTGATGATTCCTTCCAGGAATACCCGGATAAAGTCTTTCATGGTGCCACCTCGAATTCTCTTTCAAATAGTATGGCCCTGGCTGGACAGGCATTGGAACACGCTCCGCAGTAGATGCATTTTTCATCATCCACCACGATTCTACCATCTTCTGTTTCTGTTATGGCTTCCTCTGGACATATCTTGGTACATAATTTGCAGTTCATGCATAGTTTGTCCTGTACGAAGGTGAATCCTTCTTTTATGGATTTTTTAAGCATGGTAGTTTTGGGTATGGCATCCGCTGGACAGTGAATACCGCATTTTTCACAGAGGATGCATTTACTTAGGTCAACATTGATGGAACCCTTCTTAAGGGTGATGGCTTCTTTGGGACATATCTCTGCGCATACTCCACATGATATACAATTTTCAGTTACGTCCCCTTCCCATGTGGTGTTCTGGAAGCTTCGCGCCTCATTTACATCACAGGCCTGGACACAGTTACCGCAGGATACGCAGAATCCTTTGATCCTCCTTTCTGGTTCATCTGATAAACGTAAGGTGCCAACTGGGCAGACATCCAGACATTCCATTTCTTCACATTCCTCACAGAAGGTGGGGTCGTAGCGTATTTTCCCATCTACCATCTTCAGTGCCCCGTGGCTGCATGCTTCGGTGCATAGGCCACAGTTGAGGCAGGATACTATTTTTCCTGTTATTTCTTCGCCTGGTTCTGGCTTGTTGATTTTCACGGTGAAGTCTTCTATGGTTATAGCCCTGTTGGGGCATTCTTTAACGCATTTAAGGCATAATGTACATTTATTTTCATCTATGGTGGTGTCGGTTATGGCTCCGGCCGGGCAGACGTCTTCACAGATTCTGCACTCCGTACATTTCCCTTCCAGATCCACATCCACCATTATGGCATCGGTGGGGCAGTAGTATTCGCATCGTCTGCAGCGGGTGCATTTATTATAGTCGGTGACTAAACCCATTCTCTCTGATTTTTCCCCTTCTTTTTGCATCCTGACTTCTGGTTGGATGGTTAAGTTGAGTGACTGTAAAAATTGGAGCTGTCTTTCCTCGATTACATCGAAGGCATCTATCCTGGCGTTCAGTGGACATATATCTGCACAGATACCACAACGGGCGCATATTCCCTTCACCAGGTCATCTTCTATTTTGATGCTGTTTACCGGGCAGGTCATCTCGCAGACTCCGCAGGCGTTGCATTTAGCCCGGTCCACCACGTAGCCTCCGTATCGATTCTTCTTTATGGCTTTGTTGGGACAGGCGTCTGCACAGGCTCCGCAGGTTATGCAGCTGAATGCTTTTCCATCAATTAATCTTATAGCCCCTGTAGGGCATTCTTTGATGCATTCTCCTAAGCCTTCACATTTGTTTGTTGATATAAACATTGCCTATTACTCCGATGATTCACTTGTTTTTTTGCTGTAATTGTTTTGTAAATACCTTCTTTTTGTAATTGTTCTTGTAGATATCTTCTTTTATCTTTATATTCTTTTATCTTCCTTATTTTTCTTTTAATGTTCAGTGTCGTCTTTAACATATCTTCCCAGGGTAACTTTACCTACGAAAATCCCCACGATGGCTGATACAAATCCAGATGCCAGTGGGACGTCCTGGTAGTATGGGAAGGGTCCTATGAAGTATGCTGCTACCAGGGCAGCGATGAATATGGTGATGTAACTTCCCCAGGTGAAGTTCAGCTTACTTTCCGGGTTAACCTTTATCCTGCTTCCTATTATAAATCCCAGTAGGAATCCCAGAACAATGGGGCCTGCGTAAAATATCATTCAATCTCCTCTATTTCTTCTCCATCTTCATCAAATTCGCCTTTAAATCCTAAAAAGGCTATTACCACAGCACTTAATCCTACCAATACCTTTAAACCTACTGCAAAGTTTAGGTAGGGTATTACTCCGGCATGGGTTGGATCAGGGTAGTCGAATATGGTTTTTATAAATGCGGGTACGATTCCGTAGAGATCCACCCCCAGGTTATACAGGAAGGAACCAGCGAATATTAATCCAGCCACTCCAATGAAAACATATGCCAGTGCCCCGATACTCTCCATACGGCCCATGAAGTCATGGGAGAACTTTATGGGTGAATCTTTTAGTCCGTATACCACGGCACAGAATATGAAAGCTCCGGCTATTATGGCACCTCCCTGGAAACCTCCTCCCGGGGTGATGTGTCCTCCTAGGATAGTGTTAACTCCTAAACAGGTGATTATCAGTGCTGCGGGGAATATGAATAGTTTCAGTATGGTACTCATTCTACTTACCTCCCAGCTTTACTTTGCCTCTTCCAAATAAGAGTAAAGTTACAACCACAGCGGTGACCAGTATAAGGGCTTCACCAAGGGTGTCATAGGCTCTCCAGTCGAATACTACGTTGGTTACAGCGTTAGGCGCTATATCAGGACCTAACCAGAGGTATAAGTAGCTTATTCCCGGATATAGTATCTGATCGAATCCATATATTGCCTGGAATAAAGCTACGGCGAATACTGCAAGGGCTAATAAACCTACTATGTTTTTTACTCCATTAAACATTTAAATTCCCCCAGTAAAACAGGGCTACAATTATTCCCAGGGCCACCACAACGTAAAACATCATGTTGTTCAAATCGTCGTTTTGTTCCCTTCTAAGTCTGGGCATGATGGGCATGGCCATGAGTGCGATTATCAGTACCGCTGCTATCATAATTATCATCAAAACAGGGTGAATCAACCTTACCATAACTACAGCAACTAAAACCGATGCAATCAGAGTTAGTTCTGCAGTTAGCATTGCTGA
>Ga0334883_1001131_pt1 | contig 41802 bp, 33 predicted proteins | sample GraSluR1_MG_6_FD_207230 | JGI IMG/M metagenome (GOLD analysis project Ga0334883, IMG submission 207230) | Sludge microbial communities from methane-producing bioreactor in Wageningen University, Netherlands - Granular Sludge_09_05-R1 | ecosystem: Engineered > Bioreactor > Anaerobic >...
CCTTGGAGATCAGGAACCAGTAGAAGGGCTCGTGCCGGCCGAAGGGCACGAAGAAGCGGGCGAACTGCTGGGAGAGCCGCGGCGAGCCCCAGTGGTCCCGGTGGACGATCGTGTCGCCGCTGAAGACGCCCCGGACCCCCTCGATCTCCACGAGCTGCTGGGTCGAGAAACCTACGATGTGGCCGCCCTCCTCCAGCAGGATCACGGAGTCCTTGCGCGCCAGGTCCCGGCGGAAGACCGCGGGATCCGTCCCGTCGTAGTGGGCCTGCATCAGGCCGAACATGGTCTCGAGGTGCCCCTCGGAGAGCTCGCGCGGCTCGAGAACCCTGGAATCCATGCCCTCTGTGGTCCCTCCCTGTCCAGGCGGCCGTCCCGCTCCTGCTCCTGATCCCGCTCCCGATTCCAGGAGATCCTGGGTCTGGTCTCGTCTGGAACGCTGTCCGCCGGCCTTCTCGGCTGCCCTGGCGAGTTCGATGCCCTTCGCCCGTCGTTCCGCGGCTGCCTGCCTCGTTCAACGAGAAATTACTTGGCCTTGCGGGGGAGGGGAGCCCGGGGCACTGCGAGGCGAACCGCTCTGCTCGAAACCCGTCCGCCTTCCCGGGAACTTCCTGCCAGACATGACGGAGATGCCGGGATATTCCCCTGCCAGGGACGCCCGGGATCCGAATCCGCCGGTGTCCGGGTTGGCGCATCCAAGCCCCGCGCCGGGGACGCGCTGTCGGGGGAGCTTGCCGCGCCCCTGTCAGGCCCTCACTCCATCCGGCGACCGAACGGGAACAGCGACAGCATCATGAGCTTCAGGTGCTGCTTGGCGAAGGGGAGACCCACGATCGTGATCGCCAGGAGCGCGGCGAAGACCAGGTGGTTCAGCGCCAGGGCCCAGCCCCAGCCGATGATCCAGATGACGTTGAGGATCGTGTTCAGCGTGCTGCCGGCGTCCGGGTCCTCCACGATGGATTTCCCGAACGGGAGGAACATGGCGACCCCGATCCGGATCGCCTGCAGGCCGAAGGGGATGCCGATCAGGGTCAGGCACAGGGCGACCCCTCCGACGATGGAGCCCAGGGCGGCCGTGAAGCCGCCGAAGACCAGCCAGATCACGTTGCCGAGCGTGCTCATACCTCCTTGAATCGAGGCCGGAGAGCCGGCTCCTGCTCTGGGCGAGGTGCCATCTCAGGCCCCCAGGGAGGCCGACAGCCCCCCCATCCGGAGCTGGACCCTGACCCTGACCATCGCCTGCCTGCTGGCGCGGGCCCTGAATGCGGAGGCGACGACCAGCGCCGGGTGGCGCGTCAGTCTCCGTCATGTTTCGCAGGAGATTCCTGGGAACCGTGCCGGATCGCGGGGGCGGGCGCCAGTCTCCGTCATGTTTCACAGGAGATTCCTGGGAAGCGTGACGGATCGCGGGGGAGGGCGCCAGTCTCCGTCATGTTTCACAGGAGATTCCTGGGAAGCATGCTGGATCGCGGGGAGGGTGGGCACGCCCGAGGCGGCGCAGGGAACTCCGCTGGGGTCTGGAAAACCTGGAGATGCGGCCTCTGTCGACACACCGGGAGGACTGGGACGAGCGGCGCCGCCTGGAGGCGCAACTGCTCCGGGCCATGACGGTCTTCGAGAGCGTGGCTGAGCTGGAGGCCCTCTACCGCGAGTTCGGCCGCCACCTGGAGGAGGTCGAGCCCGATCTGCAGCAGGAGAGGGCGCGCTACCTGGGCATGCTGCAGGGCCGGTTGGCCCGGTTGGAGCCTAAATCCATCTCTTCACGCTGAGGCTCTCCTGGTCGAGGCCGTAGCGGGTGACTTCGAGCCGGTGGCTGTGCTGCTCGGCCCAGGCGCCGCTCAGGGGGGGCAGGCGGAAGGGGAAGAGGGCGGGGTGGCTGGCCAGGAGGCTGAGTTCGGCCTTGCCCTCGGGGGTGGCGTGGAGGGCGCCCTCCAGGAGTAGGAGCCCCAGGCGGGGGTCGCGGACGGCCAGGGGCGCTGCTTTCTGGTAGGCTCCCTTGGCCGGGCAGTCTTCGAGCACCCCCCAGGCCACGAAGGAGCGCAGGACGAACTGGGCGCAGCGGATCACCGTGTTGCGATCGCCGTAGTGCTCGCGCAGGCGTTGAACCACCTGGGCCTGGGTGGCCTGCTCCTGGAGGGCCAGCAGGCGACCGGCCTGGCGGGCCACCTGGAACCAGAAGGGGTAGACCGCCGAGACGAGGCTCCAGTGGACCGCCAGGGCCCCGGCGGGGTCGGCCTGCAACCAGGCCAGGGCTTCGTCGCGGAAGCCCACCAGCTCGGGGTCCGGGGCCACCCAGACCTTCATCACGTTCTGGACCGCGAAATCCCGGGTGCCCGCGCTTCGCAGGCCCACGGACCCATCGCCCTTGCGCTCCGAGAGGAAGGTGGTCAACTCCTGGCGGATGGCGGGAGCCTCGGCGCCCGCCAGCATCAGGTGGGCCGCCTTGTCCAGCCACTCGAGGCGCAGGGTCTGCTTGATCCCGATGCTCTGGTGACGCTTGTCGCTCACGCTTGCCTCCGACGGATCCGGACCAGGGGGACCAACACCTCTTCCAGGGACAGGCCACCATGGCCGACCAGGGTCTCGCCCTCCTGCGCGAAGGCTCCCGTGCCCTCGGCCAGCAGCGGGTAGCAGCCGGGTGGAAGGCCCGTGGGGTTCCACTCCCGGGCCCCTCTACCAAGGCCGGCCGCCCGGGCCCGCAGCTCGGCCGTTGGGTAGACTCGGGCCCGCTCCCCTCGGGTCTCGGCCAGCACCCCCTCGGTCAATCGGCCCGTGCCGCGGCATTCCAGGTTGCCGTGGTCGGCGGTCAGCCAGACCTCGTGACCGTGTCCCAGCAGTTCCTGGATCAGGTCCGCCAGGAACCCGCCCTGGGCCCACTGGCGCACCTGGTTGTGCATGCCCGCGGCACCCAGTTGCATGCCGTGCATGATCCGATCGACCTTGTCCACCACCAGCCCGGCTGCGCGGGTGCGCTCGGGGTGGAAGCCTGAGCCCAGGAACTCGGCCGGCGTCCCGTCCCCCCGACCCCGGCGATAGGCCACCTCGCTGCGATCGAGGCCCTGGCCCTCCCAGAACTGGCGCCACTGCTTCTCTTCGGCGTGGGTGGAGTGCAGGGTGGTGGGGAAGTAGAGGGGCGGGCGCCCGGCAAAGAGGGCCTGCCGGGAGACGGACGTGAGGGTGGGGATCCAGGCGAAGACCGCCCCTTCAGCCAGGTCGAGATGCCGGTCTTGCTCCAGGAGCACCTGGCGCAGGGTGACCCACTGGTCCAGGGCCAGCCCGTCCAGGACGAGGAGGGTGACCCGGCGCTGGCGGGAGCCCTCCAGGTCTCGGGCTAGCCGGCGGGGCACGTGGTGCACCATGGCCGGATTGCCCGGCGGAAGGTGGACGAGGCTGGCGTAGTGCCCCTCCAGCCAGGAGGCGAAGGTGGCGTTGAGGGTCAGCCCCAGGGCTTGCCAGCGTGCCCGCTGATCTTCATCGCCCTCCTGGTGCACCCGGGCGGAAAGCTCGGCCCAGACCAGGGCCAGGGCGGTCCACTCGGAGTGGCGGGCGTCCGGGGCCGGGCACCCTTCTTCCAGCCGGGCGAAGAGCCGGTCCAGGCGGCGCCGCTCCTCCTGGGCCGTGGAGGAGGCGATCCCGCAGCGCACCCAGGAGTCGGCGGGCAGGTCCAGTCCCGGGGCGGCCAGGGGTTGGAGCTTGCCTTCCAGGAAGAGGTTGTCCAGGTAGACCCGCAGGTCGGGGTGCTCGAAGGGTAGCCTTTGGGGGCCCGGGAAGCGGAAGGGCTGGAGGGGGCTGTCCTCACTTACGCGACCGGCCGGGCCGAGGCTACCCAGGTACCATCCCCAGCGTTCCTGGAGGAATGCGTAGAAGGCCCCCTCGTCCAGGAAGAGCGACTCCAGGGGCCAGTCCGGGAAGCGCGGCTGCAGGACCTGTGCCATCCGAAGCCCGAGGAGTTGCGGCAGGTCCAGCCCGCTGTAGTGGATCCGCAGCAGGGCCCTCAGCAGGTCGACCTCGTGAGCGACAATCTCGGGGACCAGTCCGAAGACGGCGCGCAGGGCGAGGTCCTGGGTCGCCAGGTCCCCGTGGCGCTCCGCCGAGGCGCTGGGCTGGGTCGCGAACAGGGGATCCAGGAGGTTGCGATCCAATTGTTCGATGACCCGGTAGCTCAGGTGCGGGAAGAGTTCGCCCAGGCTGAAGGAGAGCTTCCGCCCCGCCTGCAGGAGGTCGTAGGGCAGGCTTTCCAGGCCAGTCCTTTCCAGGCGCAGGATCACCACCAGGTCGGTGGCGAGGCCTTGGTCCCACAGGGAGCGGTAGCGCGATTCGTAGGCGTAGCGGAACTCCACGGGGTCCTGGAACTCCAGCAGGTCGAAGCCTCTCTCGCGCAGGCGCAGGGAAAGCTGCTCTTCCGTCATCAGGTTGTCGGGATCGGCCACCAGGGTGAGCCGGCTGACGCCCCGCACGAACTCGCCCAGGATTGCCTCGCGCCAGTCAGCCACGTCCAAGCTCTCCTCCTGGCTCGGGGGTGAGGCTCAGCACCAGCAGGGGACGCACCTCGGGCACCACCTGGCGGGCCGCCAGCAGGCCCTGGCGCCACTCGGTCTCTTCCTTCTCCAGCCGGTTCCAGCGATACTGGCGCACTTCCGGCAGGCCGATCCGTTCCAGGGCCCGGCGCCGGGAGGCGAAGGAGACCAGGCCGCGCTCCTCCTCACGGATCAGGGCTTCCCGATGCTGCTGCGCCAGGCTGCTGAAGAGGTCGGCTCCAGCCTCCTCGGCCGCGGCCTGGAGCCTCTCGTGGGCCTGGGCCGAGGGGACCGCTCCCAGCAGGGACAGCACCTGGGGCTCGGCAGTCTGCAGGGTGTCCCAGACGTGCCGGGCCGTGGGCAGGAAGATCTTGCCCTCCAGGCTCAGGAAGATCGCCAGGTAGCCCTTGCGGACCAGGGGCAGGCGCAGTTCCCAGGAGGGCGAGGCGCTGGCTTGCAGGCGCACCTCGAAGAGACCCCACAGGCCCCGCACCTGGGCGGGCAGTTCGCGTATGTGCACCAGGGGAACGGGTTGGCAGGCGACCCGCTGGGGAAGGTTCAGGACCAGGCCCTGCAGGCGGCCGGTCTCCAGGCCCAGGCGGGTGGACGCAGGGGAGGCCTCCGCTTCCCGGGCTGTGAAGACCACCCGGCTCAGGGTCTCGCCTCCGGGCCAGCCCAACTCCCAGCCCGACCGGCGGCGGGTGGCCGTCCCCCCGTGGGAGCGCAGGTAGCCCACGGTCATCCGCTCGACCCAGTGGGGCAGGGGGTGGCTCCGCAGGTGCTCGGCAGCCTTGAGATCGGGCTCGTCGGAGACCTGGTAGAGCACCGCGGCCTCGTGGACCTCCTGGATCTCCTGGCGGAACCGGGACATCTTTTCCTCGACCGAAGTCTCCAGCCGCCCGGGGTCCATCAGGGCCGAGGTGAAGACCTCTTCGAAGATCTCGCCGGCCTGGGCCGAGTCCAGGACGTCGCCCGTCTTGTCGACGCCGAACTCCTCGAGGATCACCGCCAGCTTGCGCTCCAGGACCTGCCGGACCCGGTGCTCCACCGTGTCCTGGAAGACCAGGTTCAGGGCCCGCACGGGGAGCCTCTGGCCGATGCGGTCCACCCGGCCGATGCGCTGCTCGAGGCGCATGGGGTTCCAGGGAATGTCGTAGTTGACCACCACGTGGGCGAACTGCAGGTTGAGCCCCTCGCCGCCCGCGTCGGTGGAGACCAGGACCCGCACGCTGTCCCGGAAGGCGTCCTGGGCTCGCTTGCGCTCGTCCATGTCCATGGAGCCGTTCAGGGTCACCACGGGAAGGCCCCGGGCCTCCAGGAATTCCTGGAGCATCCGCTGGGTGGGCACGAACTCGGTGAAGACCAGCAGCTTCAGCTCGGGATCCTGTTCCTCGGCCTGGAGCTGGTAGAGCCACTCCAACAGGGCCTCGGCCTTGGCATCCGGGCCTGCGGCCTCGCATGCCAGGGCCGCTTCCAGGAGAGCCTCCAGATGCTGGCACTCGGGCAGGAGGGCCACCGGCCGGGCCGCGACCACCTCCTCCAAGAGTTCCTGCCCGTCCAGGTCGCGCAGTTCCTCCAGCTCGTCGGGGGTCTGGGAGCTCGGCTCCTCGATCGGGGGTGGCAGCGTGTCCCGGCTCCCCAACTCCTGCAGGGCCTCCAGGCGCCGCTCGAGGGTGGTGCGGATGGCCCGGGTGCTGGAAACCACCAGCCTCTGCATCAGGATCATGAGGAAGCCGAAGTGGCGACAGCGGGTCTGCAGGGCCTGGTTGTAGCCGTGGCGGACGTAGTCGGTGACCGCCTCGTAGAGGGCCTCCTGGGCCTGGTGACGGGCCTGCCAGGTCACGGGCACCAGCTCGGTCCGCCGAGGCCTGAAGAGGGGCCGCCCCTCGGCGTCCAGGGCCTTGCGCTTCTCGGTGCGGATCACGAAGGGGGCCACCCGCTCGCGGGACAGGCTGTCCGCGTCGGGAAAGGCCTCGGGGTCCAGGAGGCTGACCAGGCGGTGGAAGGAGTCCGTCTTGCCCTGGTGGGGCGTCGCCGAGAGCAGCAGGAGGTAGGGGGCCGCCTCGGCCAGGCCCCGGCCCAGCTTGTAACGGGCCACCTGGTCGGTGCTGCCCCCCAGCCGGTGAGCCTCGTCCACCACCACCAGGTCCCAGCCCGCGGTGATCAGCTCCTCGAAGCGGAGGCGGTTGTGCTCGGCCACCCGCTGAGCCGACCAGCCTCGCCGCCGTTCCAGGGGCTTCACCGAGTCCAGGGACACGATGACCTGGTCGAAGAACTGCCAGGGGTTCTGGGCCCGGGCCAGGTCCAGCTTGTTCAGACCCGCCGTGGAGGCCCAATAGCCCGAATGATCTCCCCCCTGGAGCCTCTGCATGGTGGGCAGGTCCTCGCCCAGGACCAGTTGGAAGCGCTCGTTGAAGTGGGTCAGCATCTCGGAGACCCATTGGTTGGCCAGGCCCTTGGGGGCCACCACCAGGGTCCGGCGAACTCGGCCGCGCAGCTTCAACTCCCGCAGCACCAGGCCCGCCTCGATGGTCTTGCCCAGGCCGACTTCGTCGGCCAGGAGGTAGCGCACCCGGTCACCCGCCAGGGCCCGCCCTAGCACGCGGAGCTGGTGGGGCAGGGGGATCACCTTCGATTCCATGGGAGCCAGCAGGACGGGGCCGTCCTGGGTGCTGGCCCGGCCCTCCAGGACCTCGGCCACCCGGGCCGCGGAAGAGAGCCAGGTAATCCGCCCCGCCTCGACAGCCGGGTCCAGGTCCGCCTCCAGCTCCCGGAGGCTCGCCGCCGGCACCCGCACCACCGCCTCCTGGCCGGGCAACCAGATGCGGCACACCGCCTGGGACCAGAGGGTCTGTTCTTCGAGGACCTGGCAGGGGCCCCGGTGGAGGGTGCTGTAGCGCCAGACCCCCGCGCTCATTCGAGACCCAGGCGCGTGCTGGCCTGGTCGTAGAACATCAGGAGCTTGGGGTCCTCCTCCATCACCTTAGTGGGCACCTTCTCGGCCACCGAGACGATGGTGCCGTAGTCGCGCTCCTGCCAAGCCCTCTTGAACCCGGCCCGCACGGCCTCCAGGCGGAAGACCTTCAGCTTCTTCTTGGACTGCCGGTACTCTTCGAACTCCTTGAGCAGGGCCTTCTCGCGCAGCTTCTCCAGGTCGCCCGCCTTGTTGGGATCGGGCACATACCAGCGGTCCCGCGCCTTGGCCACCAGGGCCGGGTCGTCCTTGGGCAGGTTGCGGAACTCCCGCCAGTTGCTGGAGAGGTAGGCGTGGATCTGCTCGGGCACCGGCCCCCGGCCGTCGTAGCATAGGAAGTTCTGGTCCAGGAGTTCGCGCAGGTCCAGTTGGGCCTCGTTCTTGCTCCAACCGCCCAGTTGCTTCATGAACAGCGGGTTGATGTCCGAGAAGGCCTGGGGCTTCTCGTGGACCACCTGGCGCAGCCACTGGATGGCGCTGGCCTCGTCGGAGACGAAGAGGCTCATCTGGGTGGGTTGGGCCGTGCTCATCTTCTTGCGGTCGTACTCCGCCGCCTGGTCGGGCAGGAAGTACATCCCGTCCCGCTCCAGGAAGCGCTGGGCCAGGCCTGCCTGGAACTCCTGGCTGGACAGGGGCACCGGGAATCCATGCCGCACGTAGTAGGCCACCATCTGGTCGAAGAGGAGGCGAGGGTCCCGCTCGGGCACGAACTGCAAGGCGCCGGACTGCAACTTGGTCACCGGCAGGTACCCCAGGTGGGTGCGCACGAAGTCCCATACCCCCTCCTCGGTCAGGGCCGTCCGCTGGAAGCGCTCTTCGAAGCCAGAGTCGGGCTTGTAGGCGGAGATGACGAGGTCTTTTAAGACAGCGATCTTACTACGTATTGTGGCCATACCTCCTTGCTTCTTGTCCAGTGACGATACGTTGGCCACAATGAATCCTGCATTCATGACGGCGTTCTGAACGATGTTCCAGACATACGAATTTGTGTTGGAAAACTCTATGGTGCACCACCTGCCGGGCTTGAGGGCGCGGAAAGCCGATGTGAAGCACTTGCCCATCAGTGACCGGTATTCGGCCGGCCCCTTCTTCTGGTATGTGTTTTCGATGGCTTCGGGTTGGACGTTGGTAAAAATCCCTAGCCATCCCTCCCACAGATAACTCAATTCGGAGTAGTTCAGGTTGGATCCAAAAGGTGGATCAATGAATATGTAGTCCAATGAGTTTTCTCTGCCGTAGTCGGTCAATTCTGTGGTGGATGCTGTGGATATAAGTGTTGGCTCACCGGCAAGTCTAGCTTGCATTGCTCGGGCTTGAGTCTTGAATCGCTCTTTGCATAGGCTTGTGATCGGAGTCTCAATGCAGATCGAAGGCGCATAGAGGGTGCCTTTTCGGTGGCCAGCATTACAACCTCCGCCACCAAAGAAGTAATACTTGACGTGCAGTTGGTTGAGCTTTGTTGACTGATTCAATAGGCCTGTCAAGAGAAACTTCAGTCTCGATGATCGATTCGCTAGATGGTTAAGTGTGGATAGTGCTCTGAGATTTCGCGACGTGTAGAAGTGGTGAATCCTAGACAGGCCGTGCGAGCGAATGGGTTGCGTAGTATTGAATCCATCTGGAAGTTCTTGTGTTGGGACCCAATGCGGCAGGGGGAGCCCCGAAACTTCATTGATCAGTGATAGGTCCTCTTTGGTTGGCGGCTTTTCTTGTCTTTCTCGAACCCCTGGAAGGCTGTAATTGATAACGACCGGGACTTGCCTGGCTTGAGAGATAACATTCCCAGAAGTAGGATCGAACCGGCTCTCGAAGAGTCGCTTGGAGTTGATTTTGTTTGTCAGTGCCCCACATCTCGGGCAACAAAATTTGTCTTCAACGGTGCCCTTGTCCCGATTCACAGCAACGTTCCAGAATACAATCTCACCCCCACACTCTGCGCATAATAAGACGTCAGACCAAAGGGTGAAGTTTATTTTGCCTTTGGTTATTCCGTCAGTGTGGAGAGTCTCATACATCCAGCCACAATCGCGTTCTAGGTCTTGCAGGACGCGTTCCGCCTCATTCCGAAACGCATCCAGATCCACCGGCGTGTTGTAATTGTAGGCAATGAACGTTGCCGCTGGCGACAGGTCGTTGAGCACGGCTCTCCGCGCCCCCAGTTTCGAGAAGGCCTTCCAGACGGTCTTGCCGGTCTCGTCCGTCTCCTCTCGCAGCACCGTCCCGTCGGGCCTCACCTGGTATCCCAGGGACAGCACCGTGTCCCGATCTCCGCACATCTGGGCAGCCACGCCGGTCATGCCGCTGCCGCAGAAGCCGTCGAAGACGATGTCCCCTGGCTCGGTGTAGTGGAGGATGTAGCGCATGATGGCCTTGTGGGGGACCTTGGTGTGGTAGGAGTGGGCGTTGTAGATGGGGTCGTTCTTCCCCTCGCTCACGTCCGCCGCGAAGGGCTCGCGGTGGTAGACCCAGCCCTCGGGCTTGGGGGGCTTCTGGGCCTCCCACTCGGCCACGAAGTCGGCGATCCACGGGTTGGGGCAGGCCGTGTAGTAGGGGGGATCGCTGAGCTTGAGGATGTCCTCGTCCTCGCCCAGGGGGAAGCCCTCGATCTTGCGGAACTCGGGGTCCTTCAGCTTCTGGCGCAGGAGTTCCGTGAAGTGGTCCCGGCGGGCCTCCTCGCTGGGGAATTCCAGGCCCAGGCAGGTGACGGGCCCGGGCTTGCGGTTCCTGGCTTCGTGGTTGGGGTCGAACAGGGATGGCTGCATGAGGTGCTCCTGGGTGGGATGGTTGGCGAAGACAGGCGGTCGGCTACTCCAGCACGATCCGCACTTTGGCGGGGTCCTGGCCCCGGGTCAGGTCGTCCAGGAACTCCTCGAAGCGCTTCTTGAGCTCCTTGGGGGTGGCCGGGCCGTCGGTGATCTGCAGGGCCTGGTGCAGGGCCCCGGGGGTGACGGGGACCTTGACCAGCCCGGAGAGGGCCTCCCGCAGGGCCTGGACGAAGTCCGCCTCCAGGGGCTGGGGCAGCTCGCCTCGCTGGAGGAAGGCCTCCAGGAGGTGGCGCTCCTCGCCCTTCAGCAGGTCCAGGTTGGCCTGGGTGGTGGGGTCCTCCAGGTTGGTGCGCAGCGTCGAGGTCCAGGACTCCACCACCTGATCCAGCCGGTCCTCGAGGTCCTGCAGGGCCTGGGACGCCGGGGCGGCAGTTGGTTCCTGGGCGGGGCGGAAGCGGCAGTGGGGGCAGGTGGGGTCAGCTCTCAGGTCCTGGTCGGACAGGGCGAAGCAGCTCTTGAGGCCGCCCAGGCTGTTCTGGAAGTCGGCCAGTTGCTGGCGCGGCATCAGGTCCAGGCCGGCCAGCTTCGTCAGGGTTGCCAGCCGCGGATCCCGGGCCAGGCGGCCCTTGCGCTCGTCGTCCTTGCTGCCCAGGCGGGCCCGAGCGTGCAGGGCCAGGTAGGCTTCCACGTAGTCCTTCTGCAGTTTCTGCAGCCGGGCCCCCACCTGGGAGGAGAGGGCGCCGAGCTTGCCGTTCCCGGGACCCCTCAGGGCAGCCAGGGTCTCCTCCCGGGCCGCCTGCACCTGGGCATGCCAGCCATGGGAGCCTGGGAGGACCGCCTCGGCCGCCTTCAGCCAGCCGGCCAGGGAGGCGTGCTCGCGCTCGAACTCCACTAGGCCTTCCAGTTGGCCCAGGGCCTCCAGGGCCCCCTGGTGGGCGCTGACCTCGGCGGCGCTGAAGCGGAAGTTCTTCAGCTTGCCCGGGGTCGTGTAGGCCTGCAGGGATTCCAGGAAGCTCTTGGCCGCCGCGAGGTCCGCGGCCCGAGCGGCCAGGGGGCTGCCTCCCAGCAGGTCGATCCCCCACAGGGACAGGCCCTTCCCCAGGGTCTGTTGGGCCATCACCAGGCGCTTGACCCGCTGGTCCACGGCCTGATGGAGCAGTTGCACGGGCTCTTCCTTGCCCTGGGTCAGCAGTTGCGCCAGCCCGGGGGACTGGCCCACCAGCTCGAAGAGGGCTTTGAGGGCCGGCAGGTTCCAGTCCTTGGGCTGTTCGAGGTGCTTGAAGCGGACCAGGTCGTCCAGGGGGGTGCCGGCCAGAACCTGCAGGTCGCCTGCGTCGAACTTGCGGCCGGGGATGGCCAACACGAGCTCTCCCGCGTGCACCAGCGCGGCCAGCAGGACCACCACCCATTCGGGCTCCAGCCGGGCGCCGCCGGGCTGGAGATACTCCAGGCCCAGGTCATCGGTCAGCAGCTCGGACCGGTTCAGCACCTGCCCGGGACCCTTGGCCCGGAGGGCGCCGGTGATCAATGCGGCATACCTGGAGCGATGGGGGGCCAGCTTGTCCCCGTCCAACAGCTCCAGGGCTTCCAGGACGGCGGTGGCCTGTTTGGTTGGCTTGCCCACCAGGGCGCGCAGGGCCTCCTGGGAGGCCTGGGCCCGGTTGTCCCGGGTGATCAGGATCGAGAAGTGGGGGTGGTCCGGCGCCTGGTCGGTGAAGTGGGGCTGCAAGCAAAAGGCCGAGACCCGGTTCACCAGGTCCCGGAAGTTCAAGCTGCCCGTGGATTGCGAACTTCCGCTCCCGGATCGGACGTTCTTGAGCCACTGGCCGAGGGGCCTGGTGCGGCCCTGGTGGGTGACCTCGATAGCCTCATGGATCCGCTTCTGCAGCCAAGCCACCAGGTCTCTCAGGTGGGTCTTGGCCTTGGTCTCGTAGGTCGCCTTGGCGTGACCTGAAGAGGTGCCCGCCAGGTCCAGAGCCGCGGCGTACAGCTTCAGGGCGGTGTGGAACTCCTCGTCCGCCCCCTTCAGGCGCAGGAAGACCTCGTCGGGGAGCTTCTCGTCGGTGAACCGCGGGGGTTCATAGGGCTGCAGGAAGTACAGGTAGAAGTCGCGCTGAGGCACCACGGTGGAGCGCTCGTTGGGGGCCCCGAAGAAGAGGTAGCCCGTGCGGGCTGCCTGGTGCTCCTGCCACACCAGTTCGTGCTCCCAGATGCGGTAGCCCGTCCGGTAGGTGGTGTCCTGGCACTCCATGGCCTGCTTGAGGGCCTCGTAGTAGGCGCGGTCCAGCCCGTTGTCCCCCAGGCTCTCGGCGCGCTTCTCGATCAGGGCCTCGAAGTCGTCGTTCTTCTTGAGATCCAGGTAGTACTGCTGGTTCTCGGCGTTCCGGGTGATGAACTGGCCGCTGACGGTCTTGTGGATCTCCTTGAGGACCGTCTCCACCTGGGTCAGCAGGTCCTTGTCCGGCTCGTCGCTTCCCATCTCGTCGATCAGGGGGTCGAACAGGCACAGGCGGTCGCGCAGTTCGCCCGCCGTTGCGCCCATGGCCGCGTGGATGTCCCCCGTGGTCAGCCGGTGGACCGACAGGGCGTGGATCAGCCGCAGGGCCATGGGTCGGTACTGCTTGCGGGTGATGTTGTTTTCGACCCGGGATTCCAGGACCTGGCTGCAGTCGATCACCGCCTTGATGTCCGGGACCGCCCGGAAGGAGGGGTTCTGCTTGAGGACGTTCCAGTAGCTGTCGAAGGCGATCAGGCCCGGACGATCCTCAGGAACCTCCTGGTCGAGCAGGGCCTTCATGGCGGTGGAGAGGGTCTTGAGGACCTCCCGCTTCTCGGCCACCGTGATCCGCTCGAAGGTGGCGATGTAGTCGGGGTGCACCGGGAAGAGGCGCACGAACTCGTCCATCTGCTCGTTCAGGTTCCCGTAGTATCGGCCGAAGGGCAGCAAATACTCGCGGATCCGGGCCTGCTGTTGGGGACTCTTCTTCAGGAGGCGCTGGCTGGCCACGAACTTCACGTCGCTCTGGGCGATCAGCACCTGCTCGAAGCGGTCCTTGACCCGGCGGATGCTGTCGGCTACGTGGCGGAAGCGGGGGCTGTCGAAGATGGCTTCCTGCACGCCGGCCATGAAGCGGAAGCGCAGGTCCTTGCAGACCTCGCCCACTTCGCGCAAGAAGTTCAGGTCCAGCACCAGTTCCTGGTCCTTGCGCCCTCGCAGGTAGTCCAGCAGCTCATCCACCACCAACAGCAGGCCCTGAGTCGGGTGGACCTCGGCGAAGCGCTCCATCATGTCCTCGAAGGCTCGCTTGTGGTTGGTGATGGTGTCCACGGGCGGGAAGGCGTAGGACACCCCCATCCGCTCCAGGTGATCCTCCAGTTCGGACACCAGGATGTCCCGCAAGGACATGGTGACGGCCCCGATCTCGGTGCGGATCACCTGGAAGCGGCCAGCCACCTTGCCCGCCTCGGCCTGGGCGCCCGCGTGGCTCAAGAGGTCCTTCATCGAGGCGTCGGCGGCCAGGCTCGAGACCACCGACATCAGGTGGGACTTCCCGGTGCCGTAGTTGCCCACCACCAGGAGGCCCTTGTTGTCCTGGGGCTGGTCGAACTGCAACTGGGGGAAGACCAGGGTCGATAGCCTTTCGGCCATATCGTCAGAAATCACGTAGGTCTGCACCAGGCGCCGGGCTTCCTGGGCCTTATCGGCGTCCCGCAGTTGCACCACCGTCTCGATGGGGTCGAACTGGATGAGGTCCCCGTATTTCATCAGGCCATCACTTCCCCTTGGGTTTGCGTCTTGTCGCCGGGGCGTGGGCCTCCGGCGCACAGGATCAAGGCTTCCGCGCGGTCATAGCGGCGATGCTCGGGATGGCCCGGCTCGGCGTAGAAGAGCCGGGTCCCGTCGGTGGTGCCGTTCCAGGTGGCCACCACCGGGCGGTGCCTGGACAGGCCTTGCAGGAGGCGGAGCGGGTCCTGCTGGAGGGCCGCGTCGAAGAGGATCTCCAGGTTGTCGAGGAGCAGGGGCTCGGGAGCATTGCGGACGATTTCCTCGAGAACCTGTGGCAGCCGCAGCACCCTCTGTCGGGCGCCCAACTCCAGCAGGCGTTCGGAGAGGGCCAGGTTCACGTTGAGGACCTGCCCCTGAACCTGCTCGGCCACCTGGCGCAGGGCCGCCGTCCGGCCCGAGCCCGCCGGACCCACCAACAGGATCAGCCGGTAGTAGAGAGGCTCAACTTCCTGCAAGGCCTGTAGGAGGCGATCGGCCAGAACCTGGATCAAGCCTGATGGCCCCAACAGGCGGTCCCACGCTGAATCCCCTCGAACCCGCAGTCACCGCCCCTGTGAATCAGGGCTTTGAAGCGCGTGCGTCGGGGCGCGCGACCAACGACTTGCAGATAGGTCTGCACCGTACCCTCCTGTTGCAGGCTGCTCGACTCGAAGGCGTGATCGCGGGCCCACGGGCCGGATTGTTCCTGCGCAGGGACAACCACGGCGACTGCAAGCCTCCCGTGACGGAGCCCAGGCAGGGCAGGTCCAAGAATCAATCAAAAACCAATAGGTATCCTTTGGGGTAAACCTCTGGGTTCCTCCACTCTGCCGTCAAGCGGGTTACCATGCCCACCGTGGAACGTGCGAAGGACGATTGGTTCGGTCGGCGCCTGAAGGAGGTCCGTGAGAGCTCAGGTCTGACCCAGGCGCAACTGGCTGAGTTCGCAGGCGTCTCAGAACAGGCCGTCAAGAACTGGGAGAGCGGCAGGAAGTTCCCCGCCTTCGAGCGCATCCCCAGGCTGGCCAGGCTTTTGGGCGTGGCCCCCGGGCGGTTCTTCCCGGAGGAGGACGGCGCCACGGCGGATCGGGTCGAGGAAGGGATGCCTGCCGAAGCCGATCTCGACGCCCGCCTGGCCCGCATCGAACACCAGTTGAAACTGATCCTGGGCGAGTTGCGCACCCGGAACGAAGGACACCATCCGGCGAACGATTCAGAAAGGGGTTGGGGGCGGACGGTGACAGACGCAGCCACAGACCGGTCCTCCAGAGCCTGACCCCCGGGCCCACGCGTTCTCGGTGCAGATCCGCAGCTTCGACGCGGCCCGCTCGGGGGCCAAGACCGGCGTGGCCGCCCTGATCGCCCTGTCGGGCGCGCTCCTCAAGAAGTCAGTGCGGGGCGGGCTGGTGGTGGTCGGCGAGATCACCCTCGGCGGCACCATCGAACCCATCCACAACGCCGTCACCCTGGCCGAGATGGCCGTGGAGAAAGGAGCCCAGTCCCTGCTGCTGCCCGTCTCCTGCCGCCGACAACTCTTCGACCTCTCGGACGACATGGCCACCAAACTCAACATCGAGTTCTACCAGGACGGCCGCGACGCGCTGCTGAAAGCGCTGGTGGACTGAGGACCCCGGCAGTCGCGCCGGTCTCCGTCATGTTTCGCAGGAGATTCCTGGGAAACACGCTGGATTGCAGGGAGGGGCGCCAGTCTCCGTCATGTTTCGCAGGAGATTCCTGCGAAACATGCTGGAACGCAAGCGGCGGCTGCCCATCGCCCAGCCTACGCGCCCTGCGTCTCCTTCCGGATCGCCGCCAGGACCTCGGCGGCGCTGGTGGCCGTGGCCACGGTGCCGGTCAGGCGCAGCAGCACCTCGGGATCGCTGATCGACTCCAGCGCCTCCTTCCAGACGGGGTCGAGGTTGTTGCGGGTCCGGCTCAAGGCGGTCACCTCCCGCCCCGAGCCTGCGCCCCGTTTTTCTACCGCAAGATGTCCGGACTGTTGCCGGTCGATCTCAGGATGGTTGCGATTCCATGAACGCCGTCCGGCAGGCACGCCAGGGGCCAAGGCCCCCGGGGCGAAGGGGCGAGGCGCCATGTGGAACGAGCGCTACGCGACCCCCGAACACGTCTACGGAACCGAGCCCAACGCCTTCCTGGTCTCCTTGGCCCATCGGATCCCGCCTGGGGGCAAGGTCCTGTGCCTGATGGAGGGTGAGGGGCGCAACGCCGTCTTCCTGGCCGGCCTGGGCCACGAGGTGACCGCCATGGATGGTTCCGAGGTCGGCCTGGCCAAGGCCCGGACCCTGGCCGGGCAGCGGGGAGTCTCCCTGCAGGCCATGCACGCCGACGCCGCCGACTTCACGATCGAGCCGGGGGCCTGGGACGGGATCGTCTCGATCTACGGCCACCTGCCCCCGCCCCTTGCTGAACGGATCCATCGGGCTGCGGCGGCCGGCCTGCGCCCCGGCGGAGTCCTGATCCTGGAGGCCTTCGCCAAGAGCCAGTTGGGCAAAGGCACCGGCGGCCCCAAGGACCCGGCCATGCTCTATGACCTGGAGATCCTGTGCCGCCAGTTGGCCGGGCTCCGCTTGGAGATCGCCCGCGAAGTGGAGCGGGAGGTTCACGAAGGCCGGCATCACACCGGGCTCGGCTCGGTGATCCAGATCCTGGCCGTTCGGAAGGCTTGAGGTCTCAAGCCCCGACGACGGCTTCCAGGCCGGCCCGGGCTCAGCAGGTGTCGGCGTGGAGGGACGGGTCGCGCCGGTCTCCGTCATGTTTTGCAGGAGATTCCTGGGAAACGTGATGGATCGCGGCGGCGGGCCCCCCACGCCCGCGGCGGCGCAGGGAGCTCCGCTGAGGTCTGGACAACCTGGAGACGCGGCCTCTGTCGGCACACCTGGAAGGCTGGGATGAACGGCGCCGCCTGGAAGAGGTCGAGCCCGACCTGCAGCAGGAGAGGGCACGCGACCTGGGCATGCTGCAAGGTCGGTTGGCCCGGTCGGGTCAGGTGCAGTAGGGCCTGGACCCGCCACAAAGGCATGGTTCCTAGAACTGGAAGTAAATGAACTCCGTCGTCTGGCGCGAGCCCAAGAGGATGATTGCCAGCAGGAGGAAGGCGTAGACGGGGACTCTGGCCAGGGGTGTCCACTTGCTCAGGATCAGCAGATCCTTGCTGAAGTACTGATACCCCTGGACCAGCAGCAGGGGAGAGACCAGGACCACCATCCGCCACAGCGTGCTCACGGTCGTCCAGCTCCGGTCTCCAAAGCCTACGTGGGTCAGCATGTAGGCGATCTGTTCCAGTGAACCGGAACGAAAGATGACCCACCCGATCACCGTCAGAACGAACATGAACGCCACCTTGGCCGCCAGTCGCAGGGAGTCGCCGACCGTTCGGTGCTCTCGCAGGTGCTCGGGGTAGGGGTCCAGACGGCGGAAGGCGCAGAGGATCAGGCCGTGGTAGGCGCCCCAGACCACGAAGTTCCAGGCTGCCCCATGCCACAGCCCCCCCAGCAGCATGGTCAGGAAGAGGTTCCGATAGGTCCTGACCGATCCACAACGGTTTCCGCCCAGGGGAATATACAGGTAGTCGCGCAGCCAGGAGGACAGCGAGATGTGCCAGCGTTCCCAGAAATCGCTGGGGTTGGCGGCCAGATAGGGCAGATTGAAGTTCAGGTTCAACTCGAAGCCCATCAACTTGGATATTCCCCGGGCGATGTCGGTGTAGCCCGAGAAGTCTCCGTAGATCTGGAAGGTGAAGGCCAGGATTCCCAAGAGCAGGTCCATGCCCTGGTAGTCCTGGTAGTTGTTGAAGACGTTGTTGGCGGTGACGGCCAGGTTGTCGGCCACCACGACCTTCTTGAAGTAGCCCCACAGGATCAGGAAGAGGCCGGCGTTGACCTGTTCCACCCGGATGTGACGTTTCCGGGTGAACTGCGGCAGCAGGGCGGTGGCGCGCATGATGGGTCCCGCCACCAGGTGGGGGAAGAAGGAGACGAAGAGCATGAAGTCCAGGAATCTCTGGGTGGGCTGCAGTTTGCGACGATAGATGTCGATACCGTAGCTCATGGTCTGGAAGGTATAAAACGAGATCCCGGCCGGCAGCAGGATGTTCAATGTGATGAAATCGGCCTGCATGCCCAGCACGTTCAGCAGCGCCGTCGTGCTTTCAGCGAAAAAGTTGAAGTATTTGAAGAACCCCAGCATGCCCAGGTTCGCGCTCATCGAGACGGCCAGGAACAGTCGGCGCCGTCGCTCGTCCTGCGTCGCAGCCATGGCGCGCCCGGCGAAGAAGTCGATCACCGTGGACGCGAAGAGCAGGGACAGGAAGCGCCAGTCCCAGAATCCGTAGAAGACGTAACTGGCCACCAGAAGCACCAGGTTCTGCAGTCGGAGATGGCGCCTGGTCAAGAGGTAGAGGGTGTAGACGATCGAGAAGAAGGCCAGGAACACCCAGGAATTGAAGATCATCTGCCAATCCTCGTCGGTCAGTGGTCGGCTTCCGGGCCGGTTGACCCCGAAGACGGACGGGCCCTGCTCCAGCCCGGACGGCGCGGCTCGCGCCCGCCACCCGGAGGTTGCCGGCCGGGCTTGCCAGAATGGCCGGTTCGTGGCATACCAGAGGCCGGGGGTTCGGCGGGTCCCGGTTGCACCCTGCTGATTGAAGGTCTGTGCGCCTGGCAGCGCCTTTCAGGAGGGACTCCGCTCGAAGTCGGTCGCCCGGAAGAGACGAGACGACAACCAGGGAGAGCCCGGTGCCAGATCACAGAGAGTGCCCCCAACAGGCCCCGAACGAACCGGACCCTCAGGAAGAGCTGATCCTGGTCGGCGAGAAGGTGGGAAGGGCCACCGTCCGAGGGATCGTCCTCACGATGGTGGGGGCCCTGGTGTTGGTCCTGCTGGCCAACCTGCCGGCCAGTTGGTACTTGCGCAACTACATCTGGCAATACCGCATCGTCGGTTCGAAGTGGGAAACCCTGCAGGACCTCCAGACCCCGGTGGACACCCTGGTCCTGGGCGACTCCAGTTGCATGATGGGGGTCGTGCCCGAGGTCCTGGGGCGGCGACTGGGCAGCACCTCGCTGAACCTGGCCCGGCACGCCGCTCCTGTGGCGCTGGAGGACTCCTGGATGCTGGACACGTACATCCGGAAGTTCGGCCCTCCGCGCAGCGTGGTCCTGGTCTATGCCTTCTTCTCGCTACGCGAGGAGTTCAAGCCGGAATCCCTGGTCAGCATCCCCCTTCCCCTGGGCTTCTGGAACAGGTTGAATCCGCCGTTGACGCTGAGCCCCGCCCAGCAGGTCCAGGTCGCCGCCAGGAAGCACCTGCCGATCTACTACGCCAGTTCCAGCGTCTCGCGGCCCGTGCTGACTCCCTGGAACGCTTTTCGCGAACTCGAGAAGGTCGAACTCCAGCCCGACGGTTTCCTGGCCTCTCCGGCCAACCCGGAGTCGGTCGACCAGACAGCCGCTGCCCACCTCGAAGAGTTGCAGACGGGGGCGCGCTGGACCCTGAGCGACAGCAACCGCCGCGGTTTGCAGGCGCTGCTGGGTGCATCCCATGCCCACGGCTTCCCGGTCTATATCGCCCTGGGCCCCGTCTACGAAGGCCTGGTGCAGGCGCCCGCCTTCCAGACCTGCTGGCAGGACCTGCACCGGGACCTGGCCGGCATGGCGGCTTCGTGTCCCCAAGCCCACCTGGTGACCGACCAGCCCATGGCCTTCGCTCGGGAAGACATGCAGGACGACGTCCACCTCACCAGGACCTCGGCCCCTCGTTACACCGAGCACCTGGCCCGGCAGATCCTGGCCTTTCGCCTGCGGGCCGTGACTCGGCGCGAAGGCCTTGGACCCCGTCCCTGGAGACCCGGCCGGAAACCCCTCGGTGCCTCGCCGCTCAATGGGATGCACCCGCCCGGGGCGCGGGTGCGAGACTCCGGCTGTGTTGCAGGGGCCGCTGGAGGCCCGCAGCGTGGGGCCGTCGCCCAGGTTGAAGTGCAGCGGGTCGGAACCCCGTAGCCCGAGGCTGCGGTCAGGTCGGCAGGGCGTCGGTGAAGCGGAAGGAGCAGTAGTCCCCCAGGCGCGCCCTGGTCTCCTCCAATGGGGTCGGGTGAAGGTCGGGAAAGTCCGCGCGGAGGCGGGACAGGTCCACCAGCCTGTCCTGGGAGAAATAGCCGCTCTCTGCCAGGCCTCGCAGATCTGGGGGCAGGGCCGGGACCTGGGGCGCTTCTCCGGGCAGAGGGGCGATCGGCACCAGGAGGGGGCGGTCGGGCCTTCCCAGGGCCCTGCGGAAGCGCGCTCGGAGGGAGTCCGGGAGGCGCTGCACCAGGGGCCGGGCCAGCCTGCGCAGGGGGGGGGCATCCAGGAGGATCCGTGCCAGTTCCCGCAACTCCGAAAACCTCTGCGGACGGGTCGGAGGCCTGGGGCCGGTCTCATGGAACCTGCCGCCTCCAGCGACTTCGCTCCAGAAGCGGAAAAGGGCGCGCCACTCCAACTCCTCGGGGCCGCCCACGTTGTACAGACCGGGCCGGAAGTGTTCGCATGCGTCCGCCATCAGGCGGGCCAGGTCGTCCACCAGCACGGGCTGGACCCTGCCGCCGGCGTCGGGCACGCTCACGTCCCCCGCCCGGAAGGCGGCCAGGAAGGCGTCCGTCCAATAGCGCCCGAAAGGCCCGTAGACGATGGTGGGCCGCAGGATCAGCGTCCGTTCCCCCGCTCGCTGCTGGAGTTCCCGGTCCAGGCGCAGCTTCGACTGCGCGTACTGGTCGCTGGCAGGGGGCGAGCAGGCCAGGTCTTCGCCAGGGCGCCGGCCTGCGGTGAAGGGCTCGTAGACGGAGATCGTGCTCAGATGGATCAGGGGCCGGCCGGAGGCCAGCAGGTTGTCCCGCAGGGTTCGTGTCTGGGCTTCCAGCGAGCGGTTCCCCCGGACGGTGAAGGGGTGGGCGCAGTTGACGACCACGTCGACGTCGCTCAGGTCCAGGTTCTCGACAGGCCGCAGTTCCATCTGGTGGCGGGCCAGGAGGACCAGGCTTCCGGGCGAGCCCCAGCAGGCCACCGGCGTCATGCCCCGACGGAGGGCCTCGCGGACGAAGGCGTAGCCGATGAAGCCCCCGGCACCCAGAATCGCGACGCGCATCAGAATCCTCCCTGCAGGGGGCGGGCCACCCGATAGGCCTCGTCCAGAAGGCGCATGACCTCGAGCGCGCGGCCGGGACGGGAGCGCCCCTCGACCACCCGACGCTGATAGAAGCGGGCGACCAGGGTCCGGAACGGGACCGAGCCTGCATCCTCGTCGGGGCACAAGGTCATCCCGGGGCCCTGGCGCGGAGCCAGATGGACCGTGGGAGCCATCAGGCCCACCCGGGCTTCGGCCTCGGCAAAGGTGAGCACGGCCGTGCCGCTGAGGTGGCGGTTCCGACTCATCGTGACGGTCACGGGGATCCGGTCGTCTCCGCGCAACTGCAGAACCGCGTTGGCCTCGACCGCTCCCCGATCGCCGTCCACCAGGCACTGCTCGACTGCCAGGCCGGTGAACAGGTGCAACAGGCGTTCCAGGATGTGGGGGGCCAGGTCCATCATGACCCCTCCGCCCGACATCTCCTTGGAGAACAGGGCCGCCGACACGCTGGGCCAGTCGAAGACCCGGCCGTCATGGATCTGGACGGCCTGCAGGGCTCCGTACCGGCCCTGGGTGTAGAGGTCCTTCAGCACGTCGAAGGCCGCCAGCTCCGCTCGGGGCATGTGCACGGCCATGAGCGCCCCTTCCAGGTTGGAGGCGATGGCACGGGCCTCCTCCAGCGTGCGGGCCATGGGTTTCTCGAGGACGAAGCGGGGGCAGGAGGGGCGCCAGCGCAGCACCTCCTGCAGGTGGCAGCCTGGCGGCGTGGCCAGGACGGCCAGGTCGAAGGGCCCCTCGGGAAGCTGTTCAGGCAGTTCCAAAGCGACGTCATCGCGATAACGGGTGCGGATCGCGGCGCGTCGACTGGCCGAGAGTTCATAGAGGACCACGCGCTGGTTCCCCGGCAGGCCGCGCAATTGGGGCAGGTGGGCTTCCAGGGCGATGGCTCCGCCGCCCGCCAGCAGGACCCTGGGGAAGGTCGGAGCCTCCGGGGTCGGGTGGGGTGCCGAGGCCTCGGTGGGCTGGGACTCAGGCATGGAGGGCAACACACTCCTCATAGGCTCGTTCCATGGCGGGGGCCAGGACGGCCCAAGAGAAGCGTTCCTCCACCAGGCGGCGCCCGCGTTCGGCCAGGCGGCCTCTCAGGGCTTCGTCGGTCACAAGAGAATTCACCGCCTGGGCGAACTCCCGCGGCGTGTCGGCCAGCAGGGCCTCCTCGCCCTGGCGCAGGCCCAGGCCCTCGGCGCCCACGCGGGTGGAGACCACCGGGCGCCCCATGGCCATCGCCTCCAGGATCTTCAGGCGGGTACCCGAGCCGATGCGCAGGGGGACCACAAAGATTCCGGCCGCGCCGATGAAGGGGCGCACGTCGGGGACCGAACCGTGCACGGCCACCCGCGGACCGGCCAGGGCTTGGACCTCACGGCTCGGGTTCAGGCCCACGATGTCCAGGCTGACCTCGGGGAGATGCACCATGACCTCCCGGCAGAACCAGTCCACGGCATCCACGTTGGGCAGGGTCTGCATGTTCCCGGTGAAGACCAGTCGCTGGGGAGAGCCGGGAGGTGAGAGGGCGAAATAGTCGACGTCGACCCCATTGGGGACCACCGTAACCCGGGCCGCGGGCGCCAGGTCCTGCAGCGCTGCCCGGTCCTCCTCCGAACATGTCACGAAGTGTCCGCCGCTCCGGAACAGGCGGGTCTCCAATGCTCGCGTCCGACGCGCCTGTTCCGTCCAGTCGGCTCGGGCGGTCGCCTCCGTGGCGACCAGGGCGGCCCGTTCCTGAATCCGGAAGACCAGGTCGTGGGCCACGGTCAGGATGGGTGGAAGCCCTCGAATTCCCTCCAGCAGGGGCAGGGTGATGGTGTGTTCGACCTGGATCACGTCGGGGCGGAAGGCCGTCAGCGCACGACGGATCAGCTCCTGGGCGTGGTTTCGCAAGGGGAGCAACCCCTCGACGAGCCGTGGCGTCGAGCTCAATCGGCGGCGGACGCTGGCCATGAGTCGAGGCAGACGGCCGGACGGGCGAGCGGCGGGCCGCACCTCCTCCCAACTCTCCACCAGGGGCATCAACCTCTGGGGATCGGCCTGGCCTCCGAACGTGCTGGAGGCCAGCAGGTGGAACTGATGGCGGGAAGCGCTCTCGCGCAGCAGGCAATACAGGCGCGCCGGCGCGCCGGTCGAGGGAAAGCTTGGGAAATGGGGCGAAAGCACCAGGATCCGCATTGGGGCGGCCTTTCTTCCTCTTCCGGAGATGTCCTGTCCTGACTCGCGCCTGCCCCTCCGCAAAGTCCGCCGGGGCTGGGGGGAGGGGCTTCGGAGGTCTGGGCTGGACGTGGTGGTTGCCAGTGCAGCTCAGGAGAGGCTGTCCATCCTGGCGTCGGCGGGATGGGACAACAGGAAGCTGTCCTGAGGCGAAGGTCCACCCTGCCGCGGCTCCCGCGACGGGTGCGTGACCCCCCTCAGGCAAAAATAGAGGGAGGGGTTGCCAGCGGAGAGAACCTGGAGCCCCATGTCCTCCGCCGAAGCCATCGCGACCGCACCCGCCCTGACGGCGCGCCAGAATGGCCCGGCGGGAAATGCCTGTGTGCCCTACATGCGGCAGTTGGACGGGTTGCGCGCCCTGGCTGTGCTGTCCGTCACCTGGTTTCACTTCGCTCCCGAGTCCTGGCAGCTCGGGGTGCGCTGGGGCAAACTGGGCGTGTGGCTCTTCTTCGTCCTGAGCGGCTTCTTGATCACCGGCATCCTGCTGCGCACCCGCGTCTGGGTTGAGGAGGCCTCCCAAAGCCTGGGGTATTCCCTGCGGCAATTCTTCGCCCGGCGCTTCCTGCGCATCTTTCCACTCTACTATGCGGTCATCGCCCTCGGCCTGTGGCTGGGGTTCCGCGGGGTCCGGGAGACCGTGCTCTGGCAGTTGACCTATACCGTCAACTTCCTGATCGGCATGCGGGGCTGGCATCAACCGGGACACTTCTGGTCCCTGGGCGTCGAGGAACAGTTCTATCTGTTCTGGCCGTGGTTCGTCTTCCTGGCACCGCGGACGGTCCTGAAGCGGATCCTGGTCGGGGCCATGGTCCTGGCGCCCTGCCTGCGCCTGGCCCTGGCCTGGGCTGCGGCGGCGGGGCTGGTGAACGAGTACGCCGCCACCTATCTCACACCCTGCTGTTTCGATGGCCTGGGCGCTGGAGCGCTGCTGGCCCTGGTTGCGGACGACCCGAACCTGGGACGGGACCGGGCCGACCGCCTGACCCGAACCTGGCTGGTGGCGGGAGCGTTGGGACTTTGCGTGGTCCAGGGCGCCATCTGGAGGTGGGGCGATTCCCTGGTCCTGGAGTGCCTGCAGTACATCCCCGCCTCGATGGCCTTCGGATACCTGGTGTGGCGGGCCTCCCTGGGCTTCGGAGGACCCGTGGGTTCCCTCCTGTGCTGGGCGCCCATGGTCCTGGTCGGGCAGATCAGCTACTGCATCTACGTGATCCATCCCTTCGTCAAGGAGGCCTTCGACCGCGTGGTCGGGCCCCTGGGCCTGGGCCTGACCCGTCCGGGGTGGATCAACCTGCTCCTGTTGCACCTGGCCACCTTCGGACTGGCCTACCTGTCGTGGCGACTCTTCGAGTCCCCGATCAACGGCCTGAAGCGCTACTTCCCCTACCACCGCTCGGAGTAGGACCAGGCGGACGGGGGCCGCCTCTTGGTCTCTGGGCATCCCGTCGACATGCGCAAAGGGTGTCGAGCAGCGCGGTCTCCTCCCACTGCGTCATCCCGTCAGCACCAGATTCTGCAAGACGACGTCCTGGCGCAACCGGCGACCGAACTCCCGCCACTCGGCTTCTCGCCCTGCGAGGTCGGGCGACCTTGCCGGCGGCCTCGCCGAAGCGGGCGCAGGTGAACCCCTGCAGACGGGTTCCCCGCCTCACCCCGCCTCCTCCGCAGACGCGGTCAGGACCCCGGAGGCCCATGTCAGCAGCCGCGCGGAGAGGTCTTCGAAGTCCGTCCTGGCCAGGTCCGGATTCTCCTTCAGAGCCATTCCTGTCTGCAGGATCTCCTGTTCCGCCGGGCGCAGCCTGCCCAGCAACTCGGTCTTGCGCTTCCAGTAGACGCCGGTCTGCTCGAAGCCCAGGGCCTGCACGGTGAAGGCCGCCGATTTGTACAGGCCCTGCAGGACCGCTGCGTCCTTCCCATGCACCAGGTTGTGTGCGCACAGATGGTAGACGTTGCAGGCCCCGAGGCGGATGGCGCGGTGCGCGTCCTCCCGTCCGATCGGCGGCAGCAGGTCCGCCAGGTCGCCCAGAAGGGGAGTTGTGTCGTGGTAGAACTGGAACAGGTCCGAGCGGTCCCAGTTGCGCAGCTCGCGTCGGCCCGAGATGAAGCCGCAGGCTTTGTCACGATGGGGCAGGCCGTCCAGCATCCCGCTGTAGGCCTTCAGGTCCTCGGCATCCAGCGAATCCAGCACGACCACCACGTCGATGTCGCTGCTGTCGGTGGCCTCCCCGCGCCCATGACTGCCCTGCAGGCCGACGAACTCCAGCCGCGGGCCGAACTGCACCTGAACCTTCTCCAGGAAGGCCTCCATCCACGTCGTGAGATCCAGCACAGTGTCCTTGCCTCCTCTGTCGTTCGGATGCCAAAGCTGGTCTGCTTCTGGCGACTCGCTGGCCCCTCCTCTCGGGAAGCGGTCGGCAGACTCCTCGGAGCGACGCTTGGACCGAGGAAGGGCCCGGGCCCCAGAGGGTCGGATGCCCGTCTCAGGTCGATGGTCGTGCCCTCCCTGGCGGGTCCCCGAGGAATCCTCCACCAGCCAGGAGCCGCGCGCCCGGCCGAGAAGTCCGCCGCAATGCACGGATGCCCCTGTGGGAGCGGAGTCCCGCTCGACGGTTGCTGCGGCCGGTTCCTCGACGGCGGGGCCCTCCCCGACACCGCCGAGGAGTTGATGCGCTCTCGCTACACCGCCTACGCCATCGGAGCGGTGGACTACCTCCTGGCGACCCAGGTCGAGCAGGATCGCGAAGCGGTCGAGGGTTGGGCCCGGGAGGCCCGGTTCATGCGCCTGGAGGTGCTGGACACGGTCGCAGGCGGGCCGGGGGACGACCAGGGTGTGGTCGAGTTCGCCGCCACCTGGGAGACCCGGGACCAGACCCACGTCCACCGGGAACGGTCCACCTTCGAGCGCAGGCATGGCCGGTGGATCTATGTGGCCGGCGAGACCCCGAGGGCCGCACCCCTGCGCCGTGAGTCGCCCCGGGTCGGCCGCAACGAGCCCTGTCCCTGTGGGAGCGGGCGCAAGTTCAAGAAGTGCTGCGGTGCCTGAGATGCCTGTCATCCGTCCAGCCATCCCCGCCGACGAGGGCTTCCTGGTCGGGCTCACCTCGCGCCTGGCCGACTTCGACCTGCCGCCCTGGCGCACCAGCCAGCAGATCGCTGAGGCCGACCTGGAACTGCTGCGCGAGGCGCTTCACCGGCCGACGGCCCAGACCGCGATCCTGGTGGCCGAGGCGCCGCCGGGCACGCCGGCCGGATTCGCCCTGATCTCCACGAAGACGGACTACTTCACCCACCAGCGCCACGCGCACATCGAGGCCCTGGCGGTGAAGCGGGGCTGCGAGGGGCAGGGCCTCGGGCGCGCGCTGCTGGAAGCCGCCGAGAACTGGGCCGCCGAGCGCGGCGACACGCAGATCACGCTCAACGCGTACTGGCAGAATTCTCGCGCCCGGGCGCTGTACGACCGGCTGGAGTGGGAACCGGAGACCATCCACTACCGGAAGGGCCTGGCCCGACCCGAGGAGCGGTCCTGACGCCTCTGCGGCGATTCGACGTGCCCTGGGGTCTACTCTCCGATCGCCAGCACCTCGGCGATTTCCCCAGCGGCCTCGCCGACGCGGGCCGAGGCGATCCCCTGTCGCATCCGGCGCTGCCCAGGCCGGACGCCTTCTACGAACCACCCTCCGCCGGGGTGCGTGCCTCCAGTCGCCGTAGCCGCTCCTCCACCGACAGGTCGCCCTCCAGGCGCAGGACCGGGCAGGTCAGGGTCCGCAGCCAGGACTCGTGGAGGACGCGGCTCCGCACGTCCGGGCCGCCGTGCTCATAGGCCGCGGCCCAGTCCATGAAGGCCAGGTGGGCTTCGCAATGCCGGCCCTCCGGGGCCAGGGCCTCGGGGCCGAACCGGCGCAGTTCCCGAAGGCGCAGGCGCTCCAAGCGGACTCCGCGATCCACGATCAGGAACACGACCAGGTCGAAATGCTCGACCAAGGCGTCTCCCCAGCCGCAGAGGGAGCCTGACAGGACCCAGGTGGGGGAGGCCGCCATCGCCACGCCCAGGAACCCCAGCCGCTCGGCGACGGGCCGGCTGGTCTGGAAGGGTGGGTCCGTGGGCTTCCAGTAGAAGTCGTCGGTGTCCAGGAAGCGGTGGCCATGCCGAAGGGAGATGGCCTTGGCCAGGGTGCTGGTGCCGCTTCCCGAGGCACCCAGGATGTGGATGTGGGAGGGAAGTGGCGCAGCCTCGCACTCCATCTATCGACCTTGCCCCGCAACCTCCAGGGCCGCCAGTTCGCCCAGGCTTCGGGCCACGTCGGCCAGGCGTTGCAGGTGTTCGCGCTGGCCCTCCGGCCAGGGCTCACTCAACTCCTGGAAGGACTCGAAATCTTCGGCATACAGGGCTCGCGAGGCCTCCTCGAAGCCGGGTTGGTCGCCGACCAGGATCGTCATGGCCCGAAAGGCCGCGTCGCGGGCCTGGCGGGCGGCGTCTCGGGCCCGGGTGGTCTTGCGGGCCTGGTCCACCAGCCGGCGAAGGGCCGCCGAGGCTCCTCCTGGCTGGGCGCCCAACCATTCCCAATGGCGGGGCAGCAGGGAGACCTCGCGGGCGACCACCCCCAACCGGGGGCGCCCGGGCCCCTGCCTCTCGGGCGCCGTCTCGGCGGCGGGCTCCAGTCGTTGGCGGAGGGCCTCGATGTCGTCCTGGGGTCCGACCTCCGTGCGGTTGCCCGATGCGTCCTGGAAGATTGTGACGGCGCGGGCCCGCCCCTCGATCAGGGCGTTCCGGGCGGCTTGGACCACCAAGGCCAGATCCAGGTTGGTGCAAAGGTGGTCGCGGTGGTCCAGGAAGGCCGAGAAGGTCCGGCTCTGGCTGAGAATCTGGTCGAGCGCGGTGGTCATGGGACAGGCTCCTGGAATTGATTTTGTCCGGGTAAAAAGCTGTCTGCAATCTAGCAGCCGCAACCAGTTTCGTCAATATTATCCGGGTATAATTTTGTGAGCCAGGGCCTTCGGGTCCGTCTGGGACTACGCTCCCGGCGTCTCCTTCGGGAGCTCCGCCACCACCTCGGCGGCGCTGTATGCCGTGGCCACGGCGCCGACCAGGCGCAGCAGCACCTCGGGATTCCCGTTCGCCTCCAGGCCCTGAAGGGGCAGGCGGTCCATGGAAGCGACCGGGAACCGCCGGGCCCAGGCCTAATAGCGAGTCATGGAGTCGCCGGGGCCGCCTGGGCTGCCATCCGGCTTGTGGGAGACCAGGCTGTTCGTCGAAGTGCTCAGGTCGAAACAGTAGACCAGGCCGGGGTACTGGACCAGGTCCGGGATCAGGTTGGTGGCGTAGGAATAGTACAGGACATGGTCCTGGTCGAAGGGCAGGACGGCCGTGAACGACCCGTTGTTGGCCGCGGCGGTGCCATCCGGGCTGATCGAGGCCAGGATGGTCGTGCCCGCCTGCAGATCCCGGACAAAGATGTTGGGGGCGGAGTCAGTGTAGGTGACGCCCGGAACCAGTGGGCTCAGCGACTGAAAGGCCACCCGGCGGCCATCCCCAGAGAGCACGGGCATCTGACAGTAGGCTGTGGCCGGGGTCCCGTCGGAGGCTGCCGAGGCCAGGAACGTGGTGCCTGCGGCCAGATCGCGCACGTAGACCATGCCCTGGGGCATGGGAGACTCCAGCAGGTTGGTGGCGCTCGAGGTGAAGGCCACCAGGCGTCCATCTCCGGAGATCGACGGGGTCTCGGAATCACTGTCCGACAGCGCCCCTCCCGCGGCAACCGAGGCCCGGACCGTGGTCCCCCGCAACCGGTCGTAGACGAAGACGTGGCGTCGGGTGTCCTGGGCGGCCTGGTCGGGCACGAGGTTCGTGGCCTTGGAGCTGAAGGCGATGAACCGCCCCTGGGCCGAGACGACGGGGTAGTTGCTGGGCCCGTTGGGAGGCCCCTGGAGTCCGGCCGAGACCAGTGTGATCTGGCCCGTGTCGGCGTCGTGCAGGTAGACCTGCTTGTCCAGTCCTTCTCCGGTGTCCCACTCGAAGACCGTCAGCCGTCCGTCGCCGGAGGTGAAGGGACGCAGGAAGTAGTTGGTCACGGCCTCCCCCTGGGCGAGGTCCGCCGTCAGGCAGGTCATCCTTCCGGTCTTGCGGTCATGGCGATACACGTCGACCGTCGCGTCCTGGTCCAGGCCGTCGCTGTCCAGCCGAGCCAGCGACTGGAACACGAGGAACCGGCCCGAATCCGAGAGCACGGGATGCCGGGAATCGCCGCCCTCGGTCCCCTCCGGGATCCAGGTGACCTTCTGCAGGGTGCAGTCCGGCAGCCCCGTGGCCAGGAAGACGTCCGTGATGTAGTCCGGAACCATGGCGTCGCCAGCCACCAGGTTGTAGGCGGAGGACTGGAAGACTGCGACCGGCTGGTCAGGCCAGAACTGGACGTTCTGGAGGAGGGTGATCCCGGTGCCCAGGTCCAGGTCCCAGCGCCAGGGCTTGAATCCCGCCGCGGTCACCTGCAGCAGGTACAGGCCGGGGGTGATGCCGCCCATGGTGTAGTTGCCGCCCTGGTCGGTGGTGGTCGAGGTGACCACCGCCTGGAGCAGGACCGATCCCCTGGCCTGCACCGGTGGCAAGAGCTCTACCAGGGCATCCGCCACGGGGTTGCCGGCGTCGTCGGTCACCTGTCCGGAGAGGGTGGCCAGGGTGGGGCCGACCTGAGGGGCGGTTCCCAGACTGGCCGGGGTGGTGGAGCCCCCGCCGCCGCATCCTGCCAGGGCCAGAGCCCCCGACAGGAGGGCAACCAGGAGCATGAGGGTGCAGGTTCTCTCTGCCTTGGAGGGACGACGAAACAAGGCCATGGACTGTTCCTCCCGACGGTCCGCATGGTTTGACCGGTGCCGAGTCCTGGGCCGTATCTTCATGAACCCACGGCGCCTGGAGGTCGGATATGATCCCGGTCATCGCCAGGAGGCGGATGCCGTGCCGGTCCAAAGCGTCGGGTTGGCCCAGACAATCGGTCGCGCGCTCCCGGGCCCGGGCCGGGGGTCGTGTCCTGCCCGAGAGAGACCCCTTACGGGGCGGAGCCGGGTCCCGTCAGGATTCGAGTTCGGCCCGGATCCGCTCCGTCAGGGCCAGGGCGCCGTTCCGGCTGGCCTGGGCATGAGCCTCCTCGAGGAGCCTGCGGGCCGCCTCGAGGTGCCCCCGGCTCTTGAGGATTCCGGCCCGGATCCTCTGGAGCTCCGGGGCCCACCAGCGCTCCTCGAGAACCCCCGTCTGGTCCAGGACCTCCAGGGCCCGCCCGGAGTTCCCGGTGGCCGCGTGCAGGGTGGCCAGAAGGCCGGCAAAGTAGGAGACCCCCAGGCGGGTCTGGGTGGCCTCCAGGATCTGCAGGCCTTCCTGCACTTCGCCGGCTCCCTCCGCGCCTGAGGCCCAGCCCCCCAGCACTCGGGCGACTCCCAGCCACAGCGGAAAGCCCTGCTCGGCCGAGAGCACCAGGGTCTCGGCCGAGAGCACCCGGGCCGTCTCGAGTCGTCCCAGGTTCAGGTGGAGCCAGCACGCGAAGATCCTGGCGTGGGCCACGCTGTGGGCGTGCTCCAGGCGCTCGGCCAGGGCCAGGGAGCGGTCTGAGGCTTCCAGGGCCTCTTCGGGACTGCCTTCCAGCCAGCGGGCCCAGGACAGGTAGCTGAGGGCGCCGACGGCCGGGTCCGTGCCGAAGTAGGTCTGGGCCAGTCGGCGATCGCGTCCCGGGTCGTGCCGATCCAGCCCCTCCTGGAGTTGCCGGATCGCCTCGCGCAGGCGTCCCGACCAGAAGGCGGTCTGTCCCAGGGCGGTGTGGGCCACCAACAGCCGGGTCGGATCCTCTTCGGCCAGGTCCAGGAGTCGCTTCGCCAGGTCCTCGGAGGCGGCCAGGCGACCCCGGACCAGGTGGAAGACCCAGAGCCCGGCCAGCACCGGGAACTGCGAACTGCTCTCGCCCAGCAGCCGGCAGAGCTCGCGGGCCCGCTCGTAGGTCTCCTCCACCTCGGAGGAGGCATAGCCCCGAAGGGCGATCAGGGCGGGGGCCATGGAGGTCCGCAGGCGAAGCTCCGACTCGGAACGCGAGGGCTCCGCCAGGTGGACCAGCAGACCCAGGGCCCGCTCGTAGTTGCGCAGGGCGGCCTCGTTGGCCGAGAGGGTCATGGCCAGGTCGCCGGCCCGGATCCAGTAATGCAAGGCCCTGGGGTAGTCGCGGGCCTCCGTCAGGTGGTGGGCCAGAACCTCGGGTTGCCCTGCCAGGACTTCGGGGAAGCTGCGCTCGAGGGTGGCCGCGATCCTCTCGTGATAGCGTTGGCGGACGCTCTTGAGCAGGGACTGGTAGGCGGCATCGTGCAGCAGGGCGCTCTGGAAGGCGTAGCGGTCCTCCCGGTGGTCGAGGAGATCATTGCGGACCAGTCGGTCCAGGTGCGGGGCGACGGGCCCCTCGGAGAGCTCGGCCAGAAGATCCCGGCGGAAGCGGCGCCCGATGGTGGCGCCGAGTTGGGCGACCTGCTTGGAGTCGGCCTGCTGATCCAGCCGGGCCATCAGCGAGCCCTGCAAGGAGGAGGGGATGCCCTGGGTGTCCCCGGATTCCTGGGCCAGACGGACGAGCTCCCGGACATGGACGGGGACACCATCGGAGCGCGCCGCCAGGATCTCCAACGAGTCCTCGTCCAGCTCCGGGGCCAGGGTGCGGACGAGCTGGCGGGTCTGGGCCCAGGACAGGGGGCCCAGCTCCACTTCGGCCACCGGCACGCCGTCCGGGAGTGGAAGCGCGAGCGTATCCAGGAGCGCCAGGATCAGGATGGGCTTCCTGGCCACCCGCTCCGCCAGGTGGGCCACCAGCTCCAAGGTGGTCGGATCGGCCAGGTCGAGTTCCTCGAAAACCAGCAGCACGGGGGAGCTCTCGGACATCGCCTCCAGCTCGGTCCCCAGGGCTCCCAGGATCCGCTGGCGCAGAGCCTGGGGAGTGATTCCCGAAGGCACGGGATCCGGGGAGGGCAAGCCCAGGAGGGTGGCCAGGTAGTGCAGGGTCTCGGGAGGCCCCTGAAGAGTGGACCGGAGGCGCTCGATGCGGCTTTCCGGCGAGGAGCCCCGCTCCAGGCCAAGCAGGCGTTCGAAGAGGTCGATCACCGGGTACAGGGGGGTCCCCCGGTGCAGCTCCGAGCAGCAGGCCACCAGGGTTCGGGCCCCCTCGGCCAGGGCCCGGGCCCGGAGCTCGCGAGCCAGGCGGGAGCGTCCCGTCCCGGGACGTCCCCGGAGGATTCCGACCCTCCCGGAACCGGAACGGGCCTGGTTCCACCACCAGCCCAGGGTTTCCAACTCGGCTTCCCGGCCGATCAGCGGCAGGGCATCTCGCGCCGGAGGCCACTGGCGGGCGGCCGGTTCGACGGCGCGAAAGACGCGGATCGGTCGGCTGATCCCTTTGAGGTCGTGCTCACCGAGATCCTCGAAATGGAAGTCGTGCTCGCAGAGTCTTCGGGTGTCCTCGCTGAGGACCACCGTGTCCGGTCTTGCCAGACCCTGCAGACGGGCGGCGATGTTGGGGGTCTGGCCCAGGGCAAGCTGCTCACGGCGTCCCCCGTGGCCCAAATCGCCCACCACGACCATCCCGGTGTGGATGCCGATCCGCACCGGGGTCCTCTCCAAGGTCTCGAGGATCTCCAACGAGGCCTGCACGGCTCGGCGGGCATCGTCGGCATGCGCGGTCGGGAAGCCGAAATAGACCAGCAGGCCGTCCCCCAACAACTGGGCCAGGTGTCCCCCCAGCCGTTGGATGATCGTCCCACAGGTCCGATGGTAGGTGGCCAGGAGATCTCGCAGGTCCTCGGGGTCGAGTCGCTCCGAGAGCGCGGTCGAGCCGACCAGATCGCAGAAGAGGACCGTCAGTTGCCGGCGCTCGGCCTCCGGGGGAGAAGCGGCCGAGGAAGCCTCGGGCAGCGGGGAACCGCACTGGCCGCAGAACTTGAAGGCGGACGGGCTCTGGAAGCCGCATGTCGTGCAGGCTGCCATCGACGACTCCCTTCCGGGCGCCTCCGCGTGGGCTCTGGGATCGCTCGAAGGAACAGAGCCCGCGGAGCGCAACCGCGTCTATTGTACCCGGATCCCAACCGTCGAACCGGTTCAGCGCGGGTCGGCCCGGTCGGAGGGCTCTGCCGCACATCGTGCACATCGCAGGGGACGGGTTGCGGTTCGGCTACGGCCGGAGCAGAGCGGCGGTCGATTCCGGGGACGGGATCCACGCCGTCGCGGGGCAGGCGGCGCAGGGCACGCAGCGTGGGGACCTCCCTTCACGCGCGGGGTTCAACCAGGAGGAGCTTCCCCGCGCGTCGGGTATGGAGAGAGGTCATCCCCCGTCCCGAGGTCCGTCCCGAAGTCGTATGGAACCCGCCCGCTGCCCCCATCCGGATTGCCTGTGCGTCTTCCCGGTCGAAGACCCGCCTCGGGATGGCCCGTGTCCGGGTTGCGCCCGCCCGGTCCGTCCGCGCCTGGTGCGTCACGAGCCTGTGCTCGAGGCCCGTCGTCTGCAGGCAGCCAGGCGGGTTCCGGCTCTGGCCGCCGGTTCGGTCTGCCTGCTGTTGGATGGGATCCGCAGCCTGTGGAACGTGGGCAGCATCCTGCGCAGCGCCGACGGGTTGGGGGCGACCCACGTCTTCCTGTGCGGCATCACCGGGATTCCGCCCCACCCCCGCCTCCACGAGACGGCCCTGGGCGCCGAGGAGGCGGTGTCATGGAGCTATCACCCCCATCCCTTCCAGGCCATCGAGGGTCTGCGGCGGGAGGGCGTGGCCCTGGTGGCGCTGGAACTGACGGACCTCGCCGTGCCTCTGGAAGCCTCCCGATCCCGGTCTCCGCTGTGTCTGGTGCTGGGCAATGAGCCGGGTGGTGTCTCGCCCGAGGTGCTGGCGGCCTGCGACGAGCATCTCGTCCTCCCCATGCGCGGGGTCAAGGAGAGCCTGAACGTCGCCGTGGTGGCGGGAATCGCCCTGCACTGGTTCACCCGGGCGGCCGGCTCAGCCCCGCAGGCGCGCGGCGGCCTCGGCCTCGATGCGCCGCAGTTCCTCGCGGCTTCTCCCGGTCAGACGGGAGATCTCCGTCAAGGTGCGCCGTCGGCCGTCCTCAGTGAGTCCGTGGCGCAGTTCCAGGATGGTCCGGGTCTCGGGGTCCAGGGTGGCGAGAAGTCGGCGGACCTGCTGCTCGATTTGCGGGGAGGAAGCCAAGGGAGTCTCTCCTGAAGCGGGATTCGCCGGGGTTCTGAGGAGCGACCCGGGATCCTGCCCGGGCAGGATCCCGTTTGAGGATTGCACCGGGGCAGGGGCCCGTGTCGGCCGCCAGCGGGGGAAGGGCCGACCTCTTGTGGCTCTGCGCGCCGGCAGGGTCCTGGAGGTGCGGTGCGAAGCCTGGGCGCGGTGCACGCCTACCTCGCCCTGCTGACCATGTGGAAGGACCCGCGAAAGCTCGCGTTGCTGGCCATGACGGCCGGAGTCTACGCCGCCGGAGGGCTGGTCACCAAGTACTTCCAGATCGTCCCAGGCTTCCTGGACCTGCGCCCGGCCGCGGTGTTCCCCCTGGTCTTTGGGATTCTGCTGGGAGCCCCCGCCTGCTGGGGAGCTGGCCTGGGGAACCTGATTCAGGACATCCTGGGGGGCATGTTCGGTCCGGGGAGCGCCGTGGGCTTCGCCGCCAACTTCCTGCTGGCCATGGTCGCCTGGAGGGTGGGGGCCGCCTTCGGCCTGCCCTCGTTGCTGGCTGGGCGCCAGCGCCCTCCGGGTTTCTCCAGAACCCTCCTGATCCGGACGCTCCCCGCCATCCTGCTGTCCAGCGCGGCCTGCGCGCTGGCCCTGGGCTGGGGCCTGGACGTCCTGGGGCTTCTCCCCTTCCTGGTTCTGGGCAACGTGGTGTTCCTCAACAACGCGGCCTTCGGCATCGTCCTGGGCCCCCTTCTGCTGGCCATCCTGGGGCCGCGGGTGGACCGTTGGGAGCTGGGCGAGGACCTGCCCGCAGCCCGCCCGGAGCTTCGGAAACTGGCTCTGGGGTTGCTGGTCCTGGGGGCGGGCGGAGGCTTCCTGGCCCTCAATGCGCTCTGCCTGGGCAGCCTCGTGGCGACTTCCACCGGCGTGCCGGGCGTGGCGTCGGTGGGCGCTGCCGCCCTGGGTCTTCTCCTGCTCGGCCTGGCCCTGTTGTGAGCCTGCTGAGCCTGGAGAACGTCGGCTTCACCTATCGGCGCGCCACGGAACGGGCTCTTCGCGGGCTGAACCTGGAGGTGGCGGCAGGAGAATGGGTGGGGGTCCTGGGCGGCGCCGGTGCCGGCAAGTCGACTTTGGCCGGCCTGGTTTGCGGCCTGCTGCCACGCTTTGCTTCGGGCGTCCTGGAAGGTCGCCTGTTGCTGGATGGGCGACCTCCGGGCGACTGGGATCGGGCCGCCCGGGCCGCCCGCATCGGTCTGGTGATGGAGGACTTCGAGGCGCAGCTCTTCTTGGGCCGGGTGGACCTGGAGGTTGCCTTCGGCCCCGAGAACCTGGGGGTGAGCCGGCCGGAGATGGAACAGCGGATCCGGGAGGCCCTGGCGGTGGTGGGCCTGGAGGGTCTGGAGGCCCGTCCTCCCGACACGCTCTCGGGAGGGCAGCGCCAGCGACTGGTCCTGGCCTCGGTCCTGGCCTTGCGGCCGGCGCTGCTCTTCCTGGACGAACCCTGGTCGGATCTGGATCCGGGGGGCTGGCCCCAATTGTGGTCGACTCTTCGCCGGAACGTTCCTTCTGGCATCCTGACCGCCTCCGACCCCAGCCATCTGGAGGGGGTGGACCGGTTGCTCCTGTTGAGGGAAGGGCAGGTGCTGGCCCAGGGGGATCCGGCCTCGATCCTGGCCGACGACGAGCTGCTGGATCGGGCCGGGGTGCCCCTTCTCCCGTTGGCCGCCTTGTTCCGAAGGATGGGGCGCGACGAGCGTCCGGCGTCCGTGGAGGAGGCCATCGGACTGTTCCCGGCCACTCCCCGGGATCGGGTCGCCCCGGCGGAACCACCTTCGCTCGGGCTTCCCGTCCTGGAGGCGAAGGGACTGTCCTGCGTCTACCCGGACGGGACGGCCGCCCTGACCGGAGTGGACCTGACGGTTCGGGGCGGGGAGATGGTGGCGATCCTCGGACGCAACGGTTCAGGCAAGACGACCCTGGCACGACATCTCGCGGGGCTCGTTCACCCGACGGCCGGGACCGTCCGGGTCCGCGGCCGTGAGATCGGCGCCAGGGCCGCCCCCCGGCTGGGGACCGAGGTCGGCTACATCTTCCAGAACCCCGACCACCAGATCTTTGCGGAGACGGTCCTGGACGAGGTCTCCTTCGGTCCCAGGAACCTGGGATGCACGCCCCGGCAGGTGGCCGAAAGGGCGACCGAGGCCCTGGCTGCGGTTGGCCTGGATGGCCTGGAGTCGGAGGACCCCTTCGCGCTTCCTCGCGGAGACCGCCAACGCCTGGCCGTCGCCTCGGCCCTGGCGGCGCGGCCGCGAATCCTCCTCTTCGACGAACCCACGACCGGCCTGGATGCCTCCAGCATCGCCGCCATGATGGACCTGCTCCACGGCCTGGCCGGCTCCGGGCACACCATCCTCTTCATCACCCACTCGATGGAGCTGGCGGCGCACCACGCCAGGCGGATCGTCCTTCTGGACGCCGGGCGCATCCTGCGCGACGGGTCCGCGCGTCAGGTGCTGCACGATTCCCCGGCCCTGGACCGGGCCGGCCTGCATGCGCCGCCCCTGGTGGAGCTGGCCGCTCGCCTGGGCCTGCAGGCCTGCCATGTCGAGGAGCTCGCGGCGTGCCTGGCTTGAGGCTGGACCCGAGGGCCAGCATCCTGATCTTGTTGTGCAGCTTCGTCCCACCGATCTGCTTCAACTCTCCGCCAGCCAGCGCTGCGGTGTTTGCCGCCTACCTGCTGGTCGCCCTGGGCGCCTTGGACCCCGGTCGACTGCGGGCAGCGGCTCTTCTGCTGCCCTCCCTGGTCCTGAGCAGCGCTCTGTTGTGGGGGGTCTTCCTGGGGGAGGGAGAGGTGCTGTTCCACCTGGGGCCCCTGGCCTGGCGTGACGTCTCGGGGTGGTTCGGACTGGCCATGGGTCTGCGCTTTGGATCCTGGAGCCTGGCTGGTCTGGCCTTCCTGACCCGGGTCACGGTGGAGGAGATGGCCTGGGGGTTGCATCGCCTGGGGTTCCCGTATCCCGCGGCCTTCACCTTGTCCCTGTCCCTTCGCCTGGCCGGGCAGTTCTCGGACACGGCCCGGATGGTCTTCGAAGCGCAGCGGGTGCGAGGCCTGGACCTGGAGGGGGGGAGTCTGCCTTCCCGCGTGCGGCGCCTGGTTCCCATGCTGGTCCCCTTGCTGGTCTTGTCCCTGCGGCGGGTGAACCAGATGGCCATGGCCATGGAGTCCCGGGGATACGGGGGAGGTCCACGAACCTCCTGGTTGGACTTCCGGTGGCGGACCGTCGACACCGCGCTGGTCCTGGCCTGCGTCGCCCTGACCTTGTTGTGCGTCGGGCTGCGATGGCACGGGTTGGGGGTCCTGCTCCAGGGTCGTTTGTAGGGCCAGGAACACCAGAAGCCGGGGCGGCATCCGGCGCCAGTCCGTCGCTCAGGGGGCGGGTTCAGCGAAGCCTTCCAAGGAAGGTGCCCAGCACGGCCTCCTGGTCCGAGACGGTGGTCACCAGGCCGTAGCCGCGTTCCGCCATCTCTGCAGTGCGGGTGCGGTTGGGGGAGGCCCCACCCAGGGAGACACCGTGCCGACGGGCAGCCTCCTCCAGCCGGGCCACCGCGTCGCGGTGCTGCTCCGACCCGATGGCCGTCCGCAACGACAGGGCCAGGTCGTAGGGCCCCAGGTGCAGCACGTCGATTCCGGGAATCGCTGCGATCTCGTCAGCGTGCTTCAACCCCTGGCTGGTTTCCAGCATCACCACGGCGGTGGCCTGGGGGTTCCGCCCCTTCACCCGGGCCACGAATCCAGCCGCCTCCGCGGCGGAGCCCACGTTGGGGGCGATGATGCCTCGGGCGCCGGCCTGCAGGTAGGTGGCGATGTCGGGGTGGTCGGATCCCTGCACCCGGACCAGGATGGGATGGTCGGCAGGAAGCTCGGCCAGCAGGCTCCTGACCGCCTCGGGTGAGAAGGGTCCGTGCTCGGCGTCGATCCACAGCGCATCCGTGTGCCCGGCCAGCTCCCTGGCCAGGGCCAGGTCGGGGGTCATCAGGAAGCCGACCTCGGCCACTCGGCCCTCTCTCAGCCAGCGGTTCACCGGGTTCCACTCACCTGGTCGGAGGTCCGGGGCCCGTGCGGGATCGCGTCGCGCGTTCTCGTAGCGGCCGAAGGCTTCCCGCACCGCGCTCAGGTCGCTGCCCAGGACCACGTGGCGGTAGCCCCGGAGGGACATCTCCGCCGCCTCTTCGCGGCTGGAGGCAGGGCCGCCCAGGGCTACGCCTGCCCGCCGGGCAGCCTGCTCGACCCGCGCCAGGGCCGCCCGATGCCGGGGCGAACCCGAGGCGACCCCCATGGATCGGGCGATCCCTGCGGGATCCACCATCACCAGCGTCAGCCCGGCCTCGACGGTCTCCACCAGCGCCTCGATGCGTTCCACCCCGCGCGCCGTGCTGATGCCGACGCCGCCGAGGACCGCACCGTTGGCCTCCTGGACCATCTCCGAGAAGCGGGCCAGGAAGCCCGAGGCGTAGGCCGGCCCGCCGGGACGGTTGCCCAGGGGACTGAAGAAGAGGCGATCCAGGAAGGCGCGGACCTCGGCCGGGTCCTCGGCCTGGTCCAGCACCGCGCCGTGCATCCCGGCGTCCATCTTCTGCTTGAGGTCGGGGTCGTCGGCCCGGGTGAAGTGACCCACTATCACCCGGGAACTGGGGCGCACGGCCATCGCCAGCCCCTGCACCTCGGAGGCCGTGACGGAGGTCGCCGGGAAATGCAGGACGCACAGCCTGCCGAGCTCGGTCATGGTGACCGCCGTGGCGGGGTTGGCTCCCGAGAGCTCGGCGCCGTAGACCAGGCGGTCGCCCCGGGTCAGGGCCTCCTTGACGGAGCGGTCTTCGTAGAGGGCAGGAGGCGCGGGGAGCCGGAGCTCTGGCGGCGCCTGGCCCGGGTCTGCGCCTGTCGGCCTGGGGACCGGGTTGTCCGGGACCGGGGTGGGAGCGGTGAGGGCGGCGGAGGAGGTCAGCGCGACCAACAGGGCCGCGGCAACCAGGGGACGGAGCGTCATGGGGAACCTCCTGGAGCGTGCGCCCTGTGACGGGCGGTTGGTGTCGATGCCGGAGCGCCTGGGGGCACTGAAGTGGACTTGCACCGATCGACATGCTGCGCCTTTGAGACGCCTCGCCTTCGGCCGGGTGGGGATTCGGCACGCGTTTCCCGGCGCGGAGGCCATTCCCAAGGGCAGTTGACAGGTTGGAGCAGCCGAGGCCTACCCCCTCGGGCGGGTCACGAAGACGGCCCAGCCCAGGTAGCGGCGGCCCCATGCCATGTAGGCCCGTCGGTCGTTGGCCAGGAACCGGGCCAAAGCCTCGCGCTCCGGGTCTTCGGGATGGGCCTCCAACCAGAGGGCGAGCGCCTTCCAGCGACTGGCCTCGTATCGTTCCCAGCCGCGGGCATCGGCGGCCACCATCTCCACCAGGTCCAGGCCCAGCCCCTCCAGCCGGTCCAGGGTCCCCGCCAACGAGGTGTAGGAATCGGCTTCGAAGCCCCATGCCGAAAAGGCTGCCTCGGGTGGCGGCTCTTCGTAGAACGGTTCTCCCACCAGAAGGGTGCCTCCAGGGCGGGCCAGGGGACGCATCAGTTCCACCGTGCCGGCCAGTCCCCCGCCGATCCAGGTGGCGCCGAGGCAGGCCACCACGTCGAAGGAGGACGGGCGTTCGCGTGCCAGCACCCGGGATTGTTCGGCCGCCTCGGCCTCCAGGAAGGACACGGCGTCGGACACGCCCAGCTCGAGGGCGCGCGAGCGGGCCGCCGCGACGAAGACCTGGCTGAAGTCCACGCCCACGCCTGTCACACCGCAGGACCGGGCCCACTGGCAGAGCATCTCCCCCTTGCCGGAGCAGAGGTCGAGGACGCTCATCCCAGGCTGGAGGTCGGCGGCCTCGGCCAGGGTGACCAGGTCTCCGGCCAGCAGGGGGTTCAGGATCCGATGGTCCGTCTCGGCGATCTCGTGGTGGCGGAGCGACATTCCATGCCTCCAGTCGCGGGGTGGGGCCTTCTCCGCCCTGGCTGCGGCGCATCAGGCGGCAGGCCCGGAGGGTCTTCATCCGGAGTCGCCCGCGCTCCTGCAGGAACCTCTCACCGGCCTCGAAGGGGTCCCTTCTGGGCCCCGGGCAGGCAAGGGCCCCAAGGAGGCGTGATGATCCGAATCCAGCGTCTGGTCCTGGGGCTGGCATTCGTGGCGGGACTGCTCCTGGCCGCCGGGCCTGGGCCCGCGACCCCCCGCAACGTCATCCTGTTGATCGGGGATGGGATGGGGGTGGGTCTGGTGACCGCTGCCGGCCTTCGTTCCGGAGCGCCGACCCATATGGAGCGGATGAGCGTCACGGGCCTGCTCCGGACCGCCACCTCCGAGACTCTTCCGATCGACTCCGCGGCGGGGGGGACGGCGCTGGCCACCGGGGTCTCGGTTCCCAATGGACGGGTCTCGACCAGGGCGGACGGGGCCGTCCTGCCGACGATCCTGGAGAAGGCCCGGGCCGCCGGCAAGGCCACCGGCCTGGTGACCTCAGGAAGCCTGACCCAGGCTCCAGCGGCCTGCTTCGCGGCCCACGTGGCCAACCGGAGCGCCGAGAAGGAGATTGCAGCCCAACTTCTGGACAGCCGTCTGGACCTGCTGCTGGGCGGTGGGCGCAGGCATTTCCCCGAGCCCCAGGGATGGCGTCTGTCGGGCGGCATCGAGCAGGTGGGGACCCTGGCCAGGGGTCGGACGCTGGGCTTCTTCGAGAGGCCTGAGGTCGGCCAGCCCGCCGAGCCGGGTTCCTACCTCACGACCTCTGGCCTGGTCCAGGGGGCCTTGGGCTTCCTGGCTTCGGCGAAGAAGGGCTTCTTTCTGGTGGTGGTCCACGATCAGATCGACCACGCCGGGCACAAGCAACTGCCGGAGGAGGGCCTCCGGCACGTCCTGGAACTCGATGCGGCGGCAGGCATCTGCCGACGATTCGCCCAAGAGTCGAAGGACACGCTGGTCGTGGTCAGTGCCGACCATGACACGGGAAACCTGACGCTGGAGCGCGGAGTTCCCAGCCAGCGCCAGGTGACGTTGAGCTATTCCACCAGTCGTCATACGGGGAATCCGGTGCCCGTCTACGCCGAAGGCCCCGGCTCAATCGGGTTCACCGGGACCTATGACCAGACCGAGTTGCCCCGGCGGATCCTTCGGGCGGCGGGCGTGGAGCGCTGAAGTCGCT
>Ga0334883_1001132_pt1 | contig 41784 bp, 23 predicted proteins | sample GraSluR1_MG_6_FD_207230 | JGI IMG/M metagenome (GOLD analysis project Ga0334883, IMG submission 207230) | Sludge microbial communities from methane-producing bioreactor in Wageningen University, Netherlands - Granular Sludge_09_05-R1 | ecosystem: Engineered > Bioreactor > Anaerobic >...
CGATACGACCGGCGAGACGGGAGGAGGGGGGAGAACGGCATTATGGCGAGCGATAGAGGCTTTGCTGCGGCGGGATGTGGCATCAATGCGTTCATGCATAATCTGAGTGGAAAGCCCGACCTACGCGTTCACGAACGGCGTGATCGCGACCCCAGAACTTGACTCATCTGTGCACAAGTCGGTGCATGCAGGCATCTAGGCGGGCCAGCAGAGGTGAGACGGCGACGCTCGTCTACTGCCCCACCGCCGCGACCTCCCGGATCCACATGATCCCCGGCCGCGACGTGGGGCCGCCCTGCTCCGCCTGCTCGATACGGACGCCCCGGACAAGGGCCGGCGCGAACTCGTGCTTCGAGACGCTGGCTTCCGGCTGTCCGTCCACCTTCGCCAGCGACACCGGGTCCCCGTCGGTCAGGCCGAGGATCTCGTAGTGCTGCGAGGTCTGTGGCTTGCCGCCGTCGGTGGACCAGTAGATCCACACCGCCGATACCTCGCGCGATGCGTCGAACACCACCTCGACGAAGTGCGGCTTGCCGCTGTCCTGCGACGCCCACGCCTGCTTCGTCCAATGGAGGCCCTCGCCGCCGGGCATGCCGTCGGTCAGTGGCGAGGGGTCATAGCCGCTGTAGCTGGAGTCTGTGGTGCAGCGACTGCCGGCGGCGGCCAGGGCGACGTTGTGCTCCGGCAGCGGGGCCTCGTCCCAGTAGGCCGGCGAGGTCGCCTCGGACAGCACATTGCCGCCGTCATCCACGATGCTCACCTGCAGCGCTCGGGTCTGGGAATCGTCTACCACCGCCACGCTGAAGACGGCTTCCGTCCGCTCGGCGGCCAGCTCGACGCTGCGCGGCTCCAGGTCGGCTTCCGGTTCCACGGCGGCCCGCAGGCGCAGGGCTCCCACACCGGGCTTGCGTCGCACCGTGGCGGTGAAGCTGCGCTTGACCTGATCGGCCGCGGTCGGCCTGACCTCCACGGTCGCCGGAGGAACGGCGAAGGCGTGGCTGAGGCGCTGCACCAGCCAGTCGCAGTCGGCGGGCCACCGCACAGCGAACACGGCGCTCACCGCCGTGGCTCCCACGCGCTCCGGCGTCAGGCTGAAGAAGGCCGGCGCCTGCTCCTGCCGCTGCTCCTGCAGTTCCAGGGAGGGGACGATGCTGCGGCCCGGCAGGGCCGCCAGACCTACCAGCCGCGCGGAGGCGTTGTCGGCCCCGGCCGCGGCGGCAAAGGCAGCTTCTTCGCCCGGATAACCGATCCGCGGCGCATCCAGCGACAGCTCCGCTCCGGAGAGCAGCGCCGCCAGCTCGCTCAGAGCGTGACGGGCCTGCTTGATCTCCGTCCGCTGACTGCGGGCAAAGAGGTCCTCCTCCGGGCCGGTGATGCTGGCCAGAGCGGGCTCCAGTTGGCCGTGGGCGACGGACAGCAGCCGGCTCCAGCCGGCTTCGTCGGCGGGCGCCTCGCGGGCAAGCGTCTCCTGCAGCGCCAGTATCTGCGGCGTCTGGCTGGCCTTCCCCTGTACCCTTCCGGCGTACAGCACGTGCCGCCGCGCGCGATCGAGCAGCCACGGCGCCACCTGCGACCGGCCGCTCAGGCGCAGGATCGTCAGCAGACCCTCCCCGTGTGTCACCGTCAGACTGCAGCCGCCGTCGGCCTCCCGGGTGATCGGCACCGGACTGAGACGCACGGCGTCGTAGGCCACGAGGTCCTCGCCCGGCGAGCGGACCGCCGCCGCGTCGATACGTACGGTCTCCTGTGCGGCCTCCTGAGGCGCCCGGAGTGTGAAGTACACCGCCTCCCCGGTGCCGAAGCGCTCGATCCGCGCCCCCTCGGCCAGCGGACAGGGCTCCCAGCCGGCGAGCGAGATCTCCTTGATGCTCTCCATGTAAGCGTGCGTCACATCGCCGTAGTCGTTGTACGCCTGCTGCACGAAGCGGCCGGTGGAGGGAAACTCGCCCCACTGGGCGGCATTGAGGTGGTAAAGCTCCGCTAAGTCGCGCTGATCCAGGCCATGGAGGTTCACGAAATTCAGCAGTAGCAGGGGCTTTTGGTACGAGGAGGCGCGGTAGAAGAACATGCTGTCCTCGTCCCGGTACTGGCTGCTCTCGATCCCCGGCACATCGGACACCAGGTACAGCGGGAAGGCCTCGAGGTTCACGTGGATATTGGTGAAGATCGGCTTGCCCAGCGGGTGGTAGCGCTCCTGCAGGGCGCGGAGGTATTTGGTCATCGCGAAGCGTCCGGCGGCCACTACCTTGAAGCTTCCCGGGGCGTATGTGAACGGCCGCGCGTTGGAGGGCCAGTGCTCGCGCCGACCGTTGAGCACTCCGTAGCACCAGGCCGAGACCGAGTCGATGTAGCAGCCGTCCACCTCGGGCAGATCGGCGAACACCTTGTCGTAATACTCGAACTCCCGGGCCGCCACCGCGGGCTTGTCTTCACTCGACGGTATCTCCGGGTCCACATTGAGCGTGAAGCGCAGCAGGTTCAGCGGCGTGCCGGGGCCGACGTCGGCGCTGAGATTGTCGGTGATGGAGAACACATAGCGCCCATCGGCGTTGAAACAGACGTTGTCATGGATGTACTGCAGGTCCGTGCGGCGGCTGAGCTCCTCAAAGCCCGGGTTCTCAATCCAGTTCACCTCCGGCTCCCCCTCGGGCCCGATGCGCACGTCGTCGAACCAGGCCTTCCCCGTGTGGGTGCGGAGGATGCAGTAGACCCGCAGCTCGGTGACGGGCTTGACGGGTACGAAGCGGTGTGTCGCCCGCTCCCAGTCATGGGTGCCCGGAGTGAAGACCGCACACTGGCCGAAGAGGTAGTCGCCATCGGCGTAGACCACATCCACGTAGATGGAGTAGTCGTGGTCCGGTGAGCCGGAGACACCCTCGGCGCGGCTGGATCCCTCCACCAAGATGGGTTCCTCCACCGGCTCCGGCAGGGTCACGGTCTGGCGGGCGCCGCTCCAGCCGCCGCCGGAGTTGTCCGCCAATAGTGAGCGCTCGCCGCTGTGGGCCACGTCGTTCACCGGCCCGGAGTCGGCATTTGGGTCCCAGGCCTTCGGCGTCTCCACGGCCTCGAGGGCGGCGAAACGCTCCATGGCCTCCTCATAGCCCTTGGGAAGCTCGCTGCCGGACAGTGAGACCGTGTAGGACGATGATTCGCGGTACGGGTACGTGCCCATACCGCGCTCTTGATCGGCATCCCAGCCGCCGGGACCGCCCTCGTGGTAGTGGAAGTGCTGAGGATTGGGCAGATCGGCGGTGGGGGCGGCGAAGAACCAGCCGCCCTGCTCGCGGATGAAGGGCTCGAAGCTCTCCGGGAACAGCCGGTAGTAGCCCTCGAGGGCCGAGCGGAAGTGCCAGCGTGGCTCGGTGCGGTACAGAACGAAGGAGAACGGGGCCTGCATCCTCAGCTCCGGCCTGGCGTCCGCCGTCAGGCCCAGAGGATAGCGCAGCTCAAAGCCGTCGGCGATCGCTGAGAACCGGTACACGGCCAGGTCATCGGGCGGGATGGCCAGGGCCAGGGAGTCTTCCTCGCCCACACGCAATCCCACGACCGGCAGCTTCCCCAGCAGCTTGGCCGGCAGTAGCAGCGGGTCGTTGTCCATCGTGCTCAGCGGCACCGTGACCCCATGCACACGGATGCACAGATCGGCCACGCGATCCTCGTCCCCCTCGGCCCGCACCGTCCCCGTGCAGCGCAGGTAGCCCTCCTCCGCGCTCCACCGGGCCTCCAGGGCGATACCCGCCGCAGCGGCCTCACCCGTCTCCGGGTCGAGCAGGACCGCCTCCAGCGATACGCCGGGAAGCGCCCGGCCGTCCACGGTGAGACCCGACAGCGACACCCCCCGCGCCTCCGCCGACAAGGCGTCGGCCGTGCGCACGGTGGCGCAGCAGCCCTCCGTGGCCATGGCAGCGGCCAGGAGCGCGAATACACCGATGACTGCATGTGATGGCGAAAACGTCATACGATGACCTCCGTAGGTTACTGGAGACTGGCGGAGAAGGCGAAGTTCCCCGCGGCAGGGGGGATGTCCTGTCTGAGTGGGCGAGTCGCGGGTCGCGAGTCTACGGCGGACGGCCACGGCGTCGACGGCCACGGCGTCGACGGCTACGGCGTCACCGGCTACGGCATCACCGGCCACGGCGTCGACGGCTACGGCGTCACCGGCTACGGCATCACCGGCCACGGCGTCGACGGCGTCACCGGCTACGGCGTCTACGGCGGCTACGGCATTGGCGGCCGTTCACCGCCCTCGTGAGGTGGGGGGATGAGCACCAGACCCCGTGCTTTGCATCACGACAGTTCGTCTCGCCACCGTCCCCTTCGGTGCTCACGTCCGCGTCAGGAATGCCCCCCACTGCCGAGGATCCCGCGGGCCAGGAGGCTCCGCCGGGTGTCGATGGCGTTCTGGGGACACACCTCCTGGCAGCAGAAACACTCGATACACGCGGCGCTGTCGATGACCGCGCAGTTGCCTATGGTGATCGCCTGTGCCGGACACACCGCGGCGCAGGCGCCACAGGCGGTGCACTTGTCCCGGACCACCAGCGGCCGGACCCACAGCTTCCCCTCCATCAGGCGGCCCAGCCAGGCGGGGAAGCCCCGGTTCACCCCTCCCGGCGGGCGCTTGAACCGCGTCCTGAGCCCCTGCAGGTCGGCGCCTTCCACCTCGATCCTCGCAAGCTCGGCCACGCCCAGGCCCTTGTGGGCCGCGGCGGTGGTCACGTGCACCTCCCCCGGAGCATAGCCGATGAGGCTTTCGGCCACGGCGTCCAGTGCCACGGCGTCCTCCGCCGCCAGGACCACTCCCAGCTTCCGGGGCGTGCCCGAGCTGGGCCCCTTGCCCTCCATCCCGATCACGCCGTCCATGAGATTGACCCGGGTCGGACAGGCGGAGAAGACGTCGGCGATGGCCTGGCTGACGGCGTCGAAGGTGGCCAGCAGGTGGATGCGGATGCGGTCGCGGGGCGCCACGGCACCGAACATGTTCTTGACCGCTCCGGTGAACAGCATCTGCTGGTGGGTCTTGCACTTGCACAGGTTGATGACCAGATCGGCGTCCAGGACGAGATTGGAGATCAAGACCTCCTGCAGCCGCAGGGGCGAGGGCACCTGTACCGTGCGGAAGCCGCCGCGTTTGAGCAGATCGAAGGTCACGGGCAGGTCGCGGCAGGCCTCGGCGTACCCGGCGGCGGCATGGATCTGCTCCGGGGAGGCGGTGCGGGCGTAGCCCGGCTCATCGGCGATGACCACCTCGCACCCGGCCTCGCAGGCGATCTCGGCCACGGCCCTAAGCACCTGCGGATGCGTGCACACGGCCGCCTCGGCCCCGCGGGCACTGATGATGTTGGGCTTGAGCAGCACCCGCCGACCCGCCACGAGGCCCTCTCGGGCCGGCTCCAGACGCTCCAGGCATTCGCGGACGACCGGGCGCAGGCCGGGGAGATCATAGCTATCACAGGGGCGAACCTGCACGGTGCTCATCAAGTGGACCTCCGAAGGTTTGCTGCGGCCCGACCCGTGGGCACGGATGAACTATCCGTGAGTGCCTCCCGATGTCCGCCGGGAGACTCACCTTGCGGGCCTGGAGACCCGCGGGTACGGGTGGACTATCCGTAAGTGCCTCCCGATATGCGACGGGTGACTCACCCTGCGGGCCTGGACACCCGCGGGCACGGACGGACTGCCAGGGGGTGGCTCGCGCCGTTACGCGCCACGAACCACCCGCCACGCGCCACGGCCTTCCCGCCGTTACGCGCCACGAACCACGCGCCACGCACCACGGCCGTCCCCGTTATCCCCTCAGTCCAGCCATTTCTCGCCCTTTGCCATCCGGATCGTGGCCAGGAGCTGCAGGGACACGTTCAGCGTCCGGATGATCCCCTCTAGAGCCGCCCGGTCCTCGAACTGCTCGCGCAGCTCGAGGGCCTCGCCAAGAGCCCCTCGCCAGGCGGCGTGGCAGGCCGCCCGCCCCTCGGCATCGAGATACGGCTCCATCAGATGGGTGGCCGCGTCGGGGCTGGTGTTGAACAGGCTGCCCAGCATCAGCTCGCCCGGCGGCTCGATCCCCTGGATGCGCGAGGTGTCCCAGGCGCCGAAGTAGCCCTCCTCCACGTCGAGGAAGAGCTGCGTCAGGCGGCGCAGGGCCTCGTCGCTGCGGGGCTTCCAGGCGTCCTGAATCACCTCGGCGAGGACGTCTGCGGGGTCGCGGGCGGGGTCCTGCAGCAGGCGGCCGCCGCAGGCGCTGTTCACGCGCACCCCGGGGTTGGCCATCGGCCCCTGGTACAGCAGGGCCGCCCGCGCGCCGTGCTCGTGGTGGTCCCTGATATGTCCCGCCAGACGGCGCACGTAGGGCACGAGATAGGAGAGCCTATCCTGGCGGCAACCGTGGTACAGCCACAGGCCGCCGGAGGTGCCGTAGTCGCAGTGCAGTCGCGGCACGTCGTCCCAGGAGATGAAGCGGCCGTGGTGGCCCTGATCCATGAACACATCGATGTGGCGGCTGAGCTCGATCACGTGCTGCAGCGTCTCGCCGCTGAAGGTGTGCTGCTTCCCGTCATCCCCCAGTCGCCAGGGCTCCCAGTTGATGGGGCAGACGTAGGTCAGCGCTTCCTTGCTGTGGGCCTTGATGATCTGTGCGGCCCGGGCATTGAGCCGCGCGTTGTACCCCACGCTCCCCAGCCCTCCGGCGCACTCGGGGCACATGCAGTACCCCAGATCCGCAGACTCCAGATGCACGGCGCCGAAATCGTGGCGCGAGAACATGGTCCGCACCAGCCGGTCGATGTACTCCCAGGACTTCTCCTTGGCCCCGCACATGGCGTGCGGATGCGGGTTGCCGTCCTTGTCCAGGCCCCGCACCGAGGGGTCTTCGCGGATGATGCGGTCGTAGCCCCAGGTGTGGACCCCCAGACAAAGCGTCATCTTGATGCCGCGCCTGTCGGCGGCGGCGAACACCCTCTCCACCTGCCGAGCGCGCTCCGGGTCGTCGAAGGCGCTCACGATGTCGGGCGGGTAGTTCGTGGTGGCATACAGCCCGAAGGCGTCCAGATAGCCGTAGCCCGCGTCGGAGATGACGTCAAGGGTCCGGGTGATGCCCTCAACGGTGGTGTCGTCCAGTTGCGGCGCGGGCCACTGCTCCAGAGGCAAGGGCTCATTGCGCATATCGTTGATCCAGGTGCCGAAGGCAATGCGGTGGCGGTAGGCGGGTTCGGCGGGCATGGCGGCGGGCCTCCCTCAGGCCAAGTGTGTGGGCGGGCGGGTAGTTCGGCGGGTGGGCTGCAGCGTCCTCCTCCGGGAGGTATGGATGCCCGCGGCGGGGAAGTGACAGACTAGAGCCTCAAATCATGCAGGTTCTGGGCGGGCGCCGAGTCACGTCGCCTCACCCCCCCCTCTCCCTTCCTCGCCGGTACAACCGGCGAAACGGGAGGAGGGGGGAGAACGGCATCATAGCGAGCGATAGAGGCCTCACCGTGGCGGGATGTAGCCTGAATGCGTTCATGGATGATGTGGGTAGAGCGTCTGAAGCCTGCGGAAGAGGAGTTGTCCCCGTTGAAGATACGTCTCCTATTGCCGTCTCTGCTGCTGATCCCCTGCCTGGCACCGGCCCAGGAGGGACCGGACTTCTCGATGATGAGGCCCAGCTACGACGTGGATGTGTGCGTGGTGGGCGGCGGCCCGGCGGGCTGCGCGGCCGCCGTGGCCGCCGCGCGCAACGGCGCCGAGACATTGCTTGTGGAGCAGTACGGATTCCTCGGCGGCACCGCCACGGCCTCCAGCGTCAGTGTGTTCATGACCTACCGCTACGCCGGCGGGCTGTTCCGCGAGCTGCTCCAGCGCCTGGACGCTCAGAAGGCCCGGCGTGGAGGCTCGTTCAATGTGGCCGGGATGCAGGTGGTCCTCGACGAGATGGTCACCGAGGCCGGGGTGCGGGTGCTGCTGTACACGCGCGGTATCGCCTGCGAGACCGCGGCCGGCAAGCCCTGGCAGGGCCAGCCGCGCCGGAACATCACCGGACTGGTGATCCACAACAAGTCCGGCCTGCAACTGGTCAGAGCGAAGGTCTTCATCGACTGCACCGGGGACGCGGACCTCGCCGCCTGGGCCGGTGTGCCCTTCGAGGTCGGCAGGGAATCCGACGGCATGACCCAGCCGATGACCATGATCTTCCGCATGGGGAATGTGACGTTCCAGGGCGGCAATATCATGTCCTATCCGGGCATGGAAGACTACTGGTGCAGCTACGCCTGGGACCCCAACCCCAATGAGATGACGCTGAACATGACCCGCATCAGGGGCTTCAGCGGCCTGAACGCCGAGGACCTCTCGCAGGCGACGATCCTGGGGCGCCAGGCGGTCATGGAAGCCGTGGAGACGCTCAAGAAGAATGTCCCCGGCTTCGGGGAAGCGTATCTGGTGGCTCTCCCGGCCCAGATCGGGGTGCGCGAGACACGACGCATCGCGGGCGCCACCACGCTCACCGGGGAGCAGATCGTCAACCCGGGCTGGACTTACCAGCACCGCGCCGACGCCATCGCCCGCAACAACTACGATGTGGACATCCACGATCCGCAGGGCACCAAGGCCACCATCGTCAAGCTCCAGCAGCCCTACGAGATCCCCTACCGGAGCCTGCTGCCCCGGGGCATCGACAATCTGCTGGTGGCCGGGCGGCCGATCTCGGCCGACCACGTCGCCCACTCGTCTCTGCGCATCCAGCCCACCTGCTGGGGCCTGGGCCAGGCGGCGGGGACCGCGGCCGCCTTCGCCTCGGCCCTCGAGGTCGGCCCCTGGGAGATCGGCCAGGGCAATGACCCGGCCCTGGGCCAGCCCTTCCTCAAGGAACTGCAGAGAACCCTCATCCGCCAGGGCGCGGACCTGGGTGACTATCGGGCCGAGACGCTCGGCGTCCTGCCGGAGTACGACCGCTGGCAGCTCAAGTACCAGCTCGAGGCCTACGCGGTCAGCCGCGATTTCGAGGACGTGCCCAAGGGCCACCCGGCCTACGATGCAGTGATCGGCCTGGGCAAGATGGGGGTGTTCCGGGGCGTCTCCGATGCGCGATTCGGCGCCGAGCAGAAGGCGACCGTGGCGATGGCGGCGGTCGTCATCTCCCGGGCCTTCGCCACGATGCCCGCCAGGGAGCGGCTACCCCAGCCCGCCGAGCTACCCGACCGCCTGAAGGGCCAGTGGTGGTCCTCGGGCATCGCCTTCTGTGTGGCCAAGGGCATCATCCCGGCCGGCGAGCTGGAGGGCCTCGATCCCGAAGCCCCGCTGACCTCCGAGCAGCTTCAGGGCTACCTCGCGGCCGCCTTCCCCGAGCACGAGCAGTTCAGCCCCCTGCCCCCGGAGCTGCTGACAGATGGCCAGGTCACCCGCGCGGGGTTGGCCTACTGGCTGTGGGAATGCATCGCCAATCGGCTGGGGCTGTGACGGCCGTGGCGCGTGGCGTGTAACAGCGGGGACGGCCGTGGCGCGTGGTTCGTGGCGCGTAACGGCGGGAACGGCCGTGGCGCGTGGTTGGTGGCGGGAACGGCGCGGAAGGGGCCCCACCGCAACGTCGAACCCGCTCACCGACCGCCGACCCGTGCCCGCGGGGCTCCAGGCCCGCACGGTAGGCCGCACACGCGACGCCGGTGGCCACCAGTGGTCGCTCATCCCCGTGCCCGCGAGACTTCGCACCCCCCGAGGAGTGACACCCTTGTCCACCACCACCGCCGGCCGCCTCGTCGCCCTGACCATCGCGGTCCTGGCCATCCTCCCCATGCCCGCCCTCGCCCAGGCGTGGACCGAGTCCTTCGAGCAGGGGGCCGGCTCGGCGGCGCCCTATCACAAGGAGCCGCCCAACAGCAGGCTGGAGGTCATCGCCGGCGATGCCGCCGAGGGCCGGAGCTTCCTGCGGGCCACGGTGCCCGACGGCAAGCGCCTGGCCGGCTGCTCTGTCACCGCCACCGGACTGCCCGGCGGGCGCCTTGCCACCGTCACCGCTCAGGTCCGCGGCAGCGGGGAGCTGTGGCTGTGTCTGAACTCTCGGAACGGCTGGCTCTACTCCCCGGACACGGTGAGGCTCTCCGACCGGTGGCAGACCGTGAGCCTGCCGAAGGCGCTCATGCTCGCCGATACATCCCTGGGTATCTTCTTCATCTCCCGGGAGGGGCAGCAGGGGGCCGTCTTCGAGATCGACGACATCCAACTGGCGCTTGGCGAGCCACTGGAGACGGCCGACGTGTCCGTGGAGCCCCTGCGCCTGGAGGCCGAGCAGTTCGTGGCCAGCGCCGACTATCTGCAGGCCGACGCCGACGCGGCGGGCGGCGGGATCGCGCGGCACGGGCAGTACCTGCGGCTCACCCAACTGCCCACTCCCCGCACCTCCCGGCCGCTGGCGGTCTACCTGCGGGTCCGGACCGAGGACACAGCAGAGCAGTGGCGGCTTTGTACCCTGCAGGGCGGGCATACCCAGGTCGTGGTGCAGGCGGAGCCCGCCGAGACGGGCAAGTGGCATTGGCTGAAGCTGCCCGCCGCCCATGCGGCGGAGCTGGGGGACAGCTTCACCCTGGACTGCCGCAGGGACAAGGGGGCGCCGGGCCAAAGCAGCATCGACTCGCTGGTGCTCGCCACCGCCGGCGACCTGACCCCGGAGCAGCTCGACGCCGCCCCGCCGTGGATCGCCGGCCGTCCTCTGACGACCGTCATCACCTGCACCCAGGCGCCGGCTATCGACGGCAGCGGTGATGACCCCTGCTGGCAAGGCGCCATCGTTTGCACCGGCTTCATGGGCGTGGGTTCCACGAACCCGGTGGAGGCGGCCACCGAGACCCGGTTCTGCGCCGATGACGAGAACCTCTACGTCCTGTTCGCCTGCGAGGAACCCGTGCTGAGCGTGGCGGGACAACGCCGCCACGAGTTCCGAGCCACGGCCACCGAGCACGACGCCGAGGTCAGTCGCGACGATTCCTGCGTGCTGATCCTCACCCCACAGGGCGGCGACGAGGCCTTCGACTTCTTCGTCAATGCACTGGGCACGGTGGAAGACGCCCGCTGCCAGAGCCCGGACCTGTGGGAGAAGCGGGACAAGTCCTGGGACAGCGGCGCCAGGGCGGCGGGGCGGATCGAGGACGGCCGCTGGTCCTGCGAGCTTGCCATACCACTGGCGGCTGTGGGCGGGGCGCCGCGGGAGGGGCAGATGTGGGAGGCCGTAGTCGGCCGCATCGCCAAGGCCCGCAATGAGACCGGCGCCTGGAACCTGTGCAACAAGGGCTTCCACGATCCGGCCCAGATGGGGCTACTGTGTTTCGGTCCCTCTCCGATGGGGGGTAAGGTCACCGCGCCCGACGCGCTGCAGCCGGGCGCCAATGCGCTCTCAGCAGAGTTGGTGGCCCCCGGTGGGCCGGGAGCCGTGTACCTGACGGCCGGTCTGGGCGACGGCAAGGTCGCCACGCGCACCTACGGCTATCACGCGGTCTCCGGCCCGGCCCCCCAGGCGGCCCTGGAGTTCACGGCCCCGGAATCTGATGCCCTTCAGCTCTTCTGGGGTCTGCTGGACGCCGGGACGCTGCGGCCGCTGTACCTGTCCCCTGTCGTGCCCCGGGCCGTGCGGTCGACCTTCGCCGAGATGACGATCACCTGCGGCGGGCCCTACGAGCTATTGGTCAACGAGCTGGTGGCGAGTCGAGGGCAGGGCGCGGAGGCGGTTGCGATCAAGGTGCCGCTGGTCAAGGGGTCCAATGTGTTCGCCCTCAAGCTGGACGAGGGCTCGGCGTCGGTAGACCTGCGGGTGCCGGGGCTCGATGGCGGGCCGGTGAAGTGGCGCCTGGCGCCCGCCGACACGCCGGATGCGACGAAGATGAGCCTGGATGACGGGCAGTGGCCGCTTGCTCCCGAGGCCGACGGTGTCGTCGGTGAGGCGGGCCGGGCGGTGGTGCTGCGGCACACGGTACTGTGGGCCAAGACCCGCGCCTGGCCCACACCAGACCCGGCGCTGTACATCGCCCGGGAGAGCAATCAGCACCTCAACTTCATCGCCGACGGCCTGCCCGGACGGAAGCTGGAGCACTTCACCATCTACCTGGCCGTCCCGCCGCAGCTAACCATCCTCGGCTCCACCGGCTACTACCCCCATCTAGACTACCAGCCGCTGTACGAATGCACGCAATTGGGGGAGCGGGAGATCGATGGCCAGGCCATGCATGTGGCCAGGATCGTGGCCAGCAAGCCCATCGTGGCGGGCCGACACTACATCATGCACGTGGTCAACGCCCTGGTGAGGCTGCAGGATGGGGCCGAGATCGCCGGAGATGAGACGAAGCTCCTGTACTGGACGGAGGCCAACGAGGGCACGATCGTGGAGCCGCGTCAGGAGGTCCCGGTGCGCATTCTGCCGGCGCTGCGGGGCATGCAGCCCAAGACGCTGGTGTGGCAGCTCTGGGGAGGGTGGCTGTCGAGCATGGCCGACGAGGCGATGCGTCGGGCCACCTTGGAGACGGCGCAGGCGGCGGGGATCAATGACATCGTCGCCGGCGACCGCTGGACCTCGGACGCGGCCGGCCAGTACGGCATGCAGCACACGATGGGCATGAACTTCCAGACGTGGTCGCTGAACATGAAGCCGTACCTGGAGCAGCACCCCGAGGACCGTCTCATCGACCGCACCGGCAAGCCCGACGACGCCCTGGTGTGCGCCTCGCGGCTGCTGGATGATGCCTGGGGCGCGGCGGTGGAGCCCGTGCTGGAGGAGAAGCTGCGGGCCGTTGCGCCCGATGTGGCGGACTATGACTACGAGTACCCGCCCTTCAGCGGCCCCCACTCGTGCTACTGCGAGCGCTGCCTGGAGCAGTTCCGCGCCGCGGCGGGTCTGGCGGCGGATGTGACGCTGACGCCGGAGAGCATCGAGGCCGACTACGGCGAGCAGTGGGTGGACTTCATGGCCCGGCGCACGGCACAGATCCTGCTCCAGCTCAAGGCCAGCATCCATCGCCTCGCGCCGGGGACCCAGTTCAGCGTCTACAGCGGCTATCACAGCAACGAGAACCCGCGGCAGTACGGGATCAACTGGCAGTACATCGGCGATCTGCAGGCCTGCGACCGCGCGGGGTGCGGCTATGGCCGCCCGACGGAGGACATCGTGGCCACGATCGCGGCGCTACAGGGCATCCCGGCCATCTTCGGCGCGCTGCTGCAGCCATACGACACGACCCTCACCACCCCGCAGATTCCGGTCCTCAAGGCCCGCATCCTCCGCCGCTGCCTGGACGCCACCGGCGGGGTGCTGCTGTATGACCGCCTGCCCATGGACGGCCGCACCTGGCTGGCGATCGCGGAGACCTCGCGACTGGTGGCCACGTACGAGGACCTCTTCCTGACGGGACAGCGCAGGGCCGTTGAGGGCCGAGACGCGGGCTCGGTGCAGGTGCTCACCGACGGTACCCGATCATTGGTCTGCGTCATGAACCATCAGAGCAAGCCGGCGGAGTTCGCCCTGCGCCTGCCGGCGGAGCTGGGTGGTGGCGAGGAGTTCTACTCCGGGGAGACGGTCACGGCGGGACAGGAAGTCAGCGGGGAGCTGGAGCCGGGCGAGGCGGTGGTGTACGTTCTGGGCAGATAGGCGGCCGGTGCCGTCCCGCCGGTGTCGGTCGTCCCCCGGGCGGCATGGCGCGGTACAGGCCCGCGCCCCGCGCCGTTGTAGGGCGGCGACCTGTGCGCCGCCGCCGGCGACGGCCAACGCCGGACCCGCAGGGAGGTCCTGCTCTGAGCCCGGCGAACTGGCCCCCGTTGGCCGGCCCCACAGGCTCCGCAAACCACGAAGGAGGACCAGCGCCTTGTCTCCCGACCCCATCCCCGGCCTCATCGCCGGCGTCGACGCCGCGGCCATCAGCCGCGATCTGCACTACCTGTGCCACGATCCACTGCCGTACCGGAAGCTGAACTACACCCTCCCGGGGCACGAGAAGAGCACGCTGGACGAGGCCGATCACTACATCTGCCAGAAGCTGGCCAAGGCCGGCTACGCGGTGGAGAAGGAGCCCGTGCAGGTGCAGGCTTTCCGGCGCGATGAGAGCAAGCCGCTGCACGCGCAGTACTCCCCTCCCCACCCGGAGGACCCGTGGTACACGGCGCACAACGTCTACGGCAAGAAGACCGGCTCGGAGGTGCCTGAGGAGATCATCGTCATCATCTCCCACAAGGACTCACAGAGCTGGATCGACTCCCCGGGCGCCAATGACAACACCATCGGCACGGTGGGGAACATGGCGGTGGCCGGGGCCCTCGCCGGGTATCGGTCGCGACGGACGCTGTGGTTCATCTACTGCAATGAGGAGCACACGCCCTGGACCAGCGTGAACGCCGCCGAGGGTGCGCGGGACCGGGGCGACAAGATCGTGGCGGTCATCAACATGGACGGCATCGGCGTCAAGTCCGCCGAGGACCGTTTGGCCCGCCGCATGACCAATGTGATCTGCTTCACCGAGCCGGAGGGTGAACCCTTCGCCGACCTGTTCGGTGAGGTGAATGAGGCCTATGGCCTCGGGCTTCAGCACAGCAAGTGCAGGCGCTCGGGCCCTGGGGATGACGACGGCTCTTTCGTCAAAGCCGGGTTCCCCATGGCCGTGCTGGTGATCGGCTCCTACCCCTACGGCGACCCCAACTACCACAGCCCGCAGGATACGGCGGACCTGGTGGACGTGGACAACGCGGCTCTGACGGTGAAGGCCACCGTGGCGGCGATAGTGACGCTGGACCAGAGGCCCTGAGCGCCGTGCGGGTGCCGGGAGGAAGACGGGGGAGCAGGGGGGGCGGAAAGCAGACCGGCAGTCGGATAGCGAGAACGCCGTCAGGAGGAGCACGAGCATGGAGACTTTGAACCGCTTCCCGCAGATGCAGCAGGAGTACCTGATGCGACGCCTGCGCGAGATCGAGGCGGCCGCCGATGCCCGCAAGTTCTCGATGCGCACCAGGAAGGACGCCCTGGCCTACCAGGCGGACCTGCGCAAGAAGCTCCGCAAGGTCTTCGGGCCGCTGCCGCGCAAAACCGCCCTGAACCCGGTGGTCACCGGGGAGATCGAGCGGGAGGCCTACCGGATCGAGAAGGTGCTGTTCGAGAGCCGTCCGGGCTTCCCCGTCACGGCGCTCCTGTACCTCCCCAAAGGCCGGCAGTTTCCGCTGCCGGGCGTGGTGGCCCCCTGCGGCCACAGCGGCAACGGGAAGGCCGAGGTGGCGTACCAGTCGTACTGCCAAGGACTGGCGACCAAGGGCTACGTCGTCCTGCAGTATGACCCGCTGAGCCAGGGCGAGCGCATCCAGTATCCCGACGGCAAGGGCGGCTCGGTCATGGCCGGCTGCTGCGCCGAGCACAACCACATGGGCCGCCAGCAGTTGCTCAACGGCGAGTTCTTCGGCACCTGGCGGGTCTGGGACGGCATCCGCGCCTGCGACTATCTGCTCTCGCGGCCGGAGGTGGACCCCACGCATCTGGGGCTCACCGGCAACTCCGGCGGCGGCACGCTGACCACGCTGATCCTGGCCAACGACCAGCGGTTCACCATGGCCGGCCCCGGCTGCTATGTGACCACCTGGCGCCGCAATGGCGAGAACGAGCTGCCCGCGGATGCCGAGCAGCAGCCGCCCTTCGCCCTCCAGCTCGGCCTGGACATCGACGACTTCTTCGGCCTCCACGCCCCCAGACCCCTGATCCTGCTCACCCAGGAGCTGGACTACTTCGACCAGCGCGGCTCTTTGGAGGCCTTCGCGCGCCTGAAGCATCTCTACAAGCTGCTGGGAGCCGAGGACAATGTGGCCATGTTCACCGGCCCGGACCACCACGGCTACCGCCAGCCCCTCCGGGAGGCGATGTACGGCTTCTTCAACCGTGCCTGTGGCAAGGGGAGGGAGGGCGCCGCGGAGCCGGAGAGCACCGTCGAGCCCGACGAGGACCTGTGGGTCACCAAGTCCGGTCAGGTCTCTGATATGGGCGTGAAGCGTGTCTTTGACTTCACCCGCGAGCAGGCCCTTGCCTTGGCGGAGAAGCGCGGCAAGGTCACGGGAGAGGCGCTGGTCAAGGCGGTCGGCCGGGCACTCAACCTCCCCAGGCGAGAGGGCGTTCCGGAGTACCGGATCCTGCGGCAGCTCGGGCGCCGCGAGGGGTACCCGCGGCCGTTCGCCACGAACTTCGTGGTGGAGACCGAGCCGGGCATCCAGGCCGTGGTCTACAAGCTGGAGGACGACGCTTTGGCCTCTCGCCCGCCCCGTGGCAGGGAAGCCGTGCTCTACATCCCCCATGTGTCCTCGGACGAGGACCTGCGCGGCGACGCCCTGGTGGCCAAACTGAACGCGGCGGCTCCGGCCTTCTTCGCCGCCGATGTGCGTGGGATCGGTGAGTCACGCCCCAATACCTGCGGGGTCAACCAGTACTTCAACATCTACGGCAGCGACTACTTCTACGCCTCCTTCGACCTGATGCTGGGCGAGCCCACAGTGGGCCGGCGGGTGCACGACATCCTCCGGGTGCTGGACTGGATGGGGGACTACGGCTATCAGAGGGTGCATCTGGCTGCCCGCGGCTGGGGGAGCATTCCTGCCACCTTCGTCGCGCTTTTGGATGCGCGGGTGAAGCAACTCACACTCAAGAACGCACCAATTGCCTTCACCCAGTGGGCGACGGAGGAGTTCATGAACTGGCCGCTGTCCTCGGTCGTCCCGTGGGCGCTGAAGAGCTTCGACCTGCCCGACTGCTACCGCGCGCTGGGGCGCAAGAAGCTCCGGATCGTGGAGCCGTGGAACGCGCAGATGGAGCCCATGGCCAAGAAGTCGGCCCTGGCGGCCTTCAAGCAGTACGGCCTGAAGCCGGAGTGGCTGGGGTAGGGAGAGCGAACGGCAAACGTCAGACCACGGAGACACGGAGAGCACGGAGTTCCACGGAGAGCGGCAGACGGCGGAAAGAGGCCAACAGCGGGAGGCGGACAACGGCGGCGGGGTACGGGCCCCCGCCCTACAGACCCCCGCTGACATCCGCTCCCGTCCCCGCCGAGGTCGGCTCGTCCCGGGACAGGTACGGCAGGGGCTCGATCCGGTAGCGGTACTGGGGTCTGAGCCGACGGATGAGAACCTGCCGCGGGCCGCGGGAGTGCCGCACGAACCAGGCAAAGGGGTTCTTGCCGTAGCGTGCCTGCTTCCAGCGCTTGAGTTTCGTGAAGTCGTACACCATGCCGTCTGTCCCGACGATGCCCACATGCCAGCAGGAGTCTTCCTGCGGCTCGTACCACGGTGAGTGCCGGACGCTCACGATGTCGCCGGGCTGGACCACCATCTCGGGCGTCCAGTACACCGCCTGCATGACGTGTGACGACTCGTGGACGTGCTTTTCCGATCCCCGGTTGAACCGGGCCCCGGCCCCAAGCCCCTCATCGACAATGCAGGCCACGAAGTCTGAGCAGTCATTGCCCCACTGCCCCGGTGTCAGACCAAGCACGAACTTGCCCATGGGCTGCGAGCGGTGAAACTCCACGGCGACGCGGCCGATCGCCCAGTTGAGGGGCTTCTCGCCGGGGTGGTTGGCGAGGAACCGCTGTCGCGCCCAGGTCTCGTACGCGATCTCCCGGACCGGGGGCAGGGGGCGCCGCGGCTCCCTGCGCGCCCACAGCCACAGGACGCCCGCAAGCGCGGCGAGACCCAGAAGGACAAGTGCGGAGTGAAACCTCAGAGAGCGTGGCATCGCTGTTGGGTGGGTAGGGAGTTGACGTGGCCGGCGCGGTTGGCGGGCCCATCCGAACAGACGGGCCAGAGGGAGAGTCCCCCTGGCCCGTTTCTATTGCGTTGGGAATGACACTCGCCCGCCCGGGAGGGCCGGCGGATCATCAGCCCTCCTCGGCGTACTCGACGCCCAGGAGCGCCAGCGCCGAGTCCACGAGCTGCTCGGACTCATCGTACTCGCCCTGCCAGAAGGCGGCCCGGCTCTTGGCGACCAGCGCATCGATGGGCTGAGCGGTGCCCGGGTCCTCCTGCATCAGAGCCGAGAGCGGCTTGCGCGCCAATTCCAGCTTCTGGCGGATCCGGTTCTTCTGGGGCACCTTGGCGTAGTTGGGGTCTCCGGCCTTGGCGGTGGGCAGATTGCGGGCGGCGGGTCCGGGGATGATGGCGGGCTTCGGCGCGCCGGTAGCTGCCGTGGGCGCCGTCGGCGCGGGCGTCCTGGGACCACCACCGACGGCCGGGGTCGGTCGCGGAGCCGGACCGGGTGTCACGGCGGCCACCGCGGGGCCACCGGCGGTACCGGCCACCTTCCCGGTGATGAAAGGCGTCAGGTCGGCGATGAGGTGCTGCACGATCGCATCGCGCTGGGCCGCGTACTCCTCCTCCGGCAGCTTGCGCACGGTGTCGAAGGCATCGCGCACCAGCAAAGTCGGCGCCGCGATGGCTCTGCCCGCGGGCGGCGTCTCCACCGCGACGGGCTCGACGGTCGGGACCGCGGCCACGGGACTGACGGGGGCGACCGGAGGCACTTCATCCTCGGTGGGCTCGGTGGGAGCCGGTGTCACCGGCGTTGCGGCCGTCTTTGCGGTGGCGGTAGCGCCGATCTTGGAGGGCGGCGTGCATCTGGGCAGCGCCCTCTTGAGGAAGGAGGCCCACGTCAACGCGACGCTCTCCTCGGTAACGGCGTTGGCCTTGGCTTCGGCCGGACTGGCGGAGACGACCCGCACGCCGCCAACGGAGACCGTCCACAGACCGTCGATCTTGTCCACTTCCACCCGGGGGTTCTGCGTATCCTGGCTGGAGATGACCTCGGTGATGGCCTTGTTCACCGCGGCGGCGCGGTCTTCGATCGAGGCGTAGGTGCCGGGGCCGCGCAGCACGATGACCCGTTGTCCGCCGACGTAGATGGTCTCCGCCGCCTGGGCTACGGAGTGTAACCCCGCTACACACAGGGTGGTGATCGCACACCAGACAAAGGTGCTGCTACGATGATTATGCATTCCTGCACCCTCCCCGGGGTTGCTGTCTGGGGGTTTTGTTGTGCCAATCTGAGACCATGGATGACTATATCCCACGCGGCCTGCCACGTCAAGCTTGCGGCGGCCCAGGCGCTCGTTGGCCTCCGTGGCCGTCCCCACTGCTTCACAGTGCGTTTGACATCCTCGCCGCTCCCATTGTTCCCGTCCGGGATGCGGAAGCGCAGTCGTCGGCCCCCGGCCGTCCGCCGTAGTTCCCTGCGCAGCGGCCGCACGGCCAAGGAGAGGGAGCGCGCGTCGGCGCTCGGGTCATGCAGGTTCCGGGCAGGCGCCCACTCACGTCGCCTCACCCCCACGGCCCACAGCCATAGGATGGGACGCGGGTGAGGCGAGATCAGTCGCGCAGCCGCCAGGAGCTGATGGCGACGGCGGCCACACCGATCTGCCGTAGGTCGGAGAGCGGACCATGGAAGGCCAGGGTTATTGCCACCCCGGGCACGCGCAGACGCGCGGGCACGGCGCGGTCCACGGCTTCTGCCACGACCTCGGCAACCGATGGGCCGCTGGGCTCGGACAGGGAGCGGCACAGGGCGCGCCGGGCCGGGTCCAGAGCGTCCGAGATCAGCAGCTCGGCAACCGCCTCGGGCTCGGCGTCCGTCAGCACCGGCAGGCACACCTCGAGCCGGGGCCGGGGGGCGAACCCACTGCAGGCGTACAGCGGTGCCATGTCCTCCCAGTCATGGGCGACGGCCCCGGCCGGCGCGGCGGCCCGGAGGCTGCGACGCAAGTGTCCGTAGGCCGGGCCCAGCACCTCCGCGGCAAGCTCCTCGTCCAGCCCCTCCTCAACTCCCCAGCTCCCCAGCGTGGCGAGCACGTCCAGGGTCTGCAGTCGGTTCCGGAACTGATGCCTTGCCGCGGACAGGCCCGCCTGCCGCAGGGCGTCGCGCCACGGAAGGTCCTGTCTCGGCCCCGCCCGGTGGAGCGCCTCCGCCACGGCTTCCTGGCGCTCCCACGCCTCGCCACCGGCGCGCAGCGCCGTCAGCCACCGGTCCACATCCTGTGGAGGCGGCATGGCCGCGTCCGAGCCGGAGGCGCCGGTCTCCGGCGGTGCCAGGAGCACCCGCCCCGCCTCGAGGAGCGCCTGCCACAGGGCGGGGCGGTCGCCAGAGCCCACATCCCCGGCGGGCGGCGGGGCACCGAGCAGCCTGTCGGCGACCAGCAGCAGGTTGATCTCACCTACGGCTCCGGTGGCCTGACGGACCCCCCACCCGGGAATGGCCCGGTAGGCGAGAGCGTCCGCGGCGTCGGGACCCGACATGCCGGAGCCACAGGGGGGGATGGACAGCGTGAGCTCGCGTGGACAGACCTGTAGCATCTGGGTTCGTAGCAAGTCCCGGGTTCGTCTCCGGCCCGCAGGAGAGCGTGCCGTGCGGCACCCGTAGGCCTACCTGACCTCCTCACAGGGACTTCTCCGGTCCGTTGCGGCGGGCTCGCGCCAACCCTCGGCCGGGGCGACAAGCGCGTCGGCCGCCGGCGGCCCCCAGCTCCCGGCCTCATACGCGCCCATCGGCACCGCCGCGTCGGCCCAGGCCTCGACGATCGGGGTCACCAGCTCCCAGCAGCTCTCGATGCTGTCTGCACGGGCAAAGAGCGTGCCGTCTCCCAGGAGGGCATCCAGGATCAGACGCTCATAGGCCTCGGGCGGCTCGCCCTTGAAGGTGTCGGCGAAATGGAACTCCATGGGCACCGGCCGGATGTTCAGCCCCGGACCGGGCTGCTTGGCCGAGAAGCAGAGGTTGATACCCTCGTCGGGCTGGATGCGCAGGATGAGCGTATTGGGCTCCACGCGACTGGTCTCGCCGCCGAAGACCAGGTGCGGGGCCCGCTTGAAGCGGATCGCGATCTCCGTCACTCGCCGGGGCAGTCTCTTGCCGGCCCGGATGCAGAACGGTACCGAGGCCCAGCGCCAGTTGTCGATGTACAGCCGCAGGGCGGCGTAGGTCTCCGTCTGGGAGGCCGCGGCGACGCCGGGCTCTTCCAGGTAGCCCGGCACCTTCTCACCGGCGACCGAGCCCGCGGAATACTGGGCGCGCACCGTGTCTTGGGCCACCTGCTCCCGGGACAGGCGGCGCACCGCCCGGATGGCCTTGGCCTTCTCATCCCGCACCGCGTCGGCGTCCATGCTGGCGGGCGGCTCCATGGCCACGAGCGAAAGCAGCTCCAGCACGTGGTTTTGCACCACATCGCGCAGCATCCCGCTCTTGTCGAAGTACTGGCCCCGGCCCTCGAGCCCGACCGTCTCGGCCATGGTGATCTGCACGCCGGAGATGTAGTTCTGGTTCCAGATCGGCTCGAAGATGGAGTTGGCGAAGCGCAGGACGAGGATGTTTTGCACCGTCTCCTTGCCCAGATAGTGGTCCATGCGGAAGATCTGGCTCTCGTCGAACATGGCGGCCAGGTGCGCATTGAGCGCCCGCGCGGTGGTCAGATCCTTGCCGAAGGGTTTCTCCACCACGATGCGGGGCCAGCCCTCGCGGCCGTGATTCTCCGCGGCGAGGCCGCCCAGGCTGAGGTTGTCCAGGACGGGCTCGAAGTAATGCGGAGGGATGGCCAGGTAGAACAGCCGGTTCAGCGGGCGGGGCCTCTGCCCGTCGGCCTCAGCCAGTACGCGGCTCACCTCGGCATAGGTGCCCGGGTCGTCCAGCTCGCCACGGACGTAGAGGATGCTCTCCGCCATGGCCTCCCACACCTCGGGACGCAGGGGGCGCACTCTTGCGCCTTCGGCCGCGGCTCGGCGGAACTCGTCCAGGAGCTCCTCCCGATTGGCCACGCGTCTGCCGACGCTGACGATCGGAAGCCCGCAGGGCAGGAGTCCGTCGGCGGTCAGGGAGTAGATGGCTGGGATGAGCTTGCGCCGGGTCAGATCGCCGGTGGCCCCGAACAGGACCATGGCGGTGACCTCGGCATGCCGCGGGCAGGATGCGCCGGGACTCCATTCGGGGGCAGAGGGCTCGCTGCTCATCGCCCGCACTCCTCCACGGCGTGCCCACCGAACTCGCGACGGAGGGCGGCCAGGAGACGGTTGCTGAACGCGTCGCTCTGCCGGGAAGCAAAGCGGGCGAACAGGGACATGGCGATGACGGGCGCCGGAACCGCCAGGTCGACGGCATCGTGCACCGTCCAGCGCCCCTCGCCTGAGTCATCCACCGAGCCGCGGATGCTCTCCAGCTTCGGGTCGTGCTCCAGCGCGCGCTCCGCAAGCTCCAGCAGCCAACTGCGGATCACGCTGCCCTGGTTCCACAGATGGGCCACCGCGCGCAGGTCGGGGGAGTAGTCCGAGGTCTGCAGGAGCTCGAAGCCCTCGGCGTACGCCTGCATGATCCCGTACTCGATGCCGTTGTGGACCATCTTCACGAAGTGCCCGGCGCCGCTTTCACCCACATGGAGGAAGCCGTCGGGCGGGGCAAGGGCGGAGAAGACCGGCACGAGGCGGTCGTAGGCCGCCACTTCGCCGCCGATCATCAGGCAGTAGCCGATCTCCAGACCCCAGATGCCGCCGCTGGTCCCGCAGTCCAGCAGGTGGATGCCGTGCTGAGCCAGACGCTGAAAGCGCCGGGCGGTGTCGCTGTGCCGACAGTTGCCGCCGTCGATGATGATGTCGTCGTGCTCACACAAGGGCACGATGCGGTCCAGCATCTCATCCACCGACTCGGCGGGCACCATGATCCAGATGGCCCGGGGCGGCGCGAGCTGAGCCACAAGGTCCTCGATAGTCTCGGCCCAGCTCGCACCGGTCTTCAGCAGGGCGTCCTGCTTGCTCTTGGTGCGGTTCCAGGCGACCACCTCGTGTCCGCCGCGCTGGATGCGGGCAACCATGTTCATCCCCATGCGTCCCAGGCCGCAGAAGCCGATTCTCATCGGGGCCCTCCGAGATCGATGACGGATCGGCCGTCACCGGATAGTCAGTCAGAACACGATCAGCCCGAACTGCGAGGCGTCCTTGCCGCCGCAGATCCCCGGGGTCCACTGTAGCCAGCCGCCGAAGGTGTCGCCGTCGGCCTCGTTGACCGTCATCGAGAAGGCGTTCACCGCTCCGGGAGTGTGGTTCACTCCAGGGAGAGCCGCCCAGGGCACGGCGGCCTCGTATCGCGTGCGGCCCTCGCCGCGGGTGATGGCGATCTTGCCCTCCTCGACTAGTCCCTCGCGCGGTGTCCACTGCCAAAGCTGCGGGCCGACGGGAGTGAACGCCAGACCCAGCTCGCACACGTTGGAGAAGGTACTGCGCCAGGGAGGTGTACCCGGACGCAGGTCTATCTGGAGGCAGTCGCCGCTCCACATCATCTTGCCGGTGTTGTCCTGGACATGGATGTCATCGGTTACCTCGGCGGCGATGTAGAAGAAGTCGTCATCCGCCGCCAGCCACACGCGGGCAGAGAGGTCTTCCGGGCCACCGTAGTCGGACACGTGGGCGGCGTGCTCGGGGCCCAGGATCAGGGAGGGCTCCATGGTCCACTCGGAGAGGTCGCCGTCCACGGTGGGGGTGAGTCTCAGGGCCTGGACGTGGGGCCGCGGGGGCGCCACATCGAAGCGTTGCCTGCCCTCGGCCCTCACCAGGTACGCCGCCACGGAAGCCGCCTCCGCCGGGGCGTCCTGGGGTACGGAGCAGCGGACCAGCATCCGGGTCCGGCCGTGCGCGGAGACGGGCGCGAAGGCCAGGGCACGTCCGGGCCACAGATCCCAGGTGTCGGGCACATCCAGCCGCACCCGGGTGCCGGCGGGGAGAGCGCTGCCGAGGTTGTTTTGCAGTTCCACCCACAGGACGGCATCCTCACCGGCCCGCAGGGCGCCGGCGGACAGCCCCACGGCAACCACAGCGTCGGGGACGACGGTGATCTCGAAGGGCACCTCGATGGCGTGCTGTTCGTCGAGCCGGAGAGTGGCCGTGGCGGCCAGCCTGTCGCCGGGCTTCAGATTCGCCGGAACCTCCACCGGGACCGAGGCCTTGAGCCAGCCGTCGGTGGCCGGATCGGGGCCGAACTCACGGAACACGTCGGACCCTGCGAAGGAGGCGGAGATGGTCGGCATAGGTTGCCCGGGACCGGGCTTGACGGCCACGTTGACCATCGCCGTGTCCCGCGCGGCGCACCTGGTCACCGGGATCGCCAGCTTCCACTCGGTCCCGTGCCGGGCCGCCCAGGCCTCGGCCGAGGCACGCCGGGCGTCCGCGGGGCGGACGGCCTCGTCGGCCGAAGCGACGGCGGCGGCCGAGGGCACCCGGGTGACCTGGATCACCTTGGCCTCCCACGGCTGCAGGACCTCGGTGCGACGCAGTAGTCTTGTGGGCGAGAACCCCGCCGGGGTGTCGCCCTCCTTCCTGATATCGGTGAGCAGCAGACAGTCGCCCTCTCCGGCGAGCTCGCCGAACCGGGCGGTGTCCAGCTCGTAGTCAAACACCCTGGTCTCGGGACTGAGGTTGGCCATCAGCAGGCCGAGGCTGCCGTCGCTGCCCTTCCAGACATTGCCCATCACCGCGGGCAGGGTGGCGTCGAAGGACTTGCCCTCCCAGTCGCGCCACGAGCCGGTGACGGTACCGACGCTCTCGGGGATTTCGATCTCCTCGAGGACCTCGCCGTAGACCACGTACTTGAGCGCGGCGTGGCGCAGGCGCACGACCTGGCGCAGGTACTCGCCGCGCTCGGTGGGGTTGGCGTCCTCGAACCCCATCCAGCCGAGCTGGGAGCCCCAGACGAAGTCGCGGCCCTGTATCATGGCGTAGGGCTGCAGGCCGGCGTCGCAGCGGGCGTTGCTGGCGAAGTACAAGGAGTACCCGCTGTAGACAGCGGTCATCATCGGGATCTCGTCGGGCATGCGGGGGTTCCAGATCAAGAAGCAGTCCACGCCGTCCATGTAGGGCTCGGCATTGTTCTCGGTGGTGATGAGCACATCGCGGCCCTCGGCATGGGCGGCCCTCTGAACCTTCTCCAGCATGACCCGATAGCCGTCCACCCAGTAGCTGCCCCCTCCCAGCGGGTGACCGTGGGTGGGGTCGTAGCAGGGGCAGGGCCCGGCGGCGGCGATCTGGTCGATGTAGATCCCGTTCACGCCGTAGAAGCCGCACAGGTGCTCGCAGACCTCGGCGATCTTGTCCTGCCAGAAGTCCGTGGCGGGGCACATGATGGCCTGCTTGGCCTGGGAGGGGTAGACTTCCTGGTAAGTAGTGAGGTCCGCCAGCTTCGTGGCCCACCTCTGGTCCTCCGGCCAGCCCTCGAGCTGCTTGTCGTACAGCCGCCCGTTGATGTAGGGCATGATGACCTTGCCCTCGGGCACCAGGGCATCGATGGCAATCTTGAAGTCATCGACGGCCGGGAAGTAGTCGGGGTAGTGGGTGTCGAACGGCCAGCGGTGCCAGGAGTACCAGTGCAGGCCCACCGGGACACCGAAGAAGTCCTGGGCCCGTCGCATGTTGCCGATTACCTGCTCGGCGGTGCCGCCGCCGCAGAACCACAGGCCCAGGTTCTTGCAGGCTTCCGGCATAGACGCACGGTCCGTCAGCGGACCTTCCCGGGTCCAGGTCTGCTGCAGCGCCCACGAGCGGTAGAGCTTGCAGCCCTCCCACCAATCGCCGCAGGGGGCGAGTGCCACGGCGCCGGGTGTGGTGAAGTCATTGCCCGGACGGGTGGCGTCTTCGGCCAGGGTGCGATAGTAGAACTCGCCGCCGGGGCTGTAATGGAAGGACTTGGTGAAGTTGCGCCCGTCCTCGTAGCCCAGATACAGGCCATTGTCGCCGTCATGCACCGAGATGAACTGCATGGGCCAGTTGGCCGAGGGGTAGGAGCCGCCCTGGGGGAAGTTGGCGTGCAATTGCCCCCAGTTGCTCCGGGGCACCGCCGCCTTCGTGTCGGGGCTGTTGGCCAGCCCCACGAGCACCGGGAAGTCGACGTTCATCAGGCTCCACTTCTCGCTGCCGTTCTCCACGGCGAGAGACCAGCGGCTGCGGCCGTCGCCTTCCGGGCACGTGACCGTCACCCTCGCCGCCAGTGCCTCGTCCTGCCCATCGACGGCGATGCCCTTCCAGGTCAAAGTCAGCGTGCGGCCGTCCTCGGAGGTGACGGCCGTGCGCTCCCGGCAGCGGCCGGCGCTGTCGACAACCCCGTCATTGCCCTCCGTGTCACGGAACGAGAGCCGCCAGGTCAGAGGCTGGGTATCCGAGGGAGTGAGGAACTCGTGGCCGGAAGCGGCATCACGCAGGGAGACGCAACCGAGGTTCTCGGCCTCGAAGGCCACGGACACCCTGTCATTTGCGACACTGTGAGAGATGGCATCTGCCACTGCGGGCGCCTCCGCGGTGTCGTCCCATTCCGCCGTGAGCTGCGAGGGGGCGAACTGCTCGCGATAGCGCTCAGGCGAGAGAGCCGGGCCGATGTAAAGCCGCCCCGTGAGGTCGGCGGACTTGTCGGCGAAGCTCTGAGTGTGCTGTAGGTAGGTGACGTACGTGCTGCGGCCGTCGTACATGGTCACCGGCCGGTCGTCGAAGGACAGCCCCAGCGCGTTCTGCCCGTCATCCAGGGCCGCCCAGCCGCCGAAACCACGGAATGCGTCGTCGTCCAGGAGTCTGCCGGACTGTAGTTCCCTGTCCTCTCCCGCCCAGTTGCGCAGGCCGTCGTCCTTGCGCGAGGGCTGCATGACGTGCAGCTCGGGCCACACGAAGTCGTCCTCCCGGGAGACGGTGGCGCTGAACCGCACCAGCGGCGAGTATGCCCGGAATGTCCACCGGTACACCGTGGCGGCACAGCCCGGCGCGTCCTCGGTCCGGTCGTAGGCCGCGGTGGCCTCGACGGTGACCTGCAATGGCCCCTCCTCCACCACCGTCACCTGCGCCTGTGCATCGCTGTGCAGCAGCAACTGCCCCCGCTCCTTGTCAAAGAGCCGGTCGTACCACTGCCAGCGGGTCTCCGTATGGCCCGAGACGGGGTACTCGATAGCCGTGGGGAATCCGCCGCGGCCGGTCCTGGGGAACACAAGGCCCAGGAAGCTATTGCGGACCGCGATGGTCTCGTCGGAGACCTCGACGCTGAGGTCGGTGCGCCCGGCGGCATCGTCGGCCGCGGGCTTCAGGCTCAGATCTTCGCCGGGCGCGAGCGCGCCGGGCACAAGGACCAGAAAGCCGCCCGCGATGGCCTGGGTCGGGCATATGGTGCCGTCCGGGGCAACGAGGTCGGTCACCGGGTCCGGCACGAACGGGACCTGGACGACCTCCTGGAACGCCCGGCTCCCGGCGTTGTGCACCGTCAGACTCTGGGCCGAGCAGACGAAGCAGGGCAGTGCGGCGAGAGTGAGGCAGGCAAGACGCGTCATGGGCCAGAACCACCTGGGTACGGAATGATGGAATGGGTGCGGGGAGATGACTTGGCAGCGGTCCCCTCGGTCCTGCGAATCTTCGCCGGTGCCCGCGGGCAGACCTTCCGAGGGGTTCTGGGGCGTGGGGGCGGGAGGTGAGTGACGGCAACGGTCCCGCAAGACGGGAGCGTCCTCACCACCCTGCCCCCGCATGGTCCTGAGGCCGATCGCCGGTGACGTCTGGCCCGTAGGGCCATCGGGGCCGGTAGACGGTGATACCGGGGAGGTCGGCCCGGCTCCCTTCGAGAACACTCTCTCGTACCGGCCCTCTGGGCCGGCCAACCACTGCATGTTCCGGGAGGACGACCATGTCCGTCAGGATGGGCTTCATCGGTACCGGCGGTATCGCTCAAGGACACATGGACCGACTGTCGCAGATCGAGGGGGTCAAGAACGCGGCCTTCTGCGACGTACAGCTCGACCGCGCCCAGGCGGCGGCGGAGAAGTTCGGGGGCACCGCGTATGACGACTTTGCCAAGATGCTGGACAAGGAGGACCTCACCGCGCTGTTCATCGGCACCCCTCCCTTCGCCCACGGCGAGATGGAGATCGCGGCGGCCGAAAAGGGCCTGCACCTGCTTGTCGAGAAGCCCATCGCCATCGACTGCGACATGGCCAGGCCTATCCTGCGGGCCATCGAGAAGTCCGGGATCATCACGGCCGTGGCGTACAAGTACCGCTGGGATGACCATGTGAACAAGGCCAAACAGATGCTGGCGGGGCGCAAGATCGGACTGGTGTTCGGCAACTTCTGGGGCGGCCTGCCCGGAGTGCCCTGGTGGCGCGTGCAAGAGCAGTCAGGCGGGCAGATGGTGGAGCAGACCACCCACATCGTGGACATGGCCAGATACCTGGCGGGAGACATCCTCAAGGTGCAGGCCTTCGACGCCCGTCAGGTCATGCACGAGAAGGTGGAGAACTGCAATGTGGCGGATGCCGCGGTGGCCAACCTCATGTTCGCAAACGGCGCCGTGGGCACCATCAGCAATACCTGCATGCTCGAGGGTTGGGGCCAGAGCTCGTGCCGCGTGATGGCCGAGGGCTTCACGCTCAATGTCGCGGGCGGCACGCTCACCTGGAACTCACCGGAGGACAGCGGTGAGTACCAGGTGCAAAAGGACGGCTACACCGGCGAGGATCAAGCCTTCATCCATGCGGTCAAGACGGGCGACCGCAGCGTGATCAACTCCGACTATGCCGATGCCTACAAGAGCCTGGCGGTGACCGTGGCCGTGAACAAGTCGGCGGAGGCCGGCGGCGCGGTGATCGAGGTCGCCGACCTGCTGTAGGAGGGCGAGAGGAACGGGGGGTGGAGGGCAAGGGCGAACGGCCGCCGGTGGGGCGGGCTTTCCGGCCCGCCGCCGTTCCCCCACCCCCCGGACCACTTGCCGCACCAGACGCCCGCAGAGACGGGAACAGACGCGCACGTCTCTCTCAGGGCGGGACCGTCGACGCCGCCAGCGCGGTTGACCGCGCCCTGCGGGACCGTCGACATCGTTGGCGCCGTAGTCGTTACGGTTGACGCCGTTTGCTCCCGCCCTGCGGAACCGTCCGCCGTCGACTCGTGACTCGCGACTCTTGACTCGCCGACCCCTCCGAGGTTCCACCCCGACATGAATCTGCTACCTGACGACGTGCGCTGCGCGGTTGCTGTTGGGATCAGTTGTGCCCCCTGTCCCGGGGAGATCGCTCTCGCCGGAGGGTACCTGAGCTCCCTTTGCGACCAGGCCGAGGAGCTCGACCTGCGCCTCCAGCTCTTCGCCGACGCCCGGGCGGTCGACATGCTCCCGCAACTGCGGGCACCGGTGGCCAGAGGCCATGCGGTCGACCTGCAGGCCGCGCTCCTGCATGAACAGAAGACGGACATGGCGCGCCCTCTCCAGGCCCTGTGGGAAGCGACGGGCGATCGGGCCGTCGGCGTGCGCGCCGCCGACATGGGGCGCCTGGGCCTGCAGAAGATGCCCGCGGCGCGGGAGCATCTGGTCCGCTCGGGGCTGGGGTTCGTCAATTCCGACTACTCCACCAAGCTGCCGGAAGGGCCGGCGCCGGGCTTTGCCGACAAGAACGCGGCCATGCTCATCAAGCACACCCAGCCCCGTCTGTATGGCGAGGGTCTGCTGGAGATCCCTTCGGCCGGGTACTCAGCCGGGGACTTCTTCCTCACCCAGAGGCGCCCGGTGGAGGCCTGGTGCGACCACCTGCGGCAGTGCCTCGACTTCGCCCACGACATCGGCGGGCTCCTGTGGGCTCCGGCCCTGGACCTCAGCGTGCTCATGCGGCACGATCCGGACCGGGACACCCTCCGGACCCTCGTCACCCACGCCCGGAGCAAGCGCTCCGGCAAGGTGGGCTTCTACACGTACCGGGACATCCACGCACGCGCCTCGCAGACCGAGAGCGGCTAGCCGGGAGTGGAGCTTATGAAGCGCGCCACCGCCGTTGCCCTGATGCTCGTCTGGCAGGCCTGCTGCATGGCCCAGGTGCCACTGCAACGGGAGAGCGTTATCCAGGCGGATGAGGTATTCGTCACCCCCGAGGAGGATGTGGTGCTGCGGGCCCAGGCACCCGCCGCCAAAGAGGACGAGCGCCTGCTTCTGGGCCTGGAGCAGCGCCTGGATACGCCCGGTGGCGGAGGGTGCAACTGGGTGCTGCAGGTGAGCATTGGCGGCCGCGTCCTGAGTGAGTCGCTGATCGGGCCGCGACTGCTCAACAAGCCCGGCAGCTTCGGGCTCAGAGGCACGGAGCTTGAGTTCGACTGGTACAGCCGGACCCATCGGGCCTGGATGACGCTGTTTTCCCCCGACTACGACAAGGACCTGGCCTCCGGTGATGAAGACTACCGCTTCCTGTGGGACATCGGCGATTACGCGGAACCCGGACAGGAGCTGGAGCTCCGCCTCAGCTACGCCCAGAAGAGCATCCCGGCGGCGCTGAAGCGAGAGGCTCCGCTGGCGGTACGCGATGTGAGGCTGGGCGTGCTGGGCGCTGCGGAGGTGGAGCGGCTGCGACTGGCGGCCCAGACCGGCGGACGGCCGCCCCGCGAGGTGGAGGTGGTGGCGGCCCTGGCTCCCGGCGCACAGCGCGGTCCGCGGGCGTACGAAGTGGAGTGGGCCAAGCGCGAGGAGAGCCCCCCGGCGCAGGTGGGCTTCGACGACCTCGCGGGCTGGAGCTGCACGGTGACGGGAGACGCCGAGGTGGCCGTGAGCGCCTCGGTGGAGCAGCTTCTGTGGCGGGATCGGAACGCGAAGCTGCAGGCACAGGGCGGAGAGCTGCAGACCACGGCTTTTCTTCGTCCTCCGGCGCCGATTGCCATCGCGGGCGAGTGGGACGCGGCGGACCTGTGGGTCTTCGGCACCCAGCGGGGGGTCTGGGCAACACGCCCCGCTCCGCTCATGGTCGCCATCCTGCGGGATGCGGCCGGAACGGAGTTCGAGCTGGACCTGGGGCCGGTGATCGCGGGCTATTGGGTGATCTGCCACGGGGTGCTGGACGCTGGACAGCGCGCGGCGGTGCAGTTCCCCGCCGAGTTCCTCGGCCTGGTGGTGGGCAACTGCCAGGGCAAGGAGCCCACCTCAGTCCTGCTGGAGTCTTTGGCCTTCTACCCCCAGAACCGCAGGCCCTATGCGCGGTCTCCGCGCCCGGAGGCTCCGGTCTTCCCCACCTCGCCGGACGCCATGCTACCCACACCTCCTCCGGGCTGCAGGACCGCCGTACGGGCCGGCGCGGACGGCGCGCGGCTGCAGGCCACCTGGGACGCCGGGACGGTGAGGTATGACATCGCCCCCCGCACCGGCACCCTGGATGACGTGAAGGCAAGCTGGGTCTCGGGGGAGGCGAGCCGTGAGTTCGCCCCCATGGCCGGCGGTGGCCTGCGAGTTGGGCAGGGCCAGGTGAGCCGGGAGCCGTGCCGGCTGCTCTCGGCGGAGCTGCAGGGCGACACATACCTCACCCGCTGGCTGCAAGAAGACCCTCAGCTCACCTACTCGCTGCGCTACGCCATCACCGGGGCCACCCTGACGGTGGAGGTTCAGAGCGATGACCCGCAGGCCCGCGGCGTGGACTGCGGCGCCGTCAGCGGGCTGCCGGACGTTCGCGGGGTAGAGGTCCCCTATCTGATGATGGGCCAAAAGCCGTGGCCTTTGGTGGCCTGCGGCGGCGGGCTGTTCGTCTCCTGTCTCCGCGACTGGCTCAACTGCGACTGTAGCGTCCCCGGGTCTGCAAGGGCCCAGGCGGCGGGGGATAGCGAGCTGCAGCTCGACGGCGGGACCCTGTACCTGCCCCTCACCGACGGCACGCGCAACCCGGTGCGCGACCGGCTGGCGCTCACCGTCTCCCCGGTATTTGAGGACGTGCTTCCCAACGTGTGCAATCCGCCGTCGGGGCGGAGGGAGGAGGCCGCAAGGTACCTGTACTACATGGGCGACGGCCCGCAGCCGAAGTTCTGGGCCGCCGTCAGGGGCCTGGGGCTCGAGCACGTGATGGCCATGCACTTCGGAGCCATCTGGTGGCAACGAGGGGGCGAGGGCTTCAGCATGCGTCATCGCCCGCGGCCGGAGATGTCCGAGGCCGACCTGGCCGGGTATCGCGAGCAGGTCAAGGCCAACGGCTTCCCCTTCGGCCTGCTGGTGGAGTACACGGATTTCCTCCCCTGCAATGAGTACTGGGACCCGAACCTGCTCAGCCTGACCTCGGACGGCGCCTGGGGCCCGGCCTGGTACGGGCACTTCGCCACCAAGCCCAACGCCTACGCAGAGCTGGCCGACCGCGTAGGCACACTCATCAGAGGCAAGTACCCCACCGACGCGGTCTATCTGGATGTGCACACCAATGTGGGGCTGCAGGCCAAGGACTACGAGGCCGGTGTCCCGGGTGCGGGCACGGCGGTCGCGACGGTGCTGCATAACGGCGAGGGGATCCTGGAGGTGGGCCGACAGCACGGGATCGTGTGTAGCGAGGGCATCTACCGCTGGCTGTACGCGGGCCTGACCGACATGGACTACGCCACCTGGTGGGTGGCGCCGGGCGAGCATGCGGCGGACAAGCCTCTTCTGCCCGACTTCGACCTGCTCAAGATCCACCCCTACGCCCACGGCACCGGCATGAGCTACAGCCCCGCGGGCTTCTTTTCCCCGGAGCAGGCGGCGGAGGTCTTCTCCGAGGCCGAGGCCCCCAGAGCGACACCCCGGTTCTACCAGTATCTGGCCGCCACCATCGCCCACGGCCACCAGGCGATCCTGGGCTACGGCTTCCGACCGCAGCCGGCCCGCATGCTCCACTACTACTCGCTGCTCCAGGGATTGCAGCAGGAGTACCTCACCGATACCGTCACAGAGATTCTCCGCCACGACGGCGAGCGGTACGTGACCACCAGTGAGATGCTCCGGGAAGGCGGGATCGAGCAGGGGCGGATCAAGATCGGCTACTCTCGCGGCCTGCAGGTGTGGGTCAACTACCACGAGACCCAGAGTTGGATGGTGGAGGTCAACGGCCGCCGGTTCGAGCTGCCGCCGTACGGCTGGATAGCGGAGAAGCCGGGGGCGATCCTGGCCTTCAGTGCCCTGGTCGGAGGCGAGCGCCTCGACTACGTCCGCTGCCCGGAGTACGTCTATCTCCAGGCCGGGGGCCTGGAAAGGGAGTTCGAGGGAACCAAGACAGACGGCGCGCTGCTACTGCGGCGGGACGGAGAGCAGTTGCGGCTCACCCGCTGCGGCGATCTGGGCCGATGGCAGCAGGTGCCGGGCGAGCAGTACCCGTACTACGGCGACGCGGTGATCGAAGGAGCGCCTGAGAGCGGTGGCTGCACGGTGGCGGAGGTGGATGGGGAGAGACTGGCGGAGGTGTGGGGGCGGTAGGCTCTGGGGGAACGGCGGCGGTGCACGGGTCGCCGACCTATAACGGCCAACGGCCACGGCGCCGCTCCCTGCGGGCCGCCGGCCCGCTTTCCCTCTCCTTCGCGGTACGACTGCTCAGGAGAGGGCTCCGGCGAACAGCCAACGGCCACGGCGCCGCCGCTTTGTAACCCGCGGACCTGGACCGCGCCGAGGGAGGCCAAGACGGCGGCGGCATGCAGGCGGGACATCCCGCAGGGGAGGACCCCACGAACGGCGGCCCCCTGCCCTACAGCCACCCCTCGGCGTACGCCGTCTCGTACATCGCCACCACGTTCTGGGGCGGGCTCACCGCCTGGATGTTGTGGCATGGGGCCAGTATGTACCCCCCACCCTCGCCCAGGATGCGGAGGTTGTCCACCACCTCCTGCTTCACTTCCTCCACCGAGCCGAAGGCCAAAGTGTACTGGTTGTCCACCCCGCCGTGGAAGGCGATCTGGTCGCCGAAGTCCTGCTTGAGACCCTCGCGCTCCATGCCGGCACAGCGCCACTGGATGGGATTGAGGATGTCGATCCCCGTCTGGATCAGATCAGGGATGATGGGCCGCACCGCGCCGTCGGTATGGTGGAACACATACGCCCCGGCCTCGTGGGCCAGGTCCATCATGCGCTTCATGCGCGGGAGCAAGAACTCCCGGATCTGCGCGGGGGAAAACAGCAGGCTCTCCTGGGAGCCGAGGTCCTCGGCCACATAGGACATCGTCACCTGCCCGGGGATCTGCTCGTAGATGCGGCGGGTGTCCTCGTAGCACAGGTCGAAGAGCTTGTCCAGGCAGTAGTGGACCATCTGCGGGTTCAGAGCCAGGTCCATGTAGGCCTGCTCCTGGCCGCGGAGGCTGCAATAGCGCAAGAAGGGCTCCGAGCCGCCGCCCCGGATCGGGCGGTGCTCCTGCCCCTTCACCTGCCCGCTCACCTCCGAGTAGTCCCACCAGTCCGCCTTTGGCCAGGTGTACTGCGCCTCGATCTGCTCCACGTCCTCGAACGCCGCCAGCGGGTGATGGACGCACTCGCTGTAGGCGCCGGTGCCGTAGTCCACCGTCCTGTACCGACAGCCGAAGATGTCGGCTCCCGGCTCCGGCGGGGGGCCGATGTACCGCCCGCCCACGGACACCGGAGTATCCACATGGAGCCTGTCCAGGGCCTCGCCCAGGCTATCTACGCCCATATGGGCCACCAGCTTCCGGCCGGCCTCCTCGGTGCCCCAGTAGTCCATCGGGATGCGGTCGGGCTTCTCATGACGGATCACCGCCAGCCAGCGTTCGCGCGGCGTCATCGTCTCCCTGGGCATGCTCACGCTCTCCTCGTCTGAGCTGTTCTCCGCCGTTCTCGGTGTCTCCGTGTCTAGCCGTCGTCCTCGCTGAGGACTCGGAACGCCGCCGGGCAGGTGCTGAGCTCATCGCCCGGGCCGATGTCGTAGATGCACACCACCGGCCGGCCGTCCCCGTTCCTGTCGGCGAAGTCCATCGGGTCGAGGGGGCGGTCGGCGTAGATCCGGGTGCCCTCGATGCGGCTCACCCGGTAGCGGGCGGTGAGGTCCTCATTGGTCAGCAAGGCGTCGTCATAGTACCCGGGCGCGAAGCCCCCGGAGGCCTCCAGGCTCGGCGGCAGCTCGCACTCGAGATGTGAGCCGTCGGGGGCGACGCTCTCAATCTTGGAGCGGAACAGGATGCCGTTGAGATCGAGGCGCACCCGCAGCCCGTCGGCGGAGACCTCGGCCAGGTGGTAGGCGGTGCGGTGCCTGCCGCCGCGGAGGTACAAGAGGCGCCCGGTCTCCCGGTCGCCCTCCGGCATGGGCCTGTCCAGCGCGAGACGGTGGTCGGTGAGCTCGACGGCGGTGACCTCGGCGCGGAAGGCCGGCGCAACGTCGGTGACGCCTACGTCTCCCCTGGTCAGGCGCGTGCCGTCCACCAGGTGCGCACAGCGGGGCCGCCCGTCTCGCTCGGACCAGTACCCGAACCGCCCTCGCAGCTCCAGGTCGCCGCAGCGGACCGTTGCCGCTGGGTCGCCGGTGTAGATGAAGGTGTCCACCTGTCCACCGGCCAGGGCCACCCGCAACGCCACCGGGGAGAATCCATGGGCGTCGGCCGCACCCTCCACCGGCAGACGTCGGATGCTCTCGACGAAGCGCTCACTGGAGTAGGGCTCCCAGACGGCGACAAACTCGCTGCCCGCGGCCTCTGCCTCCTCCTCGGGGAGGAAGAAGCGGATCGGCGGCGCATCGGGCTTACCGTAGCGGGCGGCCAGGTAGCGTCTGCCGGGGGCTCCGAGCACGTGGAGGCGCAGGTTCGTGTCCGCACTCTGGTGCTGCCAGTCGGCCCAGACGTCGCCATCGGAATGGGCCAGGCGGGTGTCGAGCACATTGGGGATCAGCCCGCGGCCGGCGCGGGTGACGGCGTAGGGCTCCCCGGGCTCGCCGAACTGCAGGTTGCTGTCCATGCCGCTGCACGCCGGGCCGTGGGTGCAGAAGGTGCGCTCCGTGCCCCCGGCCACGCGGAAGATGTCCACCAGGTAGGCATTGCCATCGGGGGCATCGGCCAGGCACAGCGCCCGCCTGTAGACCGAGCAGCCGTAGGCGCCGGGGTCGGCCGAGAGCTCGGCGAACGAGGCCTCCGGGGCCGCGGCGAAGGCCTGCAGCGTGCCTTTTGAGATGGCGCCATCGTACTGGGCCCTGCCGTCCACCATGACCGTGTTGTGGTGGATGGTGTGGGCGGTATCGCCCAGAGGGTGGGCCCAGCAGGGGTAGCCCAGCTCGGGGGTGACGGAGGTGTCGTGAGCGAAGAGGTCGATGTTGAGGTTGTCGTGGTGGGCATGCCCCCTGCCGTAGCCGTAGCGCAGGGCGACGCCGGCGCGTTGGGCCACATCCGGGGCCTCCGGCCTGGATTCGAGGAACACGAAGCCCACGCCGTCGAGCACGCGGCTGCGCAAGGGTGGGGCGGGCCCGAGCTCCTCGGCGTGGGCGGCCACCTCGGGCCAGACGTCGGGCTCGAATAGCTCGGGGGCAAACCGGCCCGTGGCCTGCAGGGCCCGGGCGATGGCGTCCGTGGGCCAATGGCCGTAGGCCCGGGCGTACGGGCGCTGCAGGCCGGTCACGGCCCCCTTTGGCATCTTGCGCCCCGTGGCGTCGCCATCGTCTCCATAGCAGGGCACATGCTGCCCGGCCACCAGCATCTGGGGCCAGGTATCGAACTCGGCCCGGAACTTGGGGTACAGCTTCTCGTCATACAGGTTGCAGCGCGCCTGCCAGCGGGGCGAGGTGACGCGCTGGAGAATCTCGGCCATGTCCGACTTGCTTGGCAGGTACCCCTGGGCGTAGCCAAAGGCCGCGATCAGCGGGATGCCCTCGCGACTGGAGGTGTTGATGAGCGTCTCGTCGTCGAAGCCGCCCTTGTTCATCCCGCTGGAATAGGCGTGGGTGAACAGCTCCTCGATCCAGCGGTCCGAGACCTCCCCCATGTCGGCGCACACGGCCATGTAGGCCAAGTCGCGCTCGCGGGCGCCCATATTGCCTCCCGAGAGCCGCCGTGCCAGCCAGTCGCAGCCGAAGACCTGGATCAGGTAGGTGTCGATGAGGGCCTTCACATCCGCCGGGGTCTTGATGGTGGGGTCCTTGGTGGCCAGGAAGTCCACCAGGGCCCGGTCGCGGTCGAGGTAGCCAAAGACGGCATCATAGGCCTGACAGAAGGGCACCAGTATCTGGGTGCGCTCCCAGTTGCCGTCCAGCAGGAGGCGGCCGCTGCGCAGATAGTCGCCGCGCACCTGCTGCCAGCGCGTATCCATGCCGGGGTAGATGTAGGCCATGCGGCAGAGCAAGACTCCCACGGCGTGGGCGGCCTGCCCATCGCCAAGGAGCAGGTACCTCTCCCCCAGTCGCTGCGCTTGCCCGCCGGCCTGGCGCCACAGGCGCTGGTGGTTGTAGTTGGCCACCCAGCCGGCATGGGCATTGCGCGAGCCGTCGCCGAAGCCATACCCCCACCCGTCGTCGGGATGGTCCCCGCCGGTGAAGTCGTCCCGGGTGATGTCGTTGGAGGGGAATAGCCCGCCACAGGAGGGGCACTTGCACTTGAACCGCTGCTCGGAGCTGAGCTGCCAGGGGTAGAAGGCGTCCTTCTGGAAGATTGTCTCCCCGCAGTCGGGGCAGGGCCAGTTGCTGTAGCACTGCCGCGGCAGGTTCCAGGAGGGCAGGTATGCGAACAGCTCCTCGTCCGACATGCCGTCGAAGACGGTGGGCGCTTTGAGCCTGTCGGCCATTTCCGGGTGGGTCTGGAGGTTGCGCCCGGCGATGGCGAGCAGATCGTCGGTGTAGTAGCTGCGCCCCCGTTTGCGGGCCGCGGGGTCGATGCCCAAGACCTCCTTGATCTGCTCCTCGATGTCCTGACGGTAGGTGCGGACCGTGAGGGGAACTGCGAGGGCCTGGCCCCCGGCGGGCGTGACCAGTATCTGCCCATCCTGCACGCCGCCGGCGGCCCGGAAGTACAGGCGCGTGAAGCTCCGCCCGGGGCCGGGCCGGGTCTTGTCCAGAAGCCGCACGCCCTCGGGGGCGTGCACCTGAAGCTCGACGCTCGGGTCGATCTCCAGTTGCAGCCAGAAGACCTGCTCCATCACCGGTATCGGCGCGGGGCCGATCCAGGGCTGCTCGGTGCGCCGATAGGGGTCGGGCTGTGCGACGGCGCCGGTGACGAGGGCCAGCGCCAGCGGGACTACAGCGAGCGGACCGGGTGTCATGGGCTCATCTCTCCGGAGTGGGAGCAATGGACGCACGACACGTCTTCGTTGCGGCCCGCGGTTGTTCCTTCCCAAGGCTCCCCATGGGGGGCGGGGTGTCCGAGCGGAGCGTCCGTCGTGGGTGAGCGCCGGGCCGGCCGGGCTGCCGCTTGCCCCCGACCGGCCCGACTGACGCGTGATCCAGAGCGGTTAGGGCTCGGCGATCCGACAGGTAACGATGTAGACGACGCTCTGCACGTTGGGCGCAAGCGGCAAAGGCCCCACGGCCACGGGCACTCCCGGCCGCGCCATCCAGGTTGCCCCCAGGGAGGCCCAGCCCCCTCTGCTGTCGGCCGCCGTGAACCCGCCCTGGACCAGGATGCGCCCGTCGGGGGCGATTGTCGGCCGCACCGAGAACGACAGGCACTTAGGCGACCTTGCCGGGATGCCGAGATCATCGACCTCGTGCCACGCCCCGGGGCCGACGCCCAAACCCACGTAGCCCGAAGCGTTCTCAGAGACAACCACTCGCGGTTCGGCCAGCGTCCGCGCCTTCTTCGCGGCCAGCAGGGCCGCCAGCACCTCCGCATCGAACTCGGTGTTGCAGACGGCCTCCTGCTGCGGCGGGGGCGGGAGATCCGGCGCCGGCCCTTGGCGTCCTCTGCCTACGGGGACACGCGGGATGTAGGCCCCCGGGGCAATGAGGCGAGTCGGAACCTCCAGCACCTCGCCGCCCACCTCCAGCGTGGTCGTCACCGGCACACCCAGCAGCTCCTCGGGGACATGGGTCTGGATGAGGCTGATGTCGAAGGCGACCTGGCGTGCTCGTCGGTCCAGGGCCGCGACCAGGCTCCTGACCCACTCCACGCTCTCGGTCTCCCCCGCGATGCGTACCGAGTTCTCGGCCGGACGCGGCACCACAAGAGTGCTTCCCAACCGGGCGGCTCCATCCGCCGTCGCTTTGGCCACGCCCGGCACCCAGTTGGCGACATCCGCGGCCGCCACATGCTCCAGCGGCACGATCACCTCCACCTGTGCGGCCATGCAGCTCGAGACGACCCAGACGATAGCGACCAAGACCATTGCGCGTGCCACCTGTGCCACCTCCCAAGTAGTGGTCCGTCTGCGGGCTTGCCTCTCGACCGGCCTACAGATACTACAGAAGACAGTAAGCCTGCGCCGCCGCTTTGTCAATATCCTGCCACCGGATTCAAGGGCACCACCCGAACCGATCAACAGCGATGGCCCGAGGTTCTGGGGGCGTGGCAGGCGCGGGACCGGGGGAAGGAGCTTCAGAGGGGCTCGCCCGTCCCCGGGCGCGCCGGGGATTGAGGGCACCGGGGGCCACGGATCTGCGGCCCGGCCGGCGGCGTTCCCACAGGCCGAGCGTCTCGCGTTGTGCTCAGGATGTGATGACAGAAACCATATGCGGACACCGGAACTAGCAGTGAGTGCCGGTGCCTAGGATGCATCGCAGACATCATCTACGATATTCCGCAATACTCCGCTTGCGACAGTCGACGAGGACGCGTAGCATGGTCATCGTCGGCCATTGTACCCAGACACCGTCCGCGACTCTTCCCGCGGGCAAGGAGGTCAAGGTATGTCCCGTCGTGGCTTCACGCTCATTGAGTTGCTGGTTGTCATCGCGATCATCGCCATCCTCGCAGCGATTCTCTTCCCCGTCTTCGCTCGCGCCCGAGAGAAGGCCCGTCAGGCCAGTTGCCAGTCGAACCTCAAGCAGATCGCCATTGCCGCACAGATGTACTCGCAGGACTATGATGAGCGGTTCGTCCCCATGTCCATGGGCACCCCCGCGGGTACGGCATACACCGCCTCGCTCCTGCAGCCGTATATCAAGAACCTGCAGATCTTCGAGTGCCCCAGCTACAGCTCGGCAGGCCCGAAGAACTGCACCTGCGGCAGCCTGGAGCTGCCCCGCTACCTGAGCTATGGCTTCAACTGCGGCAGCACCGCCGGCGGACGCATGCCCAACTGGTACGGCCCCATGGGCGCCAAGCTGTCGGCGATAGAGTCACCGGCCGAGACCCTGTTCGCCGGTGATTCGACCTGCGTGAACATCGGCCCCGGCAGCAAGTACCCCGCCGAGGGTACCGCCTGCCCGAGTTGGGACCCCCGGCACAATGAGATGGTGAACCTTGCCTACGTGGACGGACACGTCAAGTCCGTCAAGGACGCCCCCTGGAAGGCCTGGATCCGCTGATCGGGGTCGCCTCCTCCACCCGCCGGCCTCTGCCGAAAGTGGCGCGGCGGGCCAGACACACGAAGACGCCCCGGCCATCATGCGGCCGGGGCGTCTGTGGTTCCGGGAACGTGCAGGCGGCCTACTTGCCAAGCTCTCGCAGCTTCTTCAGGCACCTGTCGACGCACTCCAAAGGTGGATAGGCGTAGCTCTCCTGCTCCACGATGTACCACTCGGTGGCGCCGGAGGTCTCGCACAGGTCGAAGATCACGTCCCAGCGCACATCGCCCTCGCCGATGAGAGCCTTGTCATTGGTGGCGGAGTACTCCTTGAGGTGCACCGTCAGGGCGCGGCCCGGATAGCGCTCCAGGAAGGGCACCACGTCGGCGCCACCGTGCAGGGCATTGCCGGTGTCCAGTTGCATGACCACGTCCTTGTCGGTGTTGCCAAAGAACGTGTCCCAGGGCATCTCGCCATCCAGCTCGGTGAACTCGGTGTGGTGGTTGTGGTAGCCGGTCCAGCAGTCAAGGGCCCGGCATTTGGCGGAGATCTCGTTGAAGACCCCCGCGGTCTTGAGCCAGGCGTCCCGGCTGGATGTATACTCCCCCGGCAGGCCCGGCACGATCAGAAACCGGTTGCCAATGGTCTTGTTGAAGTCCACGGTCTCCTGGAACTTGTCGCCCAGGAGCGTATCGATGCCCAGGTGGGCTCCGGCCACCTTGAGGCCCAGGTCATCGAGCATTTTGCGCAGGTCCTCGGCGGAGTAGTCGTGGTAGCCCGCGAACTCCACGCCGTCGTAGCCCATGTCGGCCACGGCCTTGAGGGTTCCCGGCAGGTCTTTGGCACAGTCCTCGCGGATCGAGTAAAGCTGCAAGGCGATCGGTATCTTGCCCATGTCGTCAGGTCCTCCCATGCGGTTGTGCGGTCTGCGGGGGGCCGCGTGCTTTGGCATCGCGAGCGTCCTCGCCGCCGGTGGGCAGGGGTATCCGCTGCACGCGGAGGGAGGACCTTCGAGGGCGGCGGGGGCCGAGGGCGAACGGCCGTGGCGCGTGGCGCGTGAACGGCGGGGACGGCGCCTGCCGTTCCTGGGAGCGCGGGCGTCTCGCCCGCATTGCCGTTGGCCGTTGACGTCTGGCCCTTAGGGCGAGGTGTGAACGGGCGACGGCGCGGAACGGCGGGCGGCCGCCGCGTTGCCCCTCGTCGGCCCGCCCTTCTAGAAGCGCGGCCGAGAAGTCCGGCCGGCCCGGTTCCTGTCATTCTGGAGCGTCGGCGTCGCAAGCTCGAGCTTGCGACGCTTGGGCGAAGAACCTCGCTGAACGCCAGGAGATTCTTCGAGCTGCTCCCTCCGGGAGCGGACGCTCCCAGAATGACATTCCCGGCGAAAGTGGGGTTCCCGGCCGGACTTCTAGCGCGTCAAACGTACGGCGTCCGCGTTGCAGTACCCGGACGGTGCAGCATTGGAGAACTCGATGTAGGAGATCCCCGTCTCCCACGTGTGACGGCCCAGGTGGTACCAGCGATTGCCACCCCGCTGCAGGTTGACGTGGTAGGTGACGGCCGCCCCCGTGGCGCCCTGGACGAGTACAGGCTGCTCGGCGGTCCTGTTGGCGGCAGCGGACCAGTAGATGTACACATCGTACGCGTTCCTTGCGGGCACACGAGGCGT